>SDBU01007980.1_pt1 | contig 12105 bp, 15 predicted proteins | sample 2277071 | NCBI WGS metagenome assembly SDBU01 (sample SAMN10397929, study PRJNA504765) | marine sediment metagenome | isolation source: marine sediment core GS08_GC12, 126 cmbsf | place: Arctic Ocean: Gakkel Ridge, Loki's castle | collected 2008
TAACCTCGTCTGTTCCTCTGTGGTCAATGTCAGTCCTTTCATCACACTGACATTTTCCCTGACCTGTTAACTACTGACCTGATCGTAGACCACCGACAAAACGTACACATACGGAGGAGTTCTATGAAGTCACCGAGTTCTCACTGGAGGTGACCGCCTTGAACCGGGAACTCCTGGCCTGGGAGCACACCTGCAACACCGTGCGCCCTCTCCAGGCCCTGGGTTACAAAACCCACCACCAATTCGTCACTCAGTGGTACCACCAACGAAAGGAGACAAAGTGTCACTAATCTACTGGACGAGTACAAATCATTGCCAAAGACCGATTGAGCGGGTAAAATACGCACGGCCAGTTCCGAAGCCGTTGACAAAGGGCGGTATCGCTGGTCTACAATTGTAGGCGCGAGGCTCTTCGCTGGACTGGACGTAGATTGTGGCGCGCAGACTGACCAGTGAAGGAAACTCTCATGAAAGGGAGGGATAGGTCGAATGACGTACATCATCGCGGAGCCCTGTGTTGGAGTGAAAGATACGGCGTGTGTAGACGTGTGCCCTGTGGACTGCATCTACGGTAAAGACGAAGACCCTATGTTGTACATCCAGCCGGAGGAGTGCATCGACTGCGCCGCTTGCGAGCCAGCCTGTCCCGTGACAGCTATATTTGCCGAGAGCGATGTGCCCGAGCAATGGAAGAATTACATCGATATAAACTACGAGTACTTCGGCCTGAAGAAGGGTTAGCCGGGCCCTCCTCAAAGACAAGTAGGGATACCTTTGCTGTTTGGGAGAATGCCCCAGGGATTTCCTGTTCCTGGAGTATTCTCTGTTTTTGAAGACTCGTCCGGAAATCCTGGCCTAGCATTCAAGGGCGCAAGGGTGCTTAGCCACCCAGGCTATTCAACGTTTCCCTGAGGGAGCGGCAGATACACGTCAATATGGGCGTGTCCCTAAGGGCGTGGCGGCTGGCTTCTGTGTCACGGAGTTCCGTTACAAGGCCTGAGAAGCCCGAAGGGCTATCTGTCTCGAGGGCCACCACAGACTCCTGGCAGTCTAGGCCAAAGGGGTAGGCCGTGTTTATCTCTACCGACGGGCACCTGTGTCCCGCCTCGAAATGTACATTCATCATGAGGTCTTCTAGGGTGTCCGAGACCTGCCAGAGCAGGAAGCCGGCGTCGCCACGCAGCCCCGCCAGGCTGTAGCTGCGTATGAACATGTGAGAGCAGCGGTACCTTCCTGGTCAGGTAGATGAGGACGCTGGTCCGGCTATATCCTATGTCTAGCACCAGGTCATGGGCTTTAAGGCCCAGGACACGCTTTAGGTTGGGTAGGGGAGTACGGATGAGGGGCAATGCCGGGCCGGAGAGGATAAACCTCATATGTTTGGCGTAGAGGCTCCTCTTTTTCAACCAGCTGTTGTATTGTATAATTGTTAGGTGCTCGGCCTCTTTGTTCATCGGTACCCTTAAGGGGGGTTGGTGTAGTTTTAGATGCCGCTGGCCAAGGGTTGGGTGTTGTAGAGATCGCGGGTGGGGGTCTGAGATGTCCGGGAAGTATCAGCGAGAGATAGAGGAGATTCTCAGGCAGGCGGGAGAGGTAAGGCCTGGAAGGCGGGGTCGTAAAGGGAGTCTGCGAAGAGCTTTATGGACCCAGCTGACCAGTTCCATTGGGGGAAAGAGGTGGTCACTGTCTCCAGGCCGGATTGTGTTGGCGGCCGTGGCTGTTCTCCTCTCGGCCCTTATCCTTCGGGCTATGGTACCTGGCGTCGTGGCCCCCCTGTTGTGGGCCTCGTTACTCCTGTTTATTGTGGCTTATGGCTTCTTCCTGGCCCGACCGTCTTCCTATGAGAAGCGCTGGCGTGGCCAGCTCATCAGCTACGATAAAATCTCCTGGCGGCAGCGCCTTTTCAAATGGCTGGGCCGGTGAGCTTAAGGACGCCATTCGAGTCCCAGGCAACGGGCCCAGTATCGCAGAAAACCAACGGAACCACGCTGTTATCAGCCCCGGCCGCTTTTCAGTGAACCGGGAGTTTTTGCCCTTCACGGGGTGCTACCTCTTCACTCCTCCGTCACTACCGGATTGCTCAGCACGCCGATGCCGGATATCTCTACCTCCACGGTGTCGCCTGGATGAAAGGGGCTGGTTGCGCCGGGCGTTCCGGTATAGATAAGGTCCCCTGGCTCCAGGGTGACTACCTGGCTGATGAAACTGACCAGGGTGGGCACATCAAAGAATAGCCCCGAGGTGTTTGTGCTCTGCACCTCTTTGCCATTTATACGGCACCTCAGTTCGAGGTTGAAGGGATCGACGTCGGTGACGATGATGGGCCCCACCGGACAAAAGGTGTCTGAGGACTTGCCTCGCCACCACTGGAGGTCTCCTCGCTGCCACTGTCGGGCGCTGACGTCGTTGCCACAGGTGTATCCGAGGATGTAGTCCAGGGCTTCCTTATTGCTTACCTTCTTGCATCGTTTTCCAATGACCGCCACCAGCTCCGCCTCCTCTTGCATTTCGCCTGCGCCCCTGGGTATCACGATGGCCTCGCCATGTCCTATGACCGACGATGGCACCTTGTAGAAGACCTCCGGCTTTTCGGGGGCGTCTCTGCCGCGCAGGTGGGAGAAGTAGTTGCGGGCTATCGCCAGTATCTTGGTCGGAATGCAGGGCGCCAGCAGTCTAACCTCGGACAGGGTATGGGTGTGGTCCGTGACCTGGAACTGTTCAAAGGGCGTGGTGGTTATCTGTCTGACGATGTCGCCATCGATTACACCACAGGCTATCTCCCCATGGGCTTCATAACGGGCGAACTTCATGGAAGGCTCTTCCTTTCTCTTCAGTGTTCCTGTCTTCTCAGGCAGGGTGTGAGGCTCGCTCGGGTACTCCAGGGAATACGACAGCTAGACCGCGTCCTTGACGATCCCCTCGAACTCGGCGGCGTCGAGGGCAGCCTTCTTCTTACCTCCTAGGGCCTTGACCTTTGCCAGTATCAGCCCGACCTGCTCTGGAGTAGCCTTCACGCCCATTTTATCCAGCATGAACTCCACCGAGTTGGTGCCGCTCAGCTTACCAAGCACTATCTCTGCCTCCCTGCCTACAATTCTCGGGTCAAAGGGCTCCACAGAAGGGGGGTATTTGATCAGCTGAGCTACAGCAACGCCGCTCTCTTTCTTGAAGATGTCTCTACCCACGATCGGCTTGAGGGGGGATAGCGGTACTCTGGAGAGCCGTTCCACCTTCTGGGCCGTTTCATAGAGCCTGTCCAGTTTGATGTTGGTCTTGATACCGAGCAACATACTGGCGGACATGGCCACCTCGGCGATGTCTGCGTTCCCCGTCCTTTCTCCTAGCGCATTGATGCAGACGTGGGCGCAGTCTGCCCCGGCCTTGACGGATGCCATGGTAGTGGCGGTACCCATGCCAAAGTCGTTGTGGCAGTGGGTGTGGATTGGAACGTTCACCCACTCTCGGAGCTTCCGGGTCAGGTAAAACATGGTCTCGGGCGTAGCCACGCCGAGGGTATCGACTATAACCACCTCATCGGCCTTACCTTCCTCGACGGCCTTGACATAGACCTGTTGGAGATAGTCCAGGCCGGTCCTCGTGGCATCCACCGCAAAGAATGCCACATATAACCTGCGTTCCTTCGCGTACTGGAGACAGTCCACTATCCTGTCCAGCACGGCCTCGGGCCTCCAGCCCCAGGCCCGCATCTTCAGGGGACTTGTGGCGATCTCACAGACTATTGCCTTGGCACCGGCATCGGCGCAGGCATCGATGTCCCCCTTGACGCACCGTGCGAAGCCCCATACTTCCGCCTTGAGTCCAGCGTTAACGATGGCCTCCACCGCCTCTCTATCCTCCGGTGACACAACGGGCATCCCCGCCTCTATTCTGTCGACCCCCAGTTCGTCCAGGGCTCTAGCTATTTCCAGTTTCTCATGCTTATCGAAGGAGAGGCCCGCAGTCTGCTCCCCGTCCCGCAGGGTGGTGTCGTAGATCTTGAGCCTTTCGGGGTAGTAGCTCTCCCCGATCACCTCCTTGGAGAGGTTGTACTGACTCACCCGCGCTACCTCAGCATCGCTGCCCATGTTTCTACCTCCTTGGGGTCAAGGGTCCTAGGAGCCGCTGTCCACAGAGGGGACGATCAACCCTCCGGGCCAATGTCTTCTTGTCCCATCCGGTCTCGTCGTAGGGGTGTGTCTTCCTTGTCCAGAGATCGTTGGTGCACCCTTGCCTGAAGGCAGGGACATGCATGCCGCCTCCTTAAGGGGGCGGTCGAGAACTATTGGTAGTATGAGGAAGGGTTCGGGGGTTGTCAATGGAGATAAGGATGGGGTTCAACACCCAACCGCTCTGTATTATAATGGGCCTTTGAGGCCCTCCAGCATGCCATTCCAGGGAGGCTTCATCCCCACCTAGCACCCCTAGTACCCTGACTACGAGGAGGCCCAGTAATGGCAACTATTTCTTATCCCACCGGAACCATAGAGGTTGCTCCTAACGTCTATGCCTTGGTACAAGAAGGGGGGATGACCAACGCCGGTATCATCGTGGGGGATGACGGCGTGGTAGTTGTCGACGCCCTGATGACGCCTGCCTTGGCCAGACACACCATCTCCGAGGTTAAGCGGATCTCCAACAAACCCATAAGATTTCTCATAAATACCCACTACCACGGCGACCACACCTTTGGCAACGAGTTTTTCAGACCATCTCCCATTGTGAGTCACGTGAACTGCCGGAACGAACTGATAACTCGATGGGAAGCAGCCATTCAACGCTTCAGCACCAACCGGCCGGAGCTGGCGGACGAATTCGCCAAGCTGACGTTGACCCCTCCCGACGTTACCTTCGAAGACACACTGACGATACGGTTGGGGGACCGGCCCATCGAGCTGATCTATCTGGGCATGGCCCATACCACGGGCGACATCCTCGTCTATCTTCCACAGGAGCGGGTCATCTACGCCGGCGACGTCGCCTTCCATAAGGTGAACCCCGTCGCTGCGGATGGACACGTCTCCAGCTGGATCAACGTCCTGCGGAAGGCCATGCGCCTGGATGCCAGTACAGTTGTCCCCGGCCATGGCTCCATCGGCACGAAAGAGGACCTGAACAACCTGCGGGACTACTTCAATGTCCTGCGGCGGGAGACCAGGCGGCGATACAACCAGGGTATGAGCGCCGACCAGGCTGCCCAGGATATCAGGGTGGAGAGGTACAGCTCCTGGCTGATGCCGGAGCGCATTCAGGTGACCGTCCAGCGACTGTACCAGGAGTTTCGCGGCGAGATCTGATGGCTCATGGGTGGCCTCGCCTGCAACAGGCTACTGGCTTCTGTGGGATAGAACAGCCTAAGGCCTGGGGCGCAACTTAAGTATCGCCAGGGGGCTGAAGCTGGTATCGTAGTCGTAGTGGTCCAGCCGTTCGCGTCTCTTGAGGAAGCCCACCACCTTGTAGGTAATAGGCGTTGCCGCCGCTTCGTACACCACCTTGGCCAGCCACTGGGTGAGGACAATCCTGATGAGGATGGCCAGAGGCACCTGCCCGCCGAAGGCCAGGGATATGAATATCAGGGAGTCCAGGCCCTGTCCGACCACCGTTGAGCCGATGGTCCTGCTCCACAGCCACCTGCCCCGGGTGGCTATTTTCATCTTCGCTAGGACGAAGGAGTTGGTGAACTCGCCTACCAGGTAGGCGGCGAAGGATGAAGCCAGTAGCCGGGGGGTATACCCAAGGATGCGTGAGTAAGCGCGCTGCCCCTCTTCTCCGAAGGTGTTGGGGTCTGCCGGGAGAAGCTGGCCAGCCCAGATGGCCCCGACGGCTACCAGGTTGCAGAGGAACCCGAGCCAGATCACCATCCGGGCGTAGCGATAGCCGTAGACTTCGGTCAGCACATCCCCCAGGATGTAGCTGATGGGGAATATGACCAGTGCCGCCGGCACTATGATAGGGAATATCGCCTGCCCGGCCCACTCCACCGTGCCCCCAATCTGCACCAGCTTGACGGCGATGATATTAGAGGTTATGAGGGCGGTGATGAATATCGCCGCCACTATCACGAACAGAGGGCTAAATCGCATCCAGAGGCGCCTCCCTATTCTTTCCCGGGCGCCGTGTAGCTCACCTTGACCGCGGAATGAATGCCGCCCCGGACTTTATAGTCGAGGGTTAGGGTCATTCGACGGGGCTGGCAGGCGGCTACCAGGTCCTGGAGAATCCGGTTGGCGGCGTGCTCCTGAACTATTCCCACATCCCGGTAGGACAACAGGTAGTATTTCAGGGACTTCAGTTCCAGGCAGAGCCTGTCGGGGACGTAGCGAATGATGAGCTGTCCAAGGTCGGGCAGGCCGGTCCAGGGGCAAACTGCCGTGAACTCGTCGGTGTCCACGGCGATCTCCTCTTCCTGCTGGGGATACTCGTAATCGAAGGTCAGGAGGCAGCCTGGATCGATGGCCTCCTCGCCCTTTATCTCCGCGCTACGTTCCAGGTTTTGGTACTTCTCTTGCAGGTCTTCTATCTTCACCTTACTCACACCCTTCAGAATCTAAGATACTGTATGCCTGTTGCCTTATAATACCCCTATGCCTAGAATCTGAGAAGGGTTGGCCTTAATGATTTTGTACATGCAAGCCCGCCGTCCCTTAGTAGGTTGTCGGGGGGCACCCATTCGGCAGGCTCAGGGCGTGTTCCCGAACCCCGGCAGGGTTTTGGGTCATGAATGACCGAATAGGTTGCTACCTATGTATGGCTAGGTTAAGATAAGTCCAATGACGAGAGTACAGCTTGAGGAGTCGCCGGTCCGGCCGGCCATTCAGGTAAGGGGCCTCAACAAGGCTTTTGGTAGGACCGCTGTATTGAGGGGACTGGACCTAGAGGTCCCCCGGGGCGAGTTCCTTACTATATTTGGGCCTAACGGTGCCGGCAAGACCACTCTCATAAGGGTGCTGGCCACTTTGACCAGGCCGGACTCGGGGCGCGTGCACATAGAGGGTCTGAGGCTGGGCGCCGATAACCAGAGGATACGTCGCCTTATCGGGGTTGTCATGCACAACACCCTCTTGTACGAAGGCCTGACCGGCTACGAAAACCTTGCCTTCTATGCGCGTATGTTCGGGCTGGATGCCATCGAGGAACGGGTCTGTCACGTGGCCGACCAGATGGGGATAGACTCGCGACTGCAAGAAAGGGTACGCACCCTGTCTCACGGGATGCAGAAGCGTTTCTCCATTGCCAGGGCCCTGCTCCACGATCCCCTCGTTCTTCTTCTGGACGAGCCGGAGAGCGGCCTTGACCAGGCAGCCCTGGAGATGTTGGAGCGAGCAATTTCCAGGCCCGACGGCCGTCCTCGCACGGTGGTGATGACCACTCATAATGTGGAGCGTGGCCTGTCTCTGAGTCACAGGGTAGCGATCCTGGTCAACGGAAAGATTACGTGCCTGGAGCCCAGGGAGACTGTGGATGTCGCCAGCTTTCGGAGCGCATATTTTCGGTCTACAGGGGCCACATTATGAGGTACTACTGGCGGCCCATGCTGACCCTGATGTGGAAGGACCTTCTCCTGGAGGTCAGGACCAAGGACATCGTTACCTCCGTGGTGGTCTTTGCCCTGCTGGTGGTGGTCATCTTCAATTTCGCGATAAATCCTACACCCGAACTGGTGGCAGCCGTAGCTCCCGGGGTCCTCTGGGTGGCCTTCAGCTTCTCTGGAGTCCTGGGCCTTAATCGCGCCTTTATCCTGGAGAAAGACAAGGGCTGCCTGGAGGGGCTGATGCTCTGCCCGGTAAGCAGGGACGTCATCTTCTTTGGCAAGATGCTGGCCAACCTCCTGTTCATGCTGACTGTGGAGGCGCTAATACTCCCCATCTTCTCCGTGCTCTTCAACCTGTCCCTCTTTATGCCCGAGGTGATAGTGATAGCGTTCCTGGCCACCGTTGGTTTTGCCGCCGTTGGGACACTGTTTTCGGCTATGGCGGTGAACACACGCTCCAGGGAGATTATGCTACCCATACTCTTTTTCCCCGTGGTAGCGCCGGTGCTGATCGCTGCCGTTGAGGCTTCGGCGGTGGTCATCGGAGGGAGGAGTTGGTCGGACATGGGCCGGTGGCCTCAACTCATCGCCGTCTTCGACGTGCTATTCCTGGTGGCCTCCGCTTTCGTGTTTCAGTTCACCCTGGAAGACTAGCCTGCCGAGTCTCTAGGCAGAGACAGAATGTCATGATATATTGTATATAATGGGTGCCAACACAGAGGGTACTACCGACTTCAGGGGCCGAAGTAAGGGGAGGAATTGGGTACGTCAGACCTTTCTGCTTCTTGGCGCCGCTTCGATGGGGGTAACCCTCTACCTTATCTTCATATGGGTTCCCACGGAGCAGAACCTGGGTGTAGTCCAGCGAATCTTCTACTTTCACGTACCAGTGGCCTGGGTGGGTATATTCTCCATCGTCATTGTCGCCATAGCGAGCGGAGCCTACCTGCTCACCGGAAGGGAGAAGTGGGACTCTCTGGCCTATGCGGCGGCAGAAAATGGTGTCCTGTTCGCCAGCCTGATTCTCATAGGCGGCAGCATCTGGGCCAAGCCGATCTGGGGCGTATGGTGGACCTGGGACGCCAGGCTTACCACCACCCTCATTCTGTGGTTTGTTCTCATAGGCTACATGATGCTCCGGGCCTACGCCCCCCATGGCTCCCAGGGCAAGCGCTTTGCCGCTGTCCTTGGTATAATGGGAGCCGTGGACGCGCCCATCGTTTACCTCTCCACTATATGGTGGAGAATCGCCCATCCGGAGCTGAACATAGGCCCGCTTGCCGAGTCCGGGGGTCTGGAGACATCGATGTTCCTCACCATGATGGTCTCCGTGATGGCTTTCAGTCTTCTGTTCGCCTACCTTGTATCGGAGAGGTACTATCTGAAGCAGGCCGAGAAGGAACTGGATAGGTTGTACGGCAGCTATGTCTAGCGTGCTGGTAAGAGGACGGAACCTGCTGCTGGCTCTAGCAATTTCGCTGCTGCTGGCTCTGGCTGGCCTGGTTGTCCACCATGCCTGGGGAAGTCAGGAGGCAAGTAGCAGCGATTCTGCCGTTTATCAAGCCCAGGAAGGAAGGGGGCCCGAGGCTAACCTTCCCTATCTGTATGCCGTCTATAGCATCACTTGGGCCGCCTTCTTTGGGTACCTCTTTCTTGTCTCGCGACGGCAGAGAGAGCTCCGACGGGAGATAGAGGCCCTGCGGAAGGCCCTAGAGAACAAAGAGCAAAAAGAGGATGAGCCCGAGGAGGGTTAGGCTCGTTCTGGTTCTGCAGCACACGCGCAGCGAGGTATGGTGAAATGAGTGATGATAGGCTAGACGAAGGCGCGGGAGAGACGCAGGAGGTCTCGGAGCCCCGCTCTGTTTTCGCCCACAAGGGCAAGCTCCTTATAGCCCTGTTCCTGGTCGTCGGGGCCCTGAGCTATTTTGGCTTCATCGCTTTCCAAAGTGCTATCGTCTACTATGTGACGGTTGGCGAGCTTAACCAGCGGGGCCCGACAGAAGAGGGAGAGCTCCTTCGAGTGGGCGGAAAACTGATTGCAGAGTCCTATTACAGGGAGGAGAATAGCGTAGTGGCCCGCTTTACCCTCACCGATGGCGATGAGACCGTGCCTGTGGTATATAGCGGGGTGGTGCCGGACATCTTCTTTAACGAGCACTCGGAGATTATCCTGGAGGGCAGCTACAACCCAGACCGAGTTTTCAACGCCGAGACGATAATCGTCAAGTGTCCCTCCAAGTACGTATCTGCTTCTGAGAAAGCTGACGCCGAGTCGTTTTAGCACCCCAACATCCCCCTCTGTCCATGAAGGTCTTGGGTGACTTTGCCCTTCAACTCCTCGGTATTGAGCCATCTGAATTCCAGGCAGTCGGCGTGGCGGTTTTCTCTTAGGCAGGTGTGATGTGGAAAGACTCTGGATAAACACCCAAAAGAGGAGAGAGGTCGTTGACATAACGGGTGTGGTCAGCATGGCGCTGAAGGAGCTCGACGCCAGGGACGGGACATGCCATCTGTTCCTGTTGCACACTACGGCGGCTCTGACCACGGCGGACCTGGACCCCGGCACAGACCTGGACCTGCTGGATGCCTTCGAGGCTATGGTGCCTAAGCTCAAGTACCGTCACCCCCATGACCCAAGCCCAAGCCACGTGTTGGAGCACATTCTACACGCGGTGATCGGCCCCTCGCTGCTTTTGCCTGTTCAGGGCGGCGGGCTCCAGCTGGGGACGTGGCAGCGGGTAGTGCTGGTGGAGCTAGGAGGTCCTCGGTCGCGGGAGATAGTGGTCTCTTACCTGCCATTGGCCTAGGGCATCTGCTCGGCGTTGGTGGATCAAAGTGGGAGTTACCGCTGCGTAGTCTCCCGCGATTCTAAAATCTGGGGCAGATCCATGCTATTGGGAGGCCAGGCGTAGCTTGGTAACAAGATGGCTGGTGGCAAAAGGGGCGAGGAGAGGCTTACGGCTTACGTGGATAGGACTGGCTCTATAGGGCCCCCAGTCTATTGCCGGGTGTCTTCGTGCAGTCTCCTGGTTATCCGTTGACGCAGTTCGCTGGGGGCCTCTGCGGACGAGAAAGAGCGCAACAAGTTCACCGTAGCCCGGAGTGTGGCTACGAAGGCGGAGCAGGGGGGGCACCAGTTTAGGTGCCGTCGGATCTTGTCTGCGGCCTCTGGGATTAGCTCAGCTTCAATATAGTCCGACGAGAGTTCATGCACGTCGCGACAATCTGTTTCTTTGGTCTTTTGCTTGAAAAGCCGTTTAATCAGTGATTTCATGGCGCCTAGCCCTCTAGCGCTAGTCGGATAGTGGCGATTCCTTCCATACTCTAGTGGAGGACCCCCTTCAGGTCAAGATTGGGCTTTGCCTTTGGGCCACATTCCTTTAGAATTAGATGTCGGTGGTTTCAAAAAGGTGTAAGTCTCCCATGCCAGCATGCTGGCACCACCGCAACATGAAAATTGGCTGTACATACGTTCATGGTTCGACGGGCTCACCATGGGCGGTTCTGATAAAGTCACTATGAACGTAGGAGATTACCCCGCTCACCACGAGCCTTTGGCCTTGAGAGCCTGCCCTGAGTCAGCCGAAGGGACCTCAGCCCGAAGGCTTGTCGAGGGGCGGTCATTTTCTGGGGAGGGGTCTGGGTGATTTTTGCGCAAGCTGAGGGCAGGACTGGATGGAGCAAGGAGTGAATAGGCCGGCTGAGGGGGCGCTCTCGGATGGCTTCGAGTCCGTGGTAGAGAAATACATGGGCTTTGTTTATGGCATAGCCTACAGGATGATGGGGAACAACGCCGCCGATGCCGAGGACGCCACCCAAGATGCCTTCCTCTCCGCCTTCCGTGCCTTCGATAGGTTTCGAGGGGAGGCTCAAGTATCGACCTGGCTCTATCGCATAACGGTCAATGCCTGTCTCATGAGGCTGCGTAAGGAGAAAAAGTCCCGCATGCTAACCGAGACCGGCTACGAGGAACATGAGACCGTCAACTGGGCTGAGGGCTTTGAGAGCCCCGAGAGGGCAGCAATGAACGCCGAGCTGCGAGAGAGGCTGAATGAAGGCGTCTCCAGACTGACTCCGGATCTTAGGGCCGCCGTTGTACTAAGAGACGTTCAGGGTCTATCCAATAGAGAGACGGCCGAGGTTCTGAACATCACTGTATCGGCCCTGAAGGCGCGTCTACATCGCGGCCGGGTTCTCCTTAGAAAGTTTCTCAGCGACTACGTTAAGGCCGCAGGCTGATTCTTTCAGATTTAGTTGACTTAGAGCGCCTGTCTCCTGAAAGAGAGCCATGCCATCGCCAGCGCAACGAAGACCAGCCCCAAGCTGAATAGCAACGGCGCTACCAGATCAACCGGCTGCTCACCCATTGCCAGGGCCATCGCTGGGCCGGAGAGCCTACTCGGCATCAACTGGCCAACACCTGGAACCGGTGAGAGGGCCGACATCAGAATAAAGGCCGCCAGCCCTATGCCCGCCGCAGGCAGGGAGGAACGGACCAGAGTGCTGCCTAACAGGGTCAGGGTCATGTAGACCAGATAGGACAGCAGTAGTAGTCCGCAGAAGATGACGAACCCCAC
>SDBU01007981.1_pt1 | contig 12103 bp, 11 predicted proteins | sample 2277071 | NCBI WGS metagenome assembly SDBU01 (sample SAMN10397929, study PRJNA504765) | marine sediment metagenome | isolation source: marine sediment core GS08_GC12, 126 cmbsf | place: Arctic Ocean: Gakkel Ridge, Loki's castle | collected 2008
ACTGCTTTCTATATCCTGCGAAATCGATATCCGTGTATGCGCGTCCTAAAGCTGCTTGAAGATAACCGAATTTCGGACAGTGCATCTGAAAGGCGAGCGAGCCGATTACCCGCAGTGTTACTCCTACTTTTTCGCTGGTTTTGAAAATGCGCTGAAGTTCGTTTAAAAATTTTTCGCGCTCCGCTTGATCCTGTTCACCCATCCCGATAGAGCTGTTGGACATAGATCACTCCTCAAGGGTTGCTATTATTCAATCTTATAAAAACAATAAAGATTATCAGTGTATAGTCGAGGATTGGCAAGATTTGATTACAATTCCCAATTTTTCAATTCTGGTAGAAAGTCATTTAATTATAAAATAGAATCGGGAATCTTGCAAATTTTTGCAAATTTATTCAATTCCCGTCACGAAATCCACACATGAAGCTAATCTTGAAGGACAACATGACCGATACCAGCAAACCAGCGCGTGAAATTAACACAGTGCTGCAGGTAACCCAGGTATTCCTCGGGATCGACATCCTTTGTGTAAAAATCAATAATCGTCCAATTCAAGACATACATATTTCCTAAATTGATCATCATCGGCAGATGTTGCAGCTCAGTCTCATTTAATGGAGTGAGATCGGGAAGGTCGCTCAGTGTTGATTGGTACGAATCGAGAAAAAGGCTGCACTCATCTAATCGTAAAGCGCCATCATTTCCATCTTTCCAGCTGGTCAAAAAATACCAGATTGCCAAAGCAACATCGAAACAACGCAAATCGATTTTTGACCAATCAAAATCAAATAACCCCACAATCTGCTCGCCCTCAAATTTCATGTTCCCAGGATGGTAATCACAATGGATCACTATCTGGGGACAGTCTGAAAGGCGGCTTGCAGACAAATAATCTAGAGCGAATGTGCAGCTATCCAGAATATGATCGGCCTGATCACGCAAATAAGAATCAAAAGCGGTGCTCTTTGAATGTTGTAGGCTGCTCAGCACATTATCAGCGATTTGGGGGAGAAGTTTGAGTATTTTTGGTTCGAACCTGCGACCTTCTGGTCGAAAATCAGCAACCGTGTGATGAAACTGCGCAAGAACGACTGCTGAGTTATGCAATTCTAACGAACTACACCCTGGATCTACCCAGGTATACTTATCTTCACCAGGAAGGAATTCAAAAATAGCATAAAAATTTGGTTGATTCTGGTACGCATTTCCAGATTTCATGTAGTATGTTTCACCCCTCTTTGTTTTAATTACCTTTGCGATAAGCGTAAATTCCCGATCCAGTAAATGATTTATTGTTGCGTGTTCAAATTGAATTTCTACTTGTTGTATTCCAGGCTTGTAGCGGCGCAAGAAATATTTCTGATTTTTCCCTTGTTTTTTAGTTTTAATATAATAACTGGTATTTACAAAACCACGCTCGTTTCGCTCGAGATCGATCAGCTCACCGAGATCATAATTCACCAATATATCCTTTATTTCAGAGATGGCTGTTATCTGGTCTGGATTCATGGCACCTTTTGCTGGAATAAACCAATGGAGGGTTAATTTCAGTTGGATTGGTATTATAGTCGGTGACTCTCATGAGCCTGGCAACTCATATTTTTCCACGACAAGGATGAAAATTATACATGAGCAAGCAAAAACTTGCAAATTTGTGCATAATTCGCTATAATGAACCTACTAATTGATCAAATTCCGTCAAATGTAAACTAAATATCGATAACAACCTAGCCGGAATAAGCGCATTATAAGTATTTACTTCTCAGTGAAATTTGCTTCTGGCAAGGCTTATTATAAGCAGGATCAAGTTCTTCCCGGGATGTCTTTCCTAATAACACCAGGAAAGGCCGGTCTTTCATTCTCAATCTGTCAAGCATGAGACCCAATCTGTGAGCAAACAACTCATCCCTGCCCAACGACGTGAAAGAATCCAAGAATACCTAGCACTGCATAAAATTGCTCCCAGTTCTGAGCTGAGCTCATTATTGGGAGTTTCTGAAGCGACCGTCCGCCGGGATTTAGAGTGGATGGAAAATGAGGGTATCCTCTATCGCACTCATGGTGGCGCGATCCTCTCCCAACATTTGCAGCTAGAACCTGAATATAAACTACGTGCTCAACGCCAGGTTGAAGAGAAACGCGCCATCGGTCGCTTAGCAGCTTCGTTGATCGAGGATGGGGACATTGTGTTCATCAACAGCGGCACAACCACCACCCAATTGATCCGACATATCCGCCCAAATGCCAATATCACTATCGTCACCAACAACCTGACTGCAGCACTGGAAATAGGCGAATCGAATCTCGAGTTGATCTTGGTTGGGGGGATTTTTCAGCCCAAGTCAAACTCGGTCGCCGGACGATTTGCGATCGACAATCTGAGCCAGATTTATGCAGACCAGGCTTTTATTGGTGTCGATGGGATTTCTATCAAGCAAGGATTCACCGTTCCATCCAATGCTGAAGCTGAAATTGTACGCTTAATGATCGAACGAACAAATGGACCAATCTGCGTAGTTGCTGACCATACTAAGTGGGATACTGTATCAAATTTTGAAGTTGCCCACATCGATCAAGCGCAAAGAATCATTACTGATCAAGAGTTGGGACCCATCGCCAGGGAAACCTTATTAAAACTGTCTGTGGATGTAATTGCTCCAGGAGCGATCAATAATCTGCCTTGATCATCTTAGTTGATTATCAATTAGTCATGGGTATATCAACATTCGATCGACTAAACCAACATCACACATAACCGGATAATAAATTTTATGAATTTATCTATGAACAACCAAGCCAGAGTCGTCATCATTGGCGGTGGAATTTATGGTGTAAGCATCGCATATCACCTTGCTAAGGAGGGATGGACCGATCTTATTCTTCTAGAGAAGAATGACATTTCCAGCGGCGCAACGGCGCATGCAGCTGGTTTGGTGACACATTTTGCTACTTCTGAGTCTTTTATGAGGTTCCGCAAGTACAGCATTGAGTTATACAGTGAGCTGGGATTATTCAACCATGTTGGCAGTTTACGCGTCGCCTCCAGTCAGGAACAATTGAAGGAATTTCAACGTAGTGTCAGCCGGGCAAAAGGAATCGGCATGGAGGTTGAGATTATCAGTCCCTCCGAAGCGATCGAGATTATGCCCCAGCTTAGTGAACAGAACCTTTACGGGGCAATTTACTTACCGCAAGATGGGCATTTAGATCCTTACTTGACGACCACTAGAATGGCGCGATTGGCACGCGATTTGGGAGCAGAGATCTTTACCAGCACCTTGGTAACTGCGATCGAGATTTCAGGAACCGGACAAGTGAAGCGCGTATTGACTGATAAAGGAGCCATTGATACCGAGATGGTGGTCATTGCTGCTGGCATTTGGTCTCCTAGAGTCGCGGCCTTAGCTGGTATTGAGATCCCCTCCACCCCAATCGATCACCAGCATATCGCCCTGAAAGCCGTTCCGGGGAATGAATTCTCCCACAGCACTCCCTGTCTGCGTGATCCGGACAACCTGGTCTATATGCGGGAAGAAGCTGGCGGACTGGTGATCGGCGGGTATGAACCCGATCCTAAAGCGCGCTGGGTGGATGGCGTCCCTTGGGATCACGATGGCAGCCCCCTACCCCCTGATTTCGATCGTTTTGAGGGTTTGATGGAAGGAGCAATCCGTCGCATTCCATTCATCGATCGGGCTGAGATCGTCTCACTCACCTGTCATCCTGGGGCTTATTCACCAGATTGCAATCCGCTGATCGGTCCGGTTCCAGAGGCTAAAGGTATTTGGCTCTGCGCTGGTGTTTCTCTGAATGGTTTCGGGGGAGCAGGAGGTATTGGGAACTTAATGGCTGAATGGATCATTGAAGGTGCTCCATCCATGGATATCACTGGTTTTCGAGCCTCAAGATTCGGCGATTATTATTCAAATCCATCTTACTCCGTGGAGCGTACCCGTGAATGTGTCAAATATTATTACCGCCTGCGCTTTCCAAACGACGAGTATGAATGGGCTCGACCACATCGCATGAGTGCAGTTCATACCCGTCTTCAAGATCTTGGTGCAGTATTCGGCCAGAAATTTGGTTGGGAGCGCGTGCTTTTCATACAGCCGGGAAAGTCCTGGCGTATGGCAGGAGAAGATCAGCGCAAGTGGGGTTGGGGTAAGCCACCTTACTTTGAACGACTCAGACAGGAACACGAAGCCACCCGGGAAAGGGTCTGCCTGTATGATCTGAGTTCTTTCGGAAAAATTGACGTCAGCGGTCCTGGAGCTCTGTCCTTGGTTCAACGCGTGAGTGACAATGATATAGACCAAGCGGTTAGCAGTGCCACCTACACCCAATTGCTCAACAGCCGCGGAGGTATTGAATCCGATGTAACCATCACCCGACTTGGGGAGAATTACTTTCGCATCATTACAGGTTCTGGATTCATCGCCAATGACCTAGCCTGGCTGCGAATGAATGCTTCTACTGATGATCCCCCTGTTGAAATCCGGGATGTAACTATGGATTGGTCTTGCGTAGCATTGTGGGGTCCTAAGGCTCGTCGAGTGGTGGAAAAGATCACCCATGACGATGTATCAAATAATGCAATCCCTTACATGATAGCTGCTTTCATTGATATTCGCGGAATCCGTGCCTTAGCCCAGCGGGTTAGCTATGTTGGCGAATTGGGTTGGGAATTCTATGTCTCCCCGCAACGTGCTGTGCAGATTTGGGATGCTCTGATGGATGCCGGAAAGGAATTTGGCATCGAAGTTGGTGGTTACAAGGTATTGGATTCACTCCGCATAGAGAAAGGTTATAAGTATTTCTCAGCGGATATCACTCCATTAGAAGATCCCTATGCAGCTGGATTGGGTTTCTGTGTCAAACTAGACCAGGGTGACTTTATCGGTCGGGAAGCCCTACAAAAGATCAAGGATGAAGGCAGATCACAGAAATTATGCACTTTGACGCTCGAAGGCGAAGATTACCAACCAATTTATGGTGGTGAAGCGATTTATTTTGATGGTCAGGTGATTTCACGCCTGCGAAGTGGTGGTTATGGATTCTCTGTTAATCGCAACATTGCCTTCGCTTATTTACCACTCGACATAGCCAAGATTGGCACATCGCTTACAGTCGAGTTGTTCGATTCCCATATTGTAGCTCAGGTCAGCCCAGATGTGAGCGTCGATCCGAAAGGTGAACGCTTAAGATTGTAAATTATTAAAAGGTCTTTCGTGAATTGAAGCACCTACTTTACCTACGAAATAGATGATGCTAAACTGGAACTGACAGCTTACAAAAATCCTCAAGGCAGAATGTGTCCATCTTATTTGAATTATTCAAATTTAAGGATTATTGAGAAAGGATGCTGTCATGAAGCTCTTCTACGCCACGGATGTACACGGTCCGGAGATCTGCTGGAAGAAATTTATCAGCGGCAGCAAGTTCTATGAAGTCGATACGCTGATCTTGGGTGGGGATATGACAGGTAAAGCCATCGTGCCCATCATCGCTCAAGGGAATGACAAATACAAGGTCACCTTGTTAGAGCAAGAAACCATCCTGAATGGTCAAGAGGAAGTGGACAATATGGTGAAGATCATCCAAGACCGCGGGTATTATCCCTTTGTGACCGATCCTGATGAAGTGGCAGAGATTTCGAATACACCCGGGCGCTCTGATGAATTGTTTCTGATCCAGGTTACCAAGACTTTAGAGCGTTGGATGGAATACGCCGACGAGAAGCTGGCCGGGACTGGAATCAGCTGTTATGTGTGTCCTGGCAATGATGATATTTTTGAAGTTGATGATGTTATCGCCTCATCTAAATCTGTCATGCATGCAGAGGGGAAAGTCGTCCAGCTCGATGAACACCATGAGATGGTTAATTCCGGGTGGTCAAACCCCACCCCTTGGGACACGCACCGCGAGGAACCTGACGAAACTCTGGAAAATCGCATCGAGACTGTCATCGCCCAGGCCAGTAATCCTGGAAATGCGGCGTTCAATCTGCACCCACCTCCTTACGGCAGTGGTCTGGATGAAGCTCCTGAATTGACCGAAGACCTGCGTCCAACCCATGCTGGGCGTGCTCTGATCCCGGTTGGCAGCCGAGCAGTCCTGCATGTGATCGAAAAATACCAGCCCATGCTTGGATTGCAGTGAATCAATGAATGCACCGTTCTACCGAACTTTCATGCGGGTAATCGCTCCGGTTTCTCTGCCAGCGATTATTTCGGTTGCCTCTTATCTGTTCTTGAATGCAATGGTCACCTTGTCTGTTTTCGTTTTCTTATTCGTTCCGGGAAATGAACTGGCTTCCCTATCGGTGATGCTCTTGGATGACGCCGGCGAAACGGCTCAGGCGATGGCCATGTCACTGCTGATCATCGTTACCGGTTTGTTGGCAAGAGGTCTATTCTCTCTACTTACACGAAGGATCGAACGGCGATCCCAGGCGTGGACAAACCGTTAATTCAACGCGGTAAGCGTGGTACTGATCATGGGCACAATCCTCCTGTGCATGGCTGCCCTGGGGTTGGGGTGACTGCGAGGCAGTGGTCGCGCAGATAAATTGACTGATCAGGAAACCTCCACTCACTGATCAAACATCCTGGGATTGTTAAGAAAAATCTCAGTTTCCCTGCCAAAAGTTGTTTATTTAAGAGGTGACAAAGAATGACAAAACCATACCTGAAGGATTATTCAAGCTTCCAAAAGGGCGCCAAGCGTTTTCAAACGGCTTTGGGAGGTATCCCAGACCGCGTCCCGGTATATGCCCAATTGCACGAATTTGCTATGCAAGAGTTAGGTGTGTTGGCACGTGAATTCTATACCAATTCCGAACTTCTTACTACAGGTAGTCTGGAGACAACTGAACGGTATGGCATCGATGTAGGACTTGTGGATTACGATGTTTACAATATTGAAGCCGAAGCCTTAGGCCAAAAAGTAATCTTCAAGAACCAGCATATGCCAGATGTCGATCGATCTACTCCTTTGATCACTGGACGCGGAGATCTAATTAATATCAAGACACCGGATTTTGACACCGCAGGACGTTTCCCAATGGTGATGGAAATTCAATCCCTCTATGAGAAGTTAACTGGGCTGCCTCCTCCCTTGCAGTTTACCTCCCCCTTCAGCCTGGCAGCCAATTTGTGTGGTATTGAACAGTTAATATTGGACATCTACCGCGATCCCGACTTTGTAAGAGATCTCTTTGATACCTTAGTTGATGAAGTACTCGCCCCTTGGATCCTTTATCAGAAGGCGCGTTTTCCCAATGCCAGTAGCATTTCTGGGGCAGATGCCACCGCTTCCCTGCCCATACTGAACCTGCAAATACTTGAGCAGTGGGTCGTGCCTTACATATTGCGCCTACGGGAAATATGTGGTCCACAACTATATGTAGCGAATTGGGTTGGCGAGCGGTATCTCAAAAATCCGGATGAGTTGCTCAATTTAAAATTACAGGTCTGCCCCGATTTTCTCGAAGTTCAGGATCCGGATGTGGCGGCTCTTGGTCCGCAAGTTTTTAAAGACTTTGCTCGAAATCACGACATCCCATTAATCTTAGGCGTGGGAGCTGGCTTTTTAGCGACCAGTACTCCTGAGGCCGTCAGCGATAGAGTCAGGAATTATGTTGAAGTCGGCGGGAAGAATGGGCGCTTCGCCCTCTATTTATGCAATATCGGTGCTTCAACACCTCCTGGGAACGTGAAAGCAGCCGTGAATGCCGCTCACACTTTTGGTCGTTATGAACTGTGAAAATTTCTTCAAAGCCTTGTTTCAAACACGAAAAAACAAGAGTTGAGGTTTCTCCTTGTCGTGGTGTGCTTTATCAGTGGCGTTACGAATTCAATGTAAACTTATTAACCAATTTGAATAACGGATAAGCTAAACATTATGGAAAAAACAAACAAAGTCATCTTGGTCCTCTCTGATGCCCTCAGATACGACACAGCTGTAGCAGGCATGGGTTTCCTGGGACACCTGGTGGAAATACAGCAAGCCAGTCTCTACAAGGTGATCGGGGAATTACCCAGTATGTCTCGCCCGATGTATGAGACAGTTCATACCGGACTCCCTGTCTCTGAGCATGGGATCATAGCGAACTACATCGTTCGCCGCTCCAACAAACCAAATATTTTCCAGATTGCGGTGGAGGCAGAGAAGACGACCTCAGCCGCTGCATATTACTGGTTTTCCGAACTTTACAACCGTGTTCCATACGACCGGCTTGATGACCGCGAGGTGGATGACGAATCTCTGCTTATTCAGCACGGTCGCTTCTATACTGAAGATGATTATCCAGACATCGAGCTCTTTGTCACTGCTGGTATGTTAGTCAGGCGTTTCAAGCCGGATTATCTGCTGGTCCATCCGATGGGAATGGATTTCCTAGGGGAGAAATATGGCGCAGATTCTTCTCAATACCGAAATCAAGCCATTCTGCAAGATATGTATCTAAGCGCGTTGATCGCAGAATGGACCCAGCTGGGCTATAATATCCTGGTCACTGGTGATCATGGCATCAACGCTGACCGACTGCATGGAGGCACAACTCCAGAAGTACGGGAAGTTCCACTTTATCTGATCCAGTTTGGTGTCCCGGGTTCAAGTGATACCGCTGAGGTTATCTCTCAACTCCAGATCGCGCCAAGCTTATGCAAATTACTAGGTGTAGATATTCCAGAATCGATGATACACCCCCCAATCGTTTAAATGGTTGAACCCCTCCTCATAATCTTTATCGCTATCGCACTGTTGTTTGATTTCCTCAACGGCTTTCATGATAGCGCCAACGTAGTGGCAACCACCATCGCCTCCAACGCCATGTCGCCGCGCACGGCTCTTTCCATATCCGCGCTGACAAACTTCATCGGACCATTTCTGTTCGGTGTCGCAGTTGCCACAACCATCGGCACTGAAGTTGTCAGCGAGGAGGCCGTTACGGTGCCAACCGCCATGGCGGCTTTACTTTCTGCGATCATCTGGAATATTGTCACCTGGTGGTTCGGTATCCCTTCCAGCTCTTCCCATGCCCTGATCGGGGGTTTCGTCGGAGCAGCATTGATCGGTTTTGGTATCTCTGCCATCCAGATCGAAGGTCTCACCAAGATTCTGCTGGCGTTGTTCATTTCCCCCATCCTTGGTTTTATTTTTGGATTTATCATCCTGGCCATCATTTTATGGATTGGCCGTGGATTCTCCCCTCGCGTCAACGAATTCTTCCGCAAGGGTCAATGGATCACGACTATCACTCTGGGATTAAGCCATGGCACCAACGATGCTCAAAAGACGATGGGCATCCTCACTTTTGGCCTGGTGGCATTCGGGGTGTTGGATGAATTCGCAGTACCAATCTGGGTGATCGGTGCTAGCGCGAGCGCCATTGCTATCGGAACCGCACTGGGCGGGTGGCGCCTGATAAGAACCATGGGCGCAGGTTTTTACCGCATTCGCGCGGTACATGCCTTCTCTTCACAAGTTGCTGGTACGATCGTCATCCTGGGAGCAGCCCTGGTGGGTGCACCGGTGAGCACCACCCAGGTGATCGGCTCAACCATTGTCGGTGCTGGATCTGCTGAGCGTGTAAACATGGTACGCTGGGGTCTGGCTGGTCAAATCGCCATGGCCTGGCTCCTCACGATTCCTGGGACTTTCATCTTGGGTGCAGTTTTCTATCTGCTGCTGGTTACTATTCTTTAAACCGTTAATCCCCCACACCCGCGATCAATACCAAGCCAGCTGTGATCAGCAGTGCTCGACTTATCCGCACTGCGAGACCTTTTTCCTTGTAAATAAGGAATACTAATGCGGCACCAATAACAATACTGAACTGTTGGAAAGCAACAATATAACCGGTATAGGGACTCTGCTGGTACGCCTATAAGATCAACCAGTATGCGCCGAAACCTAAGACAACCCCAATAATCATTTCCATCCTGAATTTTGCCTATTCTCGAGGGTTGTGCGCACCGAGCGCAATAGCAGCATATTAGGGAAGAATGAAATCGCAAAATAGAAATAACCGCAACGCGCAGCTGTTTCTGGACCTGATCGAACAACCTCAGCTGCGATCTTATCCAAGAATGTATAGCCAACTATACCTAATGCAGCTATAAGCATCCAAAAACCATCCCGGTCAAGATAATTCCTCAACTGGAAATCCCAGAAATTTCTTTGTGGCATCAGCGCACTGCCCATCACCACCAGGATTATTCCCATCCAACCAGCCAGGGTCAGGTATCTCCCCCGGGTGACATCGATGATTGCGATAAATAGAGCGCGCGCTGCCGGGTAGACGATCGGTAAAATCTGACGCACTGAAGGCTTTCGCCGGACCAAAGAGATAGAAAGCCGCGCTGATTCCAGAACCGATCACGCAAGCCCAAGCCAGCGGGGTCATCGACCCCGTGCGTATCTCCGAGAGCACAGCCGGCAGAAATCCTGCCAGCAAAGTGATGATCAACATCTTCTTATAGAATTCACCTTCAGAACGCGTGTAGCGGACCAGCAAATTCCACCCGGCTTGCATGAACGTAGAGACAAGGACGATGGCGATAACGAATAAGCTCACAGCTGAATTATATATAACCCAGACCAGGATCCAACGGGAAATTGATATCCAACAAATCCTATAAATATTTATTCTGCGATAAGAGTCCTGGGGATAATTATCATCCGCCTATCCACCAAGATTTCGCACCAAACCCAATGAAGTGTATAGTATGTCCTGGACACCTCACAGGCCCTCATTGACATCCTGATGGTGCAATGTAATAATTTGTTAAACCTAATCTCCATCATATAGTAGATAGAAGGAGGGGCAGGATGTCAGACTCGTCGAATTCCCTTGATGCGATGCAAACCCAGCTGGGACAACTAAACTCCCAGATCGTACAGCTCCAGGAAAAACTCCAAGTCCAGTCGATTGAGATAGCCGAGCTACAAGACCGGATACCAGATTCAAATATCATCAGCCCGAAATTCATCAATCGTGCTTTCGCTGTGTGGGGGCATTATGTCGTCGCCGGATTTATCATCACCATCCCATTCATTGGTTTGATCAGTTTATTTGCGCTGTGGTGATGATGGTCATTTCCCAGCCGCAGTAATTAATGCTACTCACTATCAGCAGATTGCCCAAAAACATCTATCAATATATCGAAATTCTATAGATGCGCACAATCATAAAGATTCATGAAAGGTGGTCCCCCATGCAAATACTATTGATTTTCTCTTTTGTGATCGCATTTCTCGCCATCCTGTTCGCCATCCAGAACACGACCGTCACTTCTATCCGCTTCTTGATCTGGGAGACCGAGGGCTCGCTGGCATTGGTCCTGTTCATCGCACTGGTCGCTGGAGCCCTGATCAGCTACCTGGCAACCGCTCCTGGGCAGATCAAGCAGCGCATGACCATTTCCAGTCAGCGCAAACGCATCACCGAGGTTGAGGGTCAACTAACCAACACTCAAGAGGAGCTGCAGGGTACAAAAGTGCAGTTGCAACAATTAGAAGAGATGAAGCAGACCGAGGGTGTAGAACAATCTGAGGCATCGTCTCCAATGAAAGAGGGAGAAACTCCCCCGGTCGATTAAACTGCCGATCTACGGGTGGGAGGCCGGATCAAATTAGAATCACTGCCATGCGTAGGATATATCCCTCGTCGTGCACTTCTCGATACTTATTCTTGTGTTGTTAGCGACCACAATTGCATGACTATACGAAAACACGATCTTATTGGAGAATATATGCAGCCAGATCAAACCTTTCACATGACGCCCGATGAGTTCCGCTATTTCGGTAAGGAATTGATCGATTGGATCGCCGACTATTACCAGAACATAGAAGGGTACCCCGTGCTCTCTCAGGTTGAGCCTGGAGAGATACGCGCCAGCTTACCGCCTTCCCCACCTGAAAAAGGCGAGTCTTTTAATGACATTATCTCCGATATTGATCGACTTATCATGCCGGGGATCACCCACTGGCAATCCCCCAATTTCTTTGCCTTCTTCCCCGCTAATACCTCCGGACCATCCATCCTGGCCGAGCTGCTCTCCGCTGGTCTGGGTGTGCAGGGTATGTCCTGGATCACCAG
>SDBU01007982.1_pt1 | contig 12103 bp, 10 predicted proteins | sample 2277071 | NCBI WGS metagenome assembly SDBU01 (sample SAMN10397929, study PRJNA504765) | marine sediment metagenome | isolation source: marine sediment core GS08_GC12, 126 cmbsf | place: Arctic Ocean: Gakkel Ridge, Loki's castle | collected 2008
AATTACATTCTTGTAACCTTTCACAGACCAAATAATGTTGACAACATAAAAAGTTTAAAAGACATTATTAATTTACTGAACACTATTTCCAAAGAGAAAAAAATTGTATTCCCCATTCATCCCCGCACAAAAAGTAACCTTGAAAAATTTGATTTGTTAACCCAATTCACTAAAAATGTTATATTAACCGGTCCATTAGGATATATTGATTTCCTGGCACTTGCCAAAGATGCCGAATTGGTTATTACAGATAGTGGAGGGATCCAGGAAGAAACTACTTTTATGGATGTTCAATGTATAACGGTCAGAAACAATACCGAGCGACCTGTTACCGTTGATATTGGTACAAATCATCTTGCAGGCACAGATATTGATCTTGTTAAGGATACGGCTTTCAGGATACTTAACGGAGCAAAAAAGAAAGGCAGCATACCGGAATTGTGGGATGGGAAAACAGCAAACAGGGTGGTTAATATTATCCTGGAGAAATAGTTTGAAACTTTTTTATTATGAAAATATTAATGGTGCTTGATCGCGAGTTTCCTCCTGACATCAGGGTTGAAAATGAGATTGAAGCATTATCAGATAATGGACATGAGATACATCTTGCCTGTTATACAAGGCAGAACAGACCTCAATTTGAGAAAAAAGATAAATTAATAATACATAGAAAAAATATTTCAACATTTTTATATAAGTCAAGTGTTGCAGCATTGATCTTTCCATTCTATTTTCGTTTCTGGAAAAACTTTCTTTCAAAAATACTGATAAAGGAAAAGTTTGACGCTATTCATGTACACGATTTACCACTTGTTGGTGTTGGTATTAAGATGAAAAAGCAATTCCCAGTTTCTATAACTGCCGATCTTCATGAAAACTGGCCGGCTTACCTGCGAATATCACGCCATACAAAAACATTACCAGGAAGAATTCTCTCTCCAAATAAGTTATGGGTTAAGCATGAAAAAAGAGTTTTATTAGAATCAGACCAAATTATTGTTGTTGCTGATGAGGCAAAAACAAGACTCACATCTATTGGAATTGATCCTGATAAAATCAAAATAGTATCCAACACTCTTAATATAAAACACTTTACCCTTCCTGAAAAGAAGAAAGAAAGCTCTGAAACAATATTGTTTTATGCAGGAGGGATACAATACCACAGAGGCCTGCATACTGTAATTAAAGCTTTAGCCAAAACTGAAAACAAAAACTTGAAATTCTGGATTCTGGGGGAAGGAGTTGAAAAGAAGAACCTTAAAAAATTAACCAATACTTTAAATCTTGCAAATTCTGTAAAGTTTTTCGGTTGGAAATCATTCGATGAAATGATAGAATTGCTATCTCATGCAGATTATGCCATTATACCACATATTAAATCGGATCATACAGACACAACCATTCCACATAAACTATTTCAATATATGTTTGCAGGAGTACCTGTAATAACAACAAATTGTACTCCAATAAAACGAATCATTGATGAGACACAATCAGGAGTGTGTTATACAAGTGATAATAATAAGGAATTAGCTGCTATCTTTGATTCGATTTTAGTAAAGAACCGAATAATTTATGGGGAAAATGGGGAAAAGTGGGTAACTGAAAAGTATAATTGGGAAAACGAAGCAAAATCCCTGAATCAGATTTATAGCTAATAAAAAACTTTCTAATGAACCGAGCATAACAAAACAAAACCATTTTGACACACACAGGGATGATTATTTTTTGTTATGCGAGCTACATCTGACAATTAAAAATCAATTATAAACAGATGAAACAGGCATTGGTAAAAAAAGGAATTGTAATCGGCGAAGAAGTACCTGCACCGGTCGTTTCAGAAGGTTCTGTTCTGATAAAGGTTGTAAACAGTTGTATCAGCGCCGGAACAGAAATGTCCGGAGTCACTTCAAGTGGCACACCTATTATTAAAAGGATATTACAGCAACCAGAGAAAATATCAAAAATCCTGAACCTGGTGCGCTCTGAAGGAATAACAAAGGTATATAATCAGGTAAAAGGTGAGCTTGATTCCGGGAAACCAACAGGTTATTCAATAAGCGGAATAATTATCGGAATTGGTAAAGGCGTGGAAAAATTTAATGTAGGTGACCGTGTTGCTGCAGCAGGTGGAGGATATGCAAATCATGCAGAATATGTTGATGTGCCTGTGAGTCTTGTTGTGAAAATTCCTGATAATCTTGGTTATAAAGAAGCATCTACCGTAACCCTTGGAGCAATAGCTATGCATGCAGTCAGAAGAGCAGATTTAAAATTAGGAGAATTCGGTGTGGTGTTGGGGGCAGGTATTTTGGGTTTACTCATTATCCAGATGTTAAAAGCATCAGGTATAAGAGTGATTGCCATTGATTTTAATAATAAAAGATTATCTCTTGCGAAAGAATTAGGAGCTGAACATGTGATAAATCCTGAAACAGAAGACCCGGTTAAGTTTATTGAAAATTTGACTCACGGACATGGCGCCGATGTTGTAATTTTTTCAGCATCAACCACTTCAAGCAAACCTTTATCGCAGGCATTTCAAATGTGCCGCAGGAAGGGAAAGGTTGTTCTGGTTGGAGTATCAGGAATGCAAATCGACAGGAAAGACATTTATCCGAAGGAAATTGATCTGTTGATCTCAACTTCATATGGTCCGGGCAGGTATGATAAAACATACGAGGAAAAAGGAATTGATTATCCATATGCTTATGTCAGATGGACAGAAAACAAAAATTTTAGTGAGTACCTCAGACTTTTAGAAAGCGGAAGTATAAATATAAATCCAATAATTGATAATGTTTTTGACATTGATCATGTTACTGATGCATTTAACTCTTTAAAACAGACTGAAAATAAGCCTTTGATGGTTATACTGGATTATGGACAACCTGATTTAAAATTAATAGATCAATATCAAAACCATAATCGTAAAACAGAGATTATAACCAGTGTTATCAATAAGGAGGTTATCAATGTTGCAATCATTGGTATTGGTAGTTTTGCCTCTAATGTACATCTCCCAAATCTCAAGAAATTAAGCAAAAAATATAAAATTTATGCAATTGCAGATAAAATAGGGCATAAAGCCAAATCCATTGCCGAATTATACCGTGCCAATTATGCAACAACTAACATTGACGAAATTTTAGATGATCAGAATGTAGATCTTATTCTCATCTGTACCAGACATGATTCGCATGCAAAACTGGTGTTAAAAGCACTGCAAAAAGGGAAACATGTATTCGTTGAAAAACCTTTGGCAACAAACCTTGAGGATCTTGAGCAAATTGAATCATTCTATAATAAGGACCATGTATCAGGTAAGCCAATGTTAATGGTAGGTTTTAATCGCCGATTCAGTCCTTTTGCCGCAGAGATTAAGAAACATACAGACAAAAGAATTAACCCGCTTTTCATCCATTACAGAATGAATGCCGGTTTTATTTCAAATGATCACTGGGTACATGAAAATGGTGGGCGTATTATCGGGGAAGCTTGTCATATTATTGATTTAATGACCTTTTTTGTAGGGAAGTCGATTATGTCAATAAGTTACGAGAGTCTGGCTCCTTCCACAGAATATTTTAATAGTTCAGATAATAAATCGATTATACTAAAGTATGAAGACGGTTCAATAGCTACCATTGAATATTTTGCTGTAGGCAGCCGGGAATTCCCAAAAGAATATATGGAAATTCACTTTGATGAAAAAACCATTGTGCTTGATGATTATAAAAAAATCAAGGGTTATGGCTGTAATATCAATGAGATTAGCTCAGCACATAGTAAGAAGGGACATATTGAGGAATTAACAAATCTTTTTGAGCATCTTACTGATTCCACTAAAGGATGGCCAATAAAGTTTGAAATGTTAATACAAACTACACTTGCAACTCTCGTGATTAACTAATGGCTTTATTAAAAAAATACAGAATAATACGTAAAGTCCGCTCCTTATTACCGGTCAGCATTTCCAGGCATTACAGACACTTTCAGGAAATCAGGAATATGCTAATAAAAACCGCGAAATTTAGCCAGGAGGAATTCCGTGACTTACAGTTTCAAAAGTTAAAGTATCTTATAGATTATTGTTGGATTAACATTCCCGGATACAGAAATCATTGGGAAAAAGGAGATTTTCATCCGGATAAGTTAAAAACTTTAGATGACATTAAAACTATCCCTTTCATATCAAAGAAAATTTTAAAGCGCCAAATTGATGCATTTTCCAATAAAACAGTTAAAAATTTAGAGATTCAAAAAACAGGAGGATCTACTGGAATACCATTCGGTTTTTACCAACAATCCCAGAATGGGCTTACTGAGAAAGCTTTCATCCACGATCTATGGTCAAGATTTTATCCGGAAATAAATTTAAAAACTAAAGTAACTATTTTACGCGGAAGGAAAATTAAGGGAGATATCCAAATAGATCCAATGCATGGATTGATCTTATCATCCTATAATTTATCTACGGAAAGCATAAAACAATTCGTCAAAGCAATTGAAAAGTGTAAAACACCAATTTTACATGCTTATCCTTCCTCCCTGTTTATTATGGCAAGAATTATGCAACGACATAATATCAAATTGTCACATCGATTTAAAAGCATAATGCTTGGTTCAGAAGTCTTATATGACTTTCAGAAAGACATTATTAAAGAGATATTCAATACACCAATATGTCATTGGTACGGACATGCAGAAAAAACTGTTCTTGCAGGTAATTGCAAAGCAGATGACCGTTTATACATTTACCCACAATATGGAATCACTGAGATTATAGCGCCTTCAGGTAAATATGCCAATCCGGGAGAAACCGGAGAAATTATCGGAACCGGATTCTGGAATTTTGCTACTCCTTTTATCCGATATAGAACGATGGATTATGCAGAAGCTGGAGAAACACAGGACATAAAATGTGATCTTCCATATCCCACGATGAGTAAAATTGAAGGAAGGCAACAAGAATTAATTGTAGGTAAATCATCAAAATTAGTAACTTTAGCTGCGGTGAGTCTTGTCTGTGGAAGATTACCAAATATTGACCAATTCAAATTCTATCAGAGAGCTATTGGGCAAATTGAATTTCACTACGTTAAAATCGAGCCTGATGTTAAAATAGATGAAAAGCAAATTATTCTAAGTCTTCAATATATTCTTGGTGATGACTTTGAAATTACAACACAGGAAGTTAAAGAAATCCCTTTAACAAATACAGGAAAGCTTTGCTACCTTGATCAACAATTAGAAATAAATGAATTTATACAATAATTGAAAACCAAGGATAAAATAGCGATTATTGGTCCATATCCTCCACCCTATGGAGGAATATCTGTTCATGTTCAAAGGGTTCTTCAATATTTGTCTGAAAATCAATATGTTTTTTTCAATTCAAGCAAGACCAGATTTAAAGGAGATGTTTCATTTTACGGGAAAATAAAATATTTAAAAGTTTGGATTTTCTTATTTAAAAGGTTTAAGCTGATTCATGCGCACACAACTGATCCATTTCTAAGAGTTTTGTTAGGCTTTATTGGACAATTCAGAAAAAATATTTACCTGCACGCACAAGGTGAAAGCCTTACAGATTACATGAACAAAACAGGAATTATTGCTTTTTCTCTGAGGAAATTAATAAGGAATTTTCACATTATTGCATCTAATTCCTCTATTGCTGTGGAAATACAAAAACACCAACCATTAAGTATCTGCGAGATAGATGCGTTTCTTCCCCCAAAATTTGATCTCTCTGTATTTCATTCTGTAATTAATAGATACCGTAATTTTTTTCGTCCAAATCGGTTTATTGTATCAATTACAGGATGGTTTAATGATTATTCAGGTGAAGATTTATATGGTTTTGATATAGCAATCAGAGCAATTGAAAGAATTAATAAAGAAGGAAATAAAATTTATATGGCTGTCAGCGTTAATGGAATTAACAATACAGAATTATTTAAATCATTCATTGATTATATTCAGGAAAATGATTTGCAAGAACAGGTTTTACTTATCAGGGAAGAGCTCAAAGAAATCTGGCCTATCTTCATGGCTTCTCAACTATTTATCAGACCAACTAATACTGATGGATCAGCAGTTTCGATAAGAGAAGCGTTATGGTTCAACACGCCCGTCATTGCAAGCAACTGTGTTCCAAGGCCTAAGGATGTTGTTCTATTTAAAAACAGATCTGTTGATGATTTATATGGTAAAATTTCAGATATTTATCATCAACCAATATTATCTATAACAGAAAAAATTAAAAAAATGTCTGGAAAAACGTACGACTACAAATTATTTAAAGAAATATATGAATTATTTGGGTAAAAGAGTTTTGGTCACAGGTGCTGATGGTTTTATTGGATCACACCTGGTTGAAATGCTTATTAATGAAGGGGCAAATGTTAGAGCCTTATCATATTATAATTCTTTTAATTATTGGGGATGGTTAGAAGAAATAGAAAATAGACATAAAGTAGAAATTGTTAGCGGTGACATTCGTGATTACAACTATATGTATGAAATTACAAAAGGAGTTGATATAATATTCCATCTGGCAGCACTCATCTCAATTCCTTATTCCTATAAGGCTATAAATTCTTACGTTGATACTAATGTAAAAGGAACCTTGAATATCTGTTTGGCAGCCTTATATAACAAAGTTTCAAAAGTGGTGCATACTTCTACCAGTGAGGTTTATGGAACTGCACAATATGTTCCAATCAATGAAAAACATCCATTGCAACCACAATCTCCTTATAGCGCTTCTAAAATTGGTGCGGATGCCATAGCTATGAGTTATTATAACTCTTTCAATCTTCCATTAACTATTGCCAGACCTTTTAATACATATGGGCCAAGACAATCAGCCAGAGCTGTTATTCCAACTATTATCATTCAAATCTTAAACGGAAAAAGAGAAATAAAGCTTGGAGATACTAAACCCTCTCGTGATTTTAGCTATGTAAAAGACACTTGTAAGGGATTGCTCATGTTGGGATCATCAAAAAAAACAGAAGGTGAAATTTTTAATATAGGTTCATGCAAAGAATATTCTATAGAAAAAACTTTTGAGATTATCAAGAATATCATTGGAGAAGAAATTAAACTTTTGCAGGAACCGCAAAGGAAACGCCCTGAAAAATCTGAAGTTTATAGATTATTGGCAGATACCCGAAAAATATCAGAACGAATTGGATATGTACAAGATTATAGTTTTGAACAGGGGTTATCGGAAACTATAAATTGGTTTAATAAACCGGAAAATTTAATGAAATATAAAGCTGATATATACAATGTCTAAAAGAGTTATTATTCTGGCCGGTGGAGTCGGAACAAGATTAAAACCATATACAATTGCATTACCAAAACCGCTTGTGCCTGTCGGAGATTATCCAATTATGGAAATTATTATAAGGCAGCTTGCTTTTTATGGTTTTGATAAGATTACATTAACAGTAGGTCATATGGGGGATATCATAAAAGCGTATTTTGGGGATGGAAGAAAGTGGAATATTAAAATCGATTATTCTCTGGAAGAAAAACCAATGAATACAATGGGGCCACTTACATTAATTAATGATCTGCCAGAAAATTTTTTGGTGATGAATGGAGATGTTTTAACAAACCTGAATTTTGATCATTTCTTTGATTATCACATACAACAGAATAATTTGTTTACTATTTCCGGATATAAAAGGACTATACATAGTGAATTTGGTGTATTAGAAGTGAATAAAAAGAATTATTTGGATGGGTTTAGTGAAAAGCCCATTATAAATTATACTGTTTCCATGGGAGTTTATATAGTTAATAAATCAATACTTAATTATATACCCAAAAATGAGACTTTTGGTTTTGATCAATTAATGTTACGATTAATAGAAAAAAATAAACCTGCCAGTGTAAAAATGTTTAATGGTTATTGGCAAGATATAGGTCGACCGGATGATTATGAAATTGCATTCCGGGATTTTATAAATGATCCTTCATTTTTTCTTTCTGATGAATAAGAATATTTTAGTAACCGGTTCAAAAGGTTTCATAGGAAGCGCACTTGTAAGAAAACTATCACAAGAGTTTCCGGGATACACTATTTTTGAATTTGACCTGCATAATGGGGATATAGCTGAAACTAAACTGGACTATTATCAAATTGATCATGTTTTTCATCTCGCCGGAAAAATTTTTGTGCCCGATAGTTGGAAGTATCCACATGAATTCTACAAAACCAATGTTCTGGGAACTAGTAATATTTTGAAATTTTGCAAAGAAAAAAACTCTAGTATCACCTACATAAGTGCATATGTTTACGGTGAGCCTGAATTAATTCCTATTCCTGAACAGCACCCTTTGAAGCCAAATAATCCATATATGCATAGCAAAGTTATTGCAGAATCGCTTTGTGAATTTTACGCATCTTTTTATCAGGTTAGAACAACAATTTTTCGTCCATTTAATATTTATGGACATAATCAGAATCCTAAGTTTCTGATTCCGTACATAATCGGGCAGGTAATCAATAAAAATCAAGATCATATTACTGTTAAAAATCTTAAACCTAAAAGAGATTTTCTCTTTCTTGATGATCTGATTGAAGCGCTTATTTTATCCATGAAACAAGACAAAATTTTAAATATTTACAATGTTGGTAGTGGAACATCAGATAGCGTAAAGGAAATTATTGATATTTTACAAAATATCGCTCAAACTAATAAAAAGGTAAGGTCGGAAAATGAGGTTAGAAAAAATGAAATTTTGGATTTAAAAGCTGATATTACAAAAATTGAAAAAGAATTGGGATGGAAGCCTAAAACTAAATTTAGTGATGGCTTGAAAGAAATTCTTGAATCCATATTAAAAAATGAAGTGTAAATTTTGCGCAAGTACTAAATGTTATGTGAGGAAAAATATAGTTTCATCGTTAAATCAAATAACTAAGAAATACTCCACAGATGTTTTTGATTATATTCAAACGCATTCACCTGTTTTATTAGCAAATGCTTATAAAATAAGCTTTTATAAAGAAAAGGATTTGTATGGCTTAGATCAATGTATAAATTTAACAGTCAAATTAAAAAAGTATTTTCTTAATATTAGTTTCTTTTTTGCATTAGCTGATAAAAACAATAATCGGGATTATATTAACGCAATTAAGTTAAGAATAAAAGAATTGGAAATTTCAGAGAATTTCTTCTTTTTAATGGGCCAAATGAACATATGGCTTCTTTTTAATCACATTCACGTATTTCTACGACCAACAAATACTGATGGAGATTCATTATCTTTTAGAGAAGCATTGTATTTTATCTGCCCTGTTCTTGCTTCAAATGTTTGCCCCAGACCTGAGCAATTTCATATTTTTGAAAATCGAAATCAAAATGATTTGTTTCATAGAACAAAAAGTATTCTATTTTCCTATAATAAAACATTTTAACCCTTTATTACTATGACTTTAATATACCGAAAAGATAAAATTGTTGAACTATGTAGTAAAAAAACTGTTTTGCATTTAGGATTTATTCACCACTCCCATCTATATAAAGAACTTATCAAAAAAGGAAACTGGCTGCATCAAAAAATAAACAAAGTAGCCAGGAAATTAGTTGGAATTGATTTTTTACAACCCGAAGTTTCTTATATTAAAAACAAATACGGCTATGAGGTTTATTACGCAGACGTTACTTCACTAGAAAAATGGGAATATAATGATAAGTTTGACGTGATAGTTTGCGGAGAGCTAATAGAACATCTTCAGAATCCCGGTTTAATGTTAAATGGAATTAAAAGACTTATGTCTAAGGACGCTATTCTTATTATTACTACGCCGAATCCATGGTCCAGAAACAGACTTAAACTTATAAATAAAAGAAGAAAAGAAGCGGAATGGCTGAATCCTGAACATACTTGTTGGTTCTCTTTTCAAACATTAAAGCAACTTCTGGAAAGAAGCGGATTTTCTGAAGTAAATTACTCATATTTTTATGGTGAAACAGCAGGAGAAGGAATTTCAACAAATAATATTCTTCTTAAACCATATATGAAATTTAAACAACAATATCTAAAAAGAAATACTCCTGAAATAAATTATAATGGTTTGTTTTTTCAAGCAATGTTGAAGTAATAATTCAAGATAATTGCCAATTGTTTACAACACTGAAACATATTGGAAAAATTTGTCATAAATAATGATCATGAAAATACAAGAAATTAAAACATCTTTCAATAAATTAAATACCTGGCTTGAACAAAATAGCTGGCTAGGATATGATCCTTACGATATCAAAGCAGTGCCCCGGGTGATTTTTCTAATAAGAAAAAGCAATAACTTAAGACTTCTCGTTTTGGTTCGGGAATTAGTTTTTGAATTTTTCTATAATTTCCCAACATTTAGCCGTAAAATTTTCAATATTAAACCGGAGATGAATGCAAAGGCAATGGGCTTATTTGCCACTAGCTATCTCGACCTTTACAAATACTCTGACGATAACGCAAATATCGAAAAAGCGAACCGGTGCCTTGATTGGCTGCTAAATAATAAAGCCCCTGCAAGTACAGGATACGGATGGGGATATCCTTTTGACTGGCAATCTTCTGAGTTTATCCCTAAAAACACTCCAAACGGGATAGTTACAACAGCTGTCGGAGATGCTTTCTGGAATTTCTATAAGTTCTCTAATGATCAAAAATATTTAAACTCAATTGTTGAAATCGCCAGATTCCTATACTCCCTTCCAATTGATAAAATTAATAATAATCAAATTTGCTTCTCATACACACCATTATTCATTAATCATGTTCATAATCTAAATCTGTTTGTCGCTGAATTTCTTATTAAAACAGGTGTTGAAATAGAAGAAAAAGAATGGATAGAAACCGGCAATAAAGCAGTTAATTATACCATTTCCAATCAGTTACAAAATGGCGCTTTTGACTATAACGGACCACCCGAAAAACCTGCAAATTATATAGATCATTACCATACCGGCTTTATCCTCCGGATGCTTCATTCCATCTGGAAATTAACAAATCGTGAAGATGTATTTTTTGCCCTTGAGAAAGGCTTCAGATTTTATATGAACTCAATGTTTGAAAATGAAACAATACCAAAGCTGAAACCGGATAAGAAGTACAGGATAGATATCCATTCCTGTGCGGAAAGTATTAATTGCCTTACAACCTTATCAGATACTTTCCCGGAAGCTAAATCAAGAGCAGAAAAAGTATTAGATTGGACAATAAAAAATCTTCAGGATGATACGGGTTACTTTTATTATGGAATTCTGAAAAACCGGTTATTCGGATATCATTTCAAATCAAAAATTCCGTACATTCGCTGGGGTCAGGCATGGATGATGAAAGCATTAAGCAATTATTTGTTAAAAACTGATAGACAGGAATATTAATTTTCAAATGTTAAATACATTACGTTCAACAATAAAAAATACGTTAATCTATAGCATTGGTAATGTTTCTTCCAAGCTTGTAGGGTTTATCCTTATTCCATTATATACTTCAAAACTATTAGTAACTGAATATGGAACTTTAGGAATCCTGGAAATTACTTCTCAAATTTTAATCGCTCTATTTGGACTGAGCCTTTACAACGCATTTTTCAGATGGTATTGGGACAAAAAAATAATATCCAAACAAAAATCCATTTTTTTCACAATTCTTATTGTGGTTGCTTTGTTCTCTCTGTTTTTAATGTTTTTACTATCCATTTTCCGGCAAAATATATCTGTCCTGTTATTTGAGAATATGGATTATTCCTATATTCTCATGTTAATGATAATTGTATCCTGTTTAGAAACACTGGGAGTTATCATTCTTACTCTGATCAGATTGCAGGAAAAAGCCTCTTTTTTCTCATTTCTTTCCGTAATAAAAATATCAACAAGCTTGCTTTTTACTGTTTATTTTATTGCGTTCATGGGTAAAAAGATTGAGGGTATTTATGAAGCTCAACTTATTGGTAATGGCGTTTTCTTCCTGTTCTCTTTTAAATATGTCTTAAAGAATATTAAACCAATAATTGAATTAAGAATTCTCCGGGAGATGTTATCCTTCAGTACACCTCTGATTGTTACATCATTGG
>SDBU01007983.1_pt1 | contig 12103 bp, 16 predicted proteins | sample 2277071 | NCBI WGS metagenome assembly SDBU01 (sample SAMN10397929, study PRJNA504765) | marine sediment metagenome | isolation source: marine sediment core GS08_GC12, 126 cmbsf | place: Arctic Ocean: Gakkel Ridge, Loki's castle | collected 2008
GATTATGTAATACAGAAACATATCCTGGATGTAATGTGTGCTAAGTCTGCGGAGTATGCAAGAGGTGGAGATAAGTTGTACAACTTCTACCGTGCTGCTACCATAGATAACATCTCACCGATAGAAGCTCTTAGAGGTATGCACCTTAAGCATAGAACCAGCATACTTGATATGATGGATGATCTTGAGGCAGGTAAGGAACATACCCAGAAGTTGTGGAGTGAGAAGTTAGCTGACAGTATTAACTACCACTTCCTGTTGTGGGCGTTGCTTGCAGAGAGACATGGTTGGGACTTCCCACCTATAGATATTGATAAGATACTTTAAGGAGATAGGGGGTTTGTCCTGTCTGCCTACGTGATATGTTTGAAGTTCAAGGAACAGGTATTTATATTTGTGGAGTTCACGGATTACCTAAAGGAGAATAACAATGAAGTTTAAGAAGAAAGACTTACAGAGTATGGTCTGGCATGATTCTGGTGTATTGAATGATAAAGTATTGGAGGAAGTAGAAGATGATATTGTTGATACATCTCGGTGGTCTGAACATCATGCAGTAGTATTTTCATACAAGAATAAGTACTACCAATCTTACTACTCAAAAGGTTTAACAGAGTGTCAAGAAGAAGACCCTTATGAGAAGGATGGTGATGAGATAGAGTGTACAGAAGTACATCAGGTTGAGAAGATGGTTAAAGTTTGGGAGAGTGTATAATGTTTTTACGTCCAACAATCTACGTATCCCACGCTATTCGTGGCACGTCAGGCGATATGAAAGGTAACTGCCGCAAAGCAAAGGCAGGAGTAAGGAAACTCAGACTGCTATTCCCAGAGGTAGACTTCTATCTTCCTGCGGATGGGGATTTAGTTCTCCAGGTTTTGTATAATGCAAAGAAACTGGGTGAGAAGGATATTCTTTGGGCAGACTTCGAGATACTTAGAGCATGTCACGGGTGGTTCTTCTACCACTTTGAAGATTCTTCTGGTTCAGAACAAGAGAGGGAGGTTGCTATCTCAGCAGGTTTTGTAGAAGCAGAGGAAAACGACGTTGTTTACGACTTAGGAAAAGCAAGTTTTAGTGTTATTAGAAAAACCTTCACTCCTATTATGCAGGAAACTGTAAAAAGGTTTAGACTAAATGGAAAATAGATTAAAAGAAATACCTAAATAAAAAAACGATGGAAACATTTATGGGAGAATTAAGATGAAAGAGTTTGATATTACCACAGAAGCATGGAGAGAATATGATTTTGGCGGAAGAGTATACCGGATAGATAATCCTGTAAAATTATTCTTGCGGGATGGTGGGACTACACACCGGGTTCTGGATTCATCTGGGATTGTTCACTGCCTCCCTACAGTTGGTAACTCTGGTTGTGTGTTGAGGTGGATAGGTAAGGATGGGAGTCCAGATGTTAGTTTCTAAGGCATCCTTTGAGGGTAAACCCAAGCCTATTTTTTAAGGATTAAAAAATGTATGAATTACATCCATCCATTCAAGTATTAATTCTCTTTGGTTGTTGGATTTTGGCTATGATAAGTCCAATATTGATAGTTTGCTTGTTAAGGAGAATACTTAAATGAATGCACAACTAGATAAACATGAGTATGAATACTATGCAGAACAAGCAAGGAAGGAGATATACTATGACATGCCCTACTACGACCACGTTCTCTGGTCTAAAGCAAGGAAGCTTAAGTTTGTAGGTAGTGAACCAGGGAAGCAGAGAGCAGTATCTTCTACCAACACTTGTAATATCTGCAAGAAACCAGTCCCCAGTCGTAGGCGATTCTGTGATTCCTGCAAGAAGAAAAAGTCTTCTGGGAAGCGAAGCCTTACGAGACAGGGTAATAAGAAGAGAAAGAAGCATAGTAAGAAACGCTCTAAGAAAAGGGTTAATAAACGGGTAAATAGTAGGTTGATCCAGCTGTAATTTGGGTTGAAAAGGTGCGTTTTTAGTATCATAAACAGGGGTAAAACAGAGTTAACTTGCTATACCCCTATCACTCTACGTAATAGCAGTTAACGTGTTTACAAAAGGAGATATAATGAGGGGGATGTGGCGGTGGTTGACAGGTCGTTGTACTGAGTGTGGTAAGGAAAAGATACCTTGGGGCTATCTCAGTGGTGTGATGGTTTGTCCAGAACATGATTTAATTTAAGGATATTTGAATGGCAAAGGATAGCTGTACATCTTGTAAAGAAGGAACTTTTAAGTTGGATACTTGGGAGGTAGTTAAGGAGTTTGGGAGTAAGTTTCTGTGTGAGTTTTATAAGTGTAATAAGTGTGGAGCAGAATCTAAAAGAAGGAGATCGAAATGAGAGGTTTTTATGGTAGACCTGTCGAAGGCAGAGATTATATTTATGGTGATTTAATTACATACAAGAGTGGGGAGATGGCAATAATTCCCCGTAACGATCAGATAACAGCATACGGGTTTGAATGTGATCAAATGTCTAAGAGAATTCAAGTTGATCCAAGTACAGTCCATCTAGATATGGAAGGAATAAAGTAATGGATGATGAAATAACAATCAATAGAGAAGAGTATGAGGGTTTGATAGAGGATAGTCTTTTCCTATCAGCATTGTTTGCTGCGGGAGTAGATAATTGGGAAGGTTTTGAGTCCGTGAGGGAAGAGTATAATGAGTAAAGTAATAATTATGATAGGTAATGTAGGTTCAGGTAAGACTACCTGGATCAAGAAGTTTGTTAAAGAGAATAAAGAGGAGTGGTTGGTTGTATCTAAAGATGCTCTCCGCACTATGTTGGGAGGAGGGTACTATAAGTATGATGAATCTTTAGAGCCCTTTATTGATGAGTTGTCTAAGACAGCTATCCAGAGGTTGTTGAGCTCAGATAAAAATATAATCATAGATGAAACAAACATGGATATATTAACTCGTGCAGATTTGGTAGATATAGTAGAGAGTTACACAAATAACATAACAGCAGTTGTTATGCCTACAATATCTAAAGAGATAAGCATGGTAAGGAAGTCATTGAAGGAAACGAACTATGGGTATGCTGTCTCTGTTTGGGAAGAGATATGGGAGAGAAAGAGTAGTAAGTATATTAAACCTGACAAGTATGAAGGTTTTGATTATATTCTGGAGGTATATGATGAGATGTCCTGACTGTAATGGAGAGAATTTTGAAGCTTGGGATACAGACCTGAATGTTGCCGAGCTGTATCTCGAAGCTGAGATACAATGTAATAAATGTGGTAATGTTCTTGAAGTAGTTTTTGGGTTGAAGGTTGAAGAAATCCGGGAGGTAGATTAATGAGTGAACAGAAAGTTCCAAAGAACTTTTATGATACAGGTTTTTTAATGGAGGAGGTTAACTATGTTTGCATGCGGAACAGCATTAGTTTTTATTGGTAGTGGTTTTATTGGTTGCGGTCTGTCTCAAGATATTAATTTAAGTATTGTTGGTTCTTTGATTTTAATAGCAGGTGTTATAGTAATAAGTGCAAAAGCAATATGTGATTCTATTAGAGGAGATTAACTATGAGTGAACGGAGTTCACGTTTAGATTTTGAAAGGAAAATCTTATGAAAGTATTGTGCGTCGCGGATTTACATTTACCGGCTGTTCGTAAGGGATACCTTACCTTCTGCCAAGATTTGTACTACCAATGGGGGTGTGATACGGTAGTATTCATGGGGGATATAGTGGATTGGACAGCTATCTCTTTCCATGCTTCTAATCCTATGTGTCCAGGGCCGTTCGATGAATACAAAATAGCAAAAGAGTGTGTTGCTCAATGGGGTGAAGCGTTCCCTAAAGCAAAAGTGTGTATTGGTAATCATGACGAGAGACCTGCTCGGCTAGCGAGGACTGTCTCCATACCAGACTTCATGCTCATTCCTTATGCGGAACTTTGGGATACTCCTGATTGGGAATGGGGATTTAAGTTTATGTTGGATGGTGTATCTTACAGGCATGGTTCTGGTTTGAGGGGTGGTGTTCACCCTGCATGGAATGTTATGACTAAAGTATATAATTCCGTTGTCATAGGTCACCTACACGCTAGGCTTGCTATCGAATATAGTATGTCAGAGACAAAGAGAATGTTTGGTATGAGTGTTGGTTGTGGAATAGATGAAGAAGCATTTAACTTCGCATACGGAAGAGATACGTTGGCTAGACCTGCTGTTGGTGCAGGGGTTGTTATAAATGGAGTGCCGCATATCGAGCCCATGCTCATGGGCAGAGGAGAACCTTATCATGACTCAAATTTTTAAAGTTTATAGGTACAATTACGGGGATTGGTTTTATATTGCTGACAGTGCTGTATGTGCTAATTATTTATGGCAGGATGGTAATATATACAATCATGTAATAGGTTTATGCAAAGGTCGTTGGACCAAGAAGTACGTAGCACAGAAATTTCTAATGGATTATGAAAGGAAACAAATGCAGTCTTATGAATTTATAATACATAAGAACTATAAAGCTGGATATTGGATTGGTGTATGTGGAAAGGAAGAATACTTATGGCAGGATGGTAATATATACAATCATGTAATAGGTTTTGGTACTGGTTATTGGGAGTTAGAAGATGATGCAGAAAGATTTCTAACCAAATATAAGGAGAAACAAATGAGTGAGAACAAGATTAAACTAGATCAAGTAACAAAAGATATTGGGTTGCTCGTCTTGGAACAGACTGCATTGAACAAAAAGATAGAAGATGAGAAGAAGAGGCTGAAAGCCCCTTATATCTTTAGGTTAGGGGATGTGTGTCTTAATCAAGAAGATGCAACATCTGTTTATGAAAATGATTTAAGGTTTATTGTTGAAAATAGTAACTACAAATTATTTTCAGTTAATAAGCATGGAAGATATATGTCAACAGGACAAGAAGATTTTGAAAACTATAAGTATAAAAAGATTGGTGTCATTACAGATTATCTAAAGTAGAGCATTCGACCAAGAAACGGAGTTTCTTTATAACTACGTCAGGGAACGGATTCCCTGTCTTCCTTGAGAGGTAAGTCTAGGAGATACGGTTCGCAACCGTAGGGACAGGTTCGATTCCTGTTAATGAATCTGGTGAAGACCTAGTGGTTCAATTCCACCGCCTCTCGTTATCTCAGGCAGGACTTGCAGGCCCAGGGGCCTTAAGGGGCTAGGAGCTATGCTCCCGTAAGAAACGTTGTTTCTTTATACAGGAACTTTGTTCCTTATAAGGCTCTGCGAGCCTGACTACGTTTAGGCTTTTGGCCTCTTTGCTCCTGCGACCTTATCGCAAGTATGATATAATAACACCCATAGCAACAACCCAAAGCATTATCTGATATTTAAAGTGGGCAGTTTTATGTTCTATAGTCCATGCTTTAAGCCACTTGATATCGGTGTATATCTCTGTTATCTTAGCATCTCTTTCTTCGTCGTTCATTTTACTTCCTTATCTCATTGAAAGCTTTTGCCTTAGCATACTTCATTGATGCTTCAACCAAAGCAATCTTAATACGATCATCTTTATCTTTAAGGTTTAGTTTAGTTAATCTCTCATTCAGATATTTAGCTACTCCCTCTTGGTATGCTTGCCACTTCTTATCATTCAAGTAAAAATTCCTAGGTCTTCTACTTAAAGAGAGAGAAGTCCCTTGAGCTTTCAGTTTGTTAGAGGGTGATAGGAGTTTCGTAATTTTCTTGTGGGATTTTCTCTGCTCCTCTTGAATCTTTGACAGGTTTACGGGTTTGTCTACCCGCTCTGCTTTAACTCTCCTATCAAGAACATCAAGCTGTTTCTTATTTCTAGCGGACAGCTTTATCTGCTCCACCTGAGTTAAGTCTTCCCACCTCTTACCATGCTCTTTCTGAGCTATAATATCCTTGAAGCTATAACGGGTTGAAGCTGCTTTCTCTAAGTAAGTACTTGTACCTCCACCAAGTAAACCAAACCCAGCAAGAGGTAGGTTAGATACCAAAGATCTGCTCGCCTCTTGAATATCTCCTTCCAGCATCTGTTCCCACGTACCATCAGCAACACCTGCCTCTACAACCGAAGCAATAAACTCGGGTGTAAAAGCTCGGGCGAATGTTTCGGTCAGCCCTATATCATCTCCTAACCAATCCTTACCTGTTGCCAGGGTCTTTCCTAATCCAAGGAGGACTGTTTCCCTACTGTTAAGCCACCTCTTAAATACCTCCCCTGCCTTCGGGGAACTCCCTTCCTTACCAGTAATAATCTCTCTACCAGCCATGTATGCACTTAATCCAACCCTTGCAAACATTCGATAGGTAGGAGCATCACCCCCCGACGCATCATACAAATCATTACCTACTCTTGTCTTACCCCATAAAGAGTTAGTAGGATCGTTAGAACTATCAATATGAGGTTGCTCTGCTGGGTTGCTTGCCCTGAGTCTGTGGCCTACGTAAGCACCAATACTTGAGAGTGCGGAAATCTTAGCTATGTTAGATAGCATTAACTGTGCAGCATAAGTTCTATCCCTCAATCCTTTTCCTTTTGCCAAACCAGTTATAGCTTTAATGGGCTGTATAAGTCTTGAGTAAGTTTGGACAGGTGAGAATAAAACCCAGTTAGCAGCATTCTGAATCTCAATACCCTGCTTAGTTACAGCAGAGCTTCTCTTCAATACATTCATTATCTCCTGACCACGCTTAATCTTGAAGGTTTCTACCTGTGCAGGATTAAGTTTACCTCTCTTAATCAGAGCTTGTAAATCTTTCTGGCCTACCTCCCATAACCTATACATTGCAAGGTTAATTCCTGTGTTAGCTCCTCTCTCGGAGGCATGGAGAATAGCACCTTGAGTACGTGCTGCTTTAGCAAGCGGACCTTTCCCTTTAACACCCAACAGGAAGGTAGAGATATCTCCGTACTGCTGTAACTTAGTCCCTGCTTTTGCAGAAGCCCAAGGGGTAGTCCCAAGGTACTTAACGTATTTGGTTGAGTCCTCAAAGTATTCACTACTCTCTATCATTTTATTTATTTTGTTGGCTGCTTTCTGACCACTCTCAAGGTCAGCCTTGCTTGCTCGCTTTAATGTTCTCACTCCTTTACGAATTAACTTCGTACCTACGTAAGCTTGGACGTTGGCAAGGGTTGCTTCAGCTGAGATTCCAGGATGCCTTGCGACTATACCACTTGTCTGCCTCACACTAGAAGCTTGAATGTCATAACCAAACAATGTTTTGAGCCAGTCTCTAGTTAACCTTGGAGCATCCAAGTAGGTGAATGTTTTCTTGGCAGCTATCTTTGAATGTAAAGCAACAGCAGCATCATACCCAAGGACTGTTGAAATATGTCCGAAATCATAGTCTGTTGGTACAACTCCCCTACCTAATTTCTGTATTCCATCATAAGCAATAATCCTCTTAAAATCATTTCCTCTAACCTCTAAAGGAAACACATCAATAATCTTCCTGTCGATTGCTTCCCATTGAGCAGAAGACAACTCAAGCGGAGTCATAGTAGGAACCTTAGCTTTTATACCTAGTGCAGATTTAGCTCTTCGCAATGCTTTACCTGCTGTAGTCTGACCACCAAGTATTTCTTTTCTTAATGCAGCATTACTTCTGGCTGATTGTGTCTGACGAAGTCTCTTTATTGCAGCTTTGACACCTGTTCCACGTAAGACTGTAGCCCCTGCTGCTTGTTTAATTAAAGTCTTAGTAGCTTCTTCAATACTGGTAGCACCTGGACCAGTAACATTAAGTTTACTTTCTAGTATTGCATCAGCAGTCTGACCACCAACCTTACCTATTTCTGCACGGACTCTAATACGTTCCTTCATTCCAGAGATATCAACCTTATAACCTCGACCTACCGCCCTCGGGAGTTTATTTTGTTGATTAAGATATACTTCAAGAGCTTCTGCTTTGCTTGAGTATTTGTCAAGAGACCAACCCCTACCAGCTTTGGAGTCCGCTATGCCTGTACGAACTACCCAACCTTCTGATGTCTGTACCACATCCTGCGGACCTGCCAGTAATCTCTTGAGTCCTGTCTTTGTGGTTCCTTTAGGTACATCCACCCCTTGTTTTCTAGCCAGACTATGCAACTTCTTTATGGATGCACGATGTAACTTTGCAGGATTAATTCTCTCCAACTCTGCATCTAACTTCTCCATGTCGTCTGCTAAAGCAGTCAGCTTCTTTACGTTCTTCTCTCCCTTGACCTTATCAAGAAGAGTGTTCATCCTCTCTTTAAGAGTTGCTGTGTTCTTGCCAGCCCACTTGTTTGCCCACTTAGCTTTAGCTATGTTAGAAGCAGTTTGATTAACTACTTGAGTGGTCCCGCCCGCTGACACATAGAAGTCTGGTCCAGGCATCTGAGTTTCAGGGTACTCTTCTGCGAGAGCCTTTAATACTTTAGGGTTCTTAGATTTAATGAGGGATTTAAGTCTCTTACCTACAGCACCTGCACCTCTTAAACCAATAGGTATCCCTGCGGCAATCAATACCTGGACAGGATCAATCTCCCCTTCATCTATCATCTGTTCTACAGCATTAACACTAGCAAAAGCTCCTGACTGCAAAGCTGTTCTACCAATCTCTGATGCTTTGGTAACACCTTTGATTAACTTACCGGGAACAGCAAAAGCTCCATATTGTAATGCACCCATCCCAGGCTTACCACCATTAACCTGATTCTGCAACTCCCAAATACCGGCTTGAGGCAGCCCTGGATATGCTTTCTTTAAAGCTGTAAGTTGTGCAATAAAACCACCCACTCCTGCAACAACATCAACGGCTTTCTCTTTTAAGTTAGAAGCTGCCTCTACGTGAATAGATACATCAGCCTGACGTTGTGTTAACTCTTTACCTTTAGTTGCAGCCGTATTGAGTCTGGTTAGACGTTGTTCGGTAGTATACTCTGCTTTAATGGGAGCTACACCCGCTTCATAATCTCTCTTGAGAACTTCTCCCCATCCGGGAACCTTCCCCCAGAAATCAACCTCTTTCTGTGTTAGTGGTTCACCCCGACCGAAACGATCTTGAACATCCTGCCCTAAAGAACCAATAGTATTCATCAAGGTGTTAGTTTTACCAAGTTCAGACTCGGTTCCAACTGCTTGGACTGGTGCAGCAAACGCAGCATTATACATCTGCTTACCAAACCTAGCAAACAAACCTTGTTGTGTATCCTTAGAGGGAAGAGCTTCCTTCCACTGATCGAATCCACTGCTCGGTTCAAGGTTAGACTTCCACGCTTCAAAACCACTCACAGGTTTTATACTCGCTTTCCAATCTGAAAAAGCCATACGTTATTCCTAATTCCAATAACCTAATTTTTTACCACGTTCGTAAGCAGCTTGAGTTCCTATACTCTTCAACTCTTCTGGAGTTACTTCACTAGAGGTTTGACCTGTCACCCCCGCTGCTTCTTCCCTTAACTCTGCAAGGTTAAGTACATCAGCTAAGTCTTTGCCCACAATGTCTGTTAACTTTTGTCGTTCCGTTCTGCCGGGCGGTTCTCTCTCTTCAAATCTTTCTTTCGCCCTCTTCTCTGTTTCGGTAGCCATTTCAAAGCGGCCTTCCGCTCTCTGCTCAACTGCTAAAGCAACCAACCTTTTTCGGTCAGCTATAGTTAAACGCTCCTCATGAACTTCTTCTGATCTTCTTGCTGCTTCAACAGCCAATTGATAACGACCTGCTGCTCTCTCTTGAACACCTTGATCTGCAAACTGAGGAGCCCCTTCGGGAGAACCTTCTGCTTGGAACTGATATTTTATCTTAGCGTCCCGGATTGCCGGATCATCCCACGTCCCATTCCCAGCTTCGACATACCTTTTTAGTGCGGCAAGACCATTCTCACCCTCAGTTATAGACTGATTACGTTTCCTCTCTTCTCTTTCAAAGTCCGCCTGAGATGCGAGGGTCATCTTCTCTATCTGCCACTCCTTTGCACGGTTCTCTCTATCATAAGAGAACTGATTCCTTCTCAACTCCTGCTCAAAATCCTGCTGAGAGCGGAATTGCATTTTATCGACTTCCCACTGCATTGCTCTCTGCTCAGAAGCTTCTCTAGCTTTAAGGGTTGCCTGCTGTGATTGTTTTTGTGCAGCGATAGCCTGCTCTCTTATAGCTTTCTGACTCTCACCTATAGCAGTCCCTGCTGCGGCTGCTGCTCTTGCTGCTCCTGGCTGACGTTTCTCTATCCCCATATTATAATACCTCCGTAGCTTTTAAACTACCATGTTGTAAGGCTTACGCCCTACAAGCCTGGATGAATAATAGCGTGACAAAGATTACACACTAAATCACACTTATCAAGTTCTTTTCTTATGGCCATAGTGGCTCCTTATGTTGGTTGTCCCATCTTATCACTAAGGTACATTAAATGATAATTAAACAGTCTTGCATCGCTGCCGAAATCATCTGTAGCTCCAACCTCAGAAGCATCGGCGTCCCGGAAAAATCGAATCAAAATTACATCCATCGGCTCCCACCCTGTTGTCACCATGTGTATCTCGTCGCTGCTGTGTATCTTTTTGTCATTTGCCGGAGTCCCGGTAGTTAATGCGTCGTTTACTATAACTGTCGTCGTTCCTGAACTGAAATCGAAATTGTCGCCAATTGACAGTTTCTTGTACTCTATGCCCCACGTAACATTTGCAGCACTCGCTGGAGCAGTATCGACAAAATACTCAGCGTGCATGTGGACCTCGCCACTAGATGCGTACTCGTGAGGAATTTCCCAGTGCATGAAAACACTTTCATCGCTTGATGCACTGAAATCATGTATTGGAAAGCTATCTTCAGTTGAAGTCCCAGGCCCTACCCCACCTTGTTTTACCGCTTCCGGCTCAAAGTCAACACTTCTAAGTACTCTTGCAGTGCCAAATAGTAATAGTTCTCCGTCTGCCGCGAATTTAGCGTAGTCCGTTACTCCGGCGTCACCAATAGACGTTTCACGATTTGAATCTATCTTGAGAGCATCAACAACCCCCGCCCCTGTATTGACTCCGAGGACCATTTTACCGAGTTGGTCATTAGCTACTACCCCGTCGTGAGAAACCGTGATAGTTGCTGCTGTGGTGGGAGTCCCGGCCCCGTCTTCACGAATCCAAGAGTGAACCATCGCACCGCCACCATCAGCGTCAGAGTGGGTGGGATTGCCTTGAATCAAGTCACCGACATTGAAGCGTACTGTCTGGCTTGCAGGGGTTGCGTTGAATGCACCATAGACCATAGCATTGGTGAGTTCTAACGCCGCACTACCTCTATCTTGGTTGTCGATTATTATTAAATTAGAGTTTGTTGTTTGATTGTGGCCTGAGTTAAACCCAATAAAAATGTTATCTGATCCTACTGTAAGATTCTGACCACTAAAACTTCCGATTAAGGTATTATTATCAAACGAATTACCTGAAACGCCTTGACCTGATCTTGAACCAACACCAACATTGTTATCCCCAGTTATTGTGTAGCGAAGTGAGGCAAATCCTACTCCTAAATTATTTCCTCCAATGGTATTTGAAAAAAGAGCTAAAGCCCCCAAACCAAAGTTACGGGTTCCTGTGGTGTTAGCCTTTAATGATTCAGCTCCAATCGCCGAATTATAAGACCCTAAAGTATTGTTCCATAATGCCTGGTTTCCGATGCCCACGTTATAACTTGCTTGTACAATTATAGTTGCATTTTCCCCCATTGTAAAATTGCCTGCTCTTGTACCTAGGAAAGTATTTTCACCGATAGGCTGTGCTGTGCCACCTGTAGGATGCCGGAAATTATGGATAAATCTAATGCCATCCTTATAAATAACGCCCGTTATCGACGTGGATGTATTCTCCATCTCTATCACGCCCGCCAACTCCGCAGTAGACCCCACGGGTGTCTTGATGCTGGCCGTTGCAAATGTACCCCCGCTCATATCGAGGCCGACAGCCTCAGTTCCATTCAAAATAAGATTAGCAAAAGTAGGACCTGCCCCTGTATGAATATCCTGCGGAGTGGAAAGAGTGATCGACCCCGCCCCAGGAGTAGATATTACCTGATTAGCAGTTCCCGTAAGTGTAGCTAAAACAGGAGTAGTGCCTGTGGAACCTATAACAAGCTGACCATCAGCAGCAACACCCAATGAAGTTAAAACTCCACTAGAGGTAGGATAAATTAAAGA
>SDBU01007984.1_pt1 | contig 12101 bp, 13 predicted proteins | sample 2277071 | NCBI WGS metagenome assembly SDBU01 (sample SAMN10397929, study PRJNA504765) | marine sediment metagenome | isolation source: marine sediment core GS08_GC12, 126 cmbsf | place: Arctic Ocean: Gakkel Ridge, Loki's castle | collected 2008
CAACCGATCTGTGGAATTTGGAAGGAAAGTGGAAAAATGGAAATTGAAAAGATCATAAAAGAGGGAATACTGGGACAGAAAGCCTACCCCATTGAGTCCAGGACATGCCGGATCAAGCTCGACGCAAACGAAAATCCCTATCCCCTGCCCCCCGGTTTGAAAGAAAAGATTTTCAGTGAGATTGATTCACTCTCATTGAACCGATATCCAGCCGCAGGATCACCTGAGATGAGATCCTCCATCGCCGGAAATCTCGGGGTGGGAGAAGACATGATCCTTGTCGGAAACGGATCGGATGAGCTTATTCAGATATTATTGACAGCCGTCAAACCGGAATCCGCAGGCGGTATCATGATACCTGCCCCCACATTTGCCATGTACAGGATAGGCGCCGTCAATGCCGGTCATAACGTTATAGAGGTTCCCCTCGACGACAGATTCGATCTGCCCATCGACAAGATGCTCGACATTATATCCGAAAAGAGCCCCAGCATCACTTTCCTCAGTTATCCCAATAATCCCAGCGGCAACTGCTTCGACGCCGAAAAGATAAAAAAGATAATTGAGGCATCTGATGGAATCGTTGTCGTCGATGAGGCCTATTTTAATTTCGCGAAGAAGACATTCCTCTCATAGCTCGAAAAATGGGATAATCTCGTGATCCTGAGAACCCTTTCAAAGGTGGGACTGGCGGCCCTGAGGATAGGCATCATGGTGGGCAACCCTTCGCTGATCCACCAACTGGATAAGGTGCGGCTCCCCTACAATCTGAACATGGTTTCCCAGGCTGCGGGACAACTCTTTATTGAACATGAGAAAGAGTTTCTCCCTCAGATCGATTACATTATATCGGGCAGGGACTGGCTCCTTGATAAGTTAAAAGATATTGAAGGGATCGCCCCCTACCCTTCAGATGCAAATTTTATCCTTTTTAGTTGTCATGGAAATAAAAATAGTGTATATGAGGGTCTTATCCGAAGGGGAATTCTGATAAAGACTTTTCCTTCTTCTGGTCCACTGAAAGACTGTATGAGAGTGACGGTGGGCACTGAAGGGGAAAACAGAGAATTTATCGAATCATTAAGGGAAGTTATTATTCAGTAAGGAGAGTGATACACAACTGATAGAAAACGGGGCAGATGGCGATGCATTTAATGTAGGACGTCGTTCTGCCTTTTTTTGTGTCATTCACAGTCTATCGTTCTCTCTATTTTTCGAGAGAAAAAAATGAACTACACCACCGCAAGCAGCGGGGTATGAAAATGAGCGTTTTATCTTTCCTATCGCAGCAAGCTGCGGGGAATTAAACCCTACAGATTTCGCATCGCACTTCACATGATTAGAATAATCAGTGTAATCTGCGAAATCTGTGGATTAAAAATAAATTAGAAAGGAAGGAATATTCTTGGAAGTTAGAGTAATAGACAATGATGTGGAGAGGGCCCTGAAGATCTTAAAAAACAAGCTTTCAAAGAACGGGTTTTTCAAGGAGCTCAAACTGCGGAGGGCCTACGAAAAGCCTTCTGTCAAGAAAAAGAGAAAGGCGCTGGAAGCGCGCAGAAGAGTGGCCAAGGCGGCAAGAAGACGCAGATGGTCCAGGTAGGATTTCTCTTACAGAGACAATCCCCGTAAAGAATTTGCTGACGACGGCACCGTTCGTGTGTTCATGCGGTCCCGGGAGATATAATAATGGAAAAACAATATCTTGTAGATGCACTCTCCATTGATGAGTCATGGCGTATTTTCAGGGTTATGGCCGAATTTGTGGAAGCCATCGAAGAGCTTTCAAAAATAGGCAAAGCGGTAAGTATTTTCGGATCGGCCAGAGAAGATCCGAAGGGCGATTATTACAAAAAGGCAGAAGAGGTTGGCTATCTACTCGGGAAAGCGGGATTTTCCATTATTACCGGCGGTGGTCCCGGAATCATGGAAGCGGCCAACAAGGGGGCGAGCGAAGCGGAGGCCTCCTCCGTAGGGATGAACATATATCTCCCCTTTGAACAAAAGCCCAACCCATATGCCAATGTCAGCATCAATTACAAGTATTTCTTTATCAGAAAGGTGATGTTCGTAAAATATGCCCTGGCCTACGTGATCCTGCCCGGCGGCTTCGGAACAATGGATGAGCTCTTCGAAGCCCTTACCCTGATCCAGACAAAAAGGATACGGAGTTTCCCCGTAATCCTTATGGGAAGTGACTACTGGAGCGGGTTGTTAGACTGGCTGAAAAATACCATGCTGAAGGCAAAAAAGATATCTGAGGAAGACCTCGATCTCATCCATATTATTGATGACCCCGCTCAGGTGGTGAGACATATACAGAAATATGTACTCCTTTGACGGATATTGCGTTATTCATCCTTCCCCGTCGCACCTTTGACAGAATTCCTGCTTTGAAGCTTCCCGCAACTTATTGCGGGGAATCTCCGGCTGTTAAGGGATTTTTTTATGCGCTCGCTAACCCCGACGCACGCCTGCCTGTGCGGTGCACGCAGACAGGCAGCGGGGAATGCGCTCGCTGTTCAGTTCATATCCCGAGTCGATTTTTTTGGGAGAAACCGCCGACGATGCAAATAACACTGAAAAAAGCCATTGATGACATTAAAGGGGGCAACATCTCGCACTGCTACCTCATCTATGGGGAGGAAGAGTATCTGATGAAGGACGCCCTCGATCAGATCATTGAACACATCCTGCCGCGGGATGACAGGGAATTCAACCTCTTCCTGACAGATGGAGAGAATGAAGATATAGATGCCATCTGTGAATCCATCATCACTCCACCCCTCCTCCCCGGCAACAAGGTTGTCGCCATCAAAAATACCCGCCTTTTCCAATCAAAGACGTCGGCGGCAGTCTTGATAAAGGAGATTATCGAAAACCTGGAAAAAGACAAACAGAAAGCGGCAAGTACCTTTATGGCCTTTCTTGATGTTGCGGGATGGTCCTTCGAAGATCTCAGGGACGGTGGATGGGAAAAGATTCCTGATAGCGACTGGGGAAAAATGGTAAAGGGGGAAGTCGAAAAAAAGAGAGAAGACTGGCTTCCCGAGATCATCAAGCTATGCATAGATCTTGATATAAAGCAAAGATTCAACAGCAGAGACACCGACCGGCTCGAGGAAGTTCTTGAGGGAACCATCCCCGGCGGGAACAGCCTTGTCCTCACCACCGACAAGGTGGACAAACAGAAAAAGATCTTCAAGGTGATTTCAAAAGAGGGAGTTGTGATTACCTTTCCCGCGGCGAAACCAACAAGCGGCGCCAGGAAGGACCTTCTCATGGAGAGGACAGGAAAGGTCCTGGCGAAAAGCGGGAAAAGACTTTCGCCGGAGGCCTTGCAGGAGTTGGGGAGAAGGACGGGCTTCAACCTGAGAATGTCGCAAAAAGAGATTGAAAAGCTCATCACCTATGCGGGTGATAAAGAGACAATCGACAAGAGAGACATCGACGCTATTGTCGGAAAGTCAAGCGAGGACTCCATCTTCGATCTCACAGCCGCAATCGTAGATAAAGACACAGAGAAGGCGCTCATGACATTCAAAGACCTCCTGAATCAGGGCGTTCATTACATGGTAATACTGTCGATGATAATCAGAGAGATAAGATTTCTCCTCCAGGGCAAGATCCTGCTGAAGGGTGGGTCGATCCCCTCATTCCATCAAAGAATGCACTACAGAGATTTTCAGAATATGATTTATCCCGGCGTGAAAGAACTGGCCAAAAAGATGGGCAAAAACAGTGAGTGGCTTACGGGGCAACACCCCTATGTCGTCTATAATAATTTAAAAAACAGCGAGCGCTATTCCTACGACGGCCTTTTGGAGTATATGGAAAGGCTGGTACACTGTGACATTGAATTGAAGACAAAAGGAGTAAATCCCAAACTCGTTTTGGAACGTCTCCTGATTTATATGTGCAGCCGATAAGCCTTATAATTTCTTAAATCTCTTCTGCTTCAACCGCTCTCTCTTTGATATCCTTCTTGAGGGACCCTTCTTTTTTGTGTTCACTGTCGGATCACCATCTTCCTCTGCAATCATCCCCTTTTCAAAAAGGACCGCATCCTCTTCTTCCATCCGCACTTTAACCTCAAATTCGGGGGAGGCAATGGTCACTCCCGAAGTTCTCGAAATCGCCGCCGCAACTCCCCCATCGGAGGTAACCACCACAATTTCTTCTCCTCCCCTTTTGCGGGCGATCCTCTTTATGACTTCATCTGCCTTCTCACCCTGCCGGGAGTATATGATACTGATGCCCCCTTCCCTCATGCGCTCCTCATTAGGCGATCCGCCTATCCATCCGTCAAAGACGAGGGTAATCTTGTGCCCCTTCAACCGCTTATAACTCACCATCCTGCGCACCAGTTCATTGCGCCCCTCTTCAAGACTGAACTTTTCAAAACGCTTCAGTGAATCAGACTGCCTGATAAGATTGTATCCGTCGATTATTATATGCATGCGCCTCACCGGGCTTGCCCGAGCCCGCCTCTCCTGCCATTTTCGCGTCTTGTTTTTTTATTCTCGATTTGACAGGAAATGCAAGGAAAATATTTTCGTCACACAAGCGGCCGCCTGGATTAACAAACCGACACCGGAGAGAACTCGAACTGGGCGTTTGCCGGTATAAATTATTGCCGGATGTCTCGCACCCATTGACAATTTCCACGGTCAAGGCATAAAACGGTTGATAATACACATATATATGATAATATAATCACCTGCTCTGAACATATGAACTTGAGAGTCCAAAGTTCTGCCGTCATGCCGGACTTGATCCGGCATCCAGCTTTATTATACTGTTGGAATTATTCTGGATTCCGGCTTTCGCCGGAATGACATCACAAATGAATTAACACCAAGAATATCAATGCCTTAAAAGAATTTTGGACTCTCAAGATATGAAACGAGACGATGACGATAATTTGTTAAGAAACCTGTCAATTATCAAAGGCAAATTGATCTGAAAGGAGCGTGTCATGCTGGAGGATTATCAGAAGAAAATCATTGATTTGTTGTATAAACAGGAGCTTCTGCTTGCCAAACTATATGAAATCTTTGCCGGCCAGTTTCCAGATTTCAAAGATTTCTGGCAAGAATTAGCCAAGGATGAACTGCAACACGTCGAGTGGATAAAAAAGTTTTATCATGCAGAGGAAAAAGATCTGGTGGCTTTCAGTGAGGGTAAAATTAAAACATATACTATGAACATTTTTATTGACAACATTGAAAAAACAATCCGGCGAGCTGAAAAAAAGGGCGAATTAACATTGAAAATGGCAATCGCATATACCCTGGATTTTGAAAGATCACTGATTGAGAAAAACGTTTTTTCACACTTTAAGATTATTGACGAAAAAATGCAGGGGATTATGGTAAAACTTGAAAGTGAAACAAGAAAACATGTCAAGAAAGCCGAGGACACGATGGCCCGGTTCAGATAATTGAACTGAACAGCGAGCGCATTCCCCGCTGCTTGCGGCGGGGTTAGCGAGCGAATAAAAAATAATCATTTTCCTTAACAATCGGAGATTCCCCGCAACTTGTTGCGGGGAGCTTCAAATTTTGGCGGAAGACAACAGCAGATTCCTTACCGGACAGACAGGTGGATCATGGAGACAATAAAAAACAGTGCGAATCGGATTCAATTATTGATGAGGGCCTATGAACGATTTGTGCCCAATGAATTTCTCAATATGCTTGGGAAAGAAGATATCACTTCTATCCAGCTGGGCGACCAGATTGAAAAAAATATGACCATCCTCTTTTCCGATATTCGAGGATTTACTTCTATATCTGAAGAATTAACTCCGCAACAAACTTTTGATTTTCTAAACTCATACCTCGGTCAGATGGAGCCGGTAATAATGAGTCATAATGGCGTTATTGACAAATATATTGGAGATGCGATTATGGCTCTATTCCCGGCAAGCGCCGACAATGCCCTGAATTGTGCAAATGCGATGATAGAAAGACTTGGGGAATATAATATTGGCCGAAAAAGAGCGGGCCATGAGCCGATTAGAATAGGGATAGGACTTAACTCGGGACTTCTCATGCTGGGCACAATAGGCGGCAGCAAAAGAATGGAGGGCACAGTCATCGGCGATGCTGTAAATCTTGCATCCCGGATCGAGGGGTTGAGCAAAACATATGGTGTCCCGCTACTGATAAGCGAACATACCTTCTATAATCTTACGCAGCCTGAGAGAATTTCCATTCGATTTCTTGATAGAGTCATAGTCAAAGGCAAAGCACAACCTCAATCGGTGTATGAAGTTTTTGAAAAAGATCCGATTCAAATTAAGGAGGGAAAAGCAGCCACTAAAAGGATGTTTGAGGAAGCCCTGGCCCACTACCATTTTAAACATATCGATGTTGCCAAAAAAATGTTGCAGGAGTGCCTGCAGCATAACCCCCTGGATAAACCCGCTCAAGTTTATCTGGACCGGTGTAAAAAGTTCATCCGGACTGGTGTGCATGAAAGCACCGGTGAATTGGCACGTGAAGTTAAATGGACTAAGGATTTTGAGTTTGGAGTAACTGAGATTGATGACCAGCATCGCGCACTCTTTGCTCAGTGCAATAAACTGCTGAATGCCGTCCTTACGAATCGTGAAACAGAGGAAGTAACCGAGGTTGTCACATTTCTTGATACATACGTGGCCAGCCATTTTCACGATGAGGAGCATTTAATGGAAGAATACAAATACCCCTTTACTGATTTTCAAAAATGGCAACACGCTAAATTTTCAAAGTATTTCAATAGTCTCAAGCAGGAAATTCGTGAACTTGATGATAGCAACAGGTATTTTATCCTCCTCCGGGTTCAGCTTCTTGTTGTGGATTGGTTGGTCAATCATACCTTGAAGCTTGATACGCACCTCGGCCGCTTTATCAAAACAAAAAAAGCCTAACCGCGACCCGCGAAATGCCACGAAAAAATTATGCTTCGCATCCGACCATGATCGCGATAATCATACCCTATACGGCAGCGGAAGTTACCTGTTTTCAGGGATATTTATCTTCCATCGAACTTCACCATGATGTATGGAAGGGGCGACTGTTCATGTCTCACCAAGTTAAGTTAGCCTTACATATTACATATTAAATATATTTTTACTGTAAAATAATGTAAATTTTTCTTTACAGGAAAACCAACAATCTGATATAGACATATTTAACATTTTATAAAGTGATTAAAACATATAAAAAATAAAGGAATTATCATGGAATGGATAGGGGAGAAAATTAAAGACCTAATTAAGGAAAATAATTCTTCAATAGTCAAATTAGCTAAAAAGACAGGTGTTTCCAGGCAGACAGTAAATGACTGGATCAAAGGCCAGATTCCCAAAGGCAACCACTTAATTAATCTTTGCAAAATTTTTAATGTCAATCCCGATTTCTTCTTTTCCAAAGATTTTGACAATTCAATATCTGTTCCCGTCCATCGCACAAGAAAAACAGCCAAAGTTACACCGGCAATGCAAAAAGATGCGCTTGAAATGGTCAAGGCATATTCACTCCTTTTCAAAAATGATGCTAATTCAAGTATCCTTCCTGTAGTAAGAGTTCATCACCGCACTGATGAAGTTGCAAAAAAAATTGCAACGGATTTGAGATTACGAGCTGGCTTCAGTCAAGATTTCCCCCCTGATTATAAACATACTTTTTCTCTTTTGGCGCAGCTTGGGATTAAGGTAATATTCCGGCATTTTCCTGAAAAAATTAAAGCCTATGCTTTTTATACAAAGATCCACGGGCATAGAGCTGTATTTGTTAATAACAACACAAATATTATTGATCTGATTTTTCCGGTTTTACATGAAGCAGTACACGCAATACGCGACGAAATCCAGATAAATGACGCTTTTGATACTGAGGAGGAAAATTTCTGCGACAAAGTGGCAAATTATATTCAATTCCCTGATGAATATGTTCGAATGGTATATGATGTAATCAATAGCTTATCCGCAGGTGCCCAAGTAAATAAACTCAAAACTTATGGAAAAACGTACAGTCATGCATTATTCGGAATTGTTAAGCAAATCAAAATTATTGAACCTGATTTTAATCTGGAAATAGGGGGCGCTGATTCTAATTTAAAAAAAGGATTTCCATCCATCGGAGATATTTTATTTTTAAGTAATGACCCCAATGATTATGTCACAAAAATTTCAGAGTTAAGCCCTCTTTTTACAAGTGTCATCCTTAACCAGATTGACAGTATTACAAATAGCAAATTGGGAGAAATACTTGGGATTGAAAGTGTGCTGGACGTAAAAGCAATTAAGGATGAACTGATCAGGATAAAAAAGGCGGCTTCCTGATATGTATATTCTCTGTGATACTTGCAGTGTACTAATGCTGATAAGGATAGCCCCTGATATGTTCCGTGATGATTGTTATGGGTGTGTAACCATTCAGGAGGTGTTTCAGGAAATATTTCGTACACAGAAATTTAAAATACGGTATCCTTGGAGAACAAAATATAAAAGCAAAATTAAAGCATTAAAAAAATCAAAGGTTGAATCAAGTGATTTTAATCTATATCTGGAGGCAATACGGAATATTATCGAGACCGGTAAAATTAATGAAAGAACCAAAAGGTTTTTCATTTTGAGCTACGTTGATCAAAAAATAGCTGCCTGTTCCATTGCTCATGGTTTTAAGCTAACGACTGTCGACGACGATCTCAATGATTTTGTGACCCAGGAGTTTGCAGGAAAAACGATTTCACCGTTGGAGATAGTTAATGACTGGATAAAAAAAGGGCTTATTGAATGGGATGACGACCTTCAAGATATTTTTGAGGATTGGAATAGATTCAATGAACATCCACAGCCAGGAAAGGAAATAAAAAGATTTGAAAAACTGTCTGGCTATAAATACTGTGGGCCATAACGACACAAGCAGGGCAATAATACTCTAAATTTATTCCATGGAGGTGCCATGATGTATGGAAGGGGCGACAGTTCAAAAGAAAATCTACTTAACTATCTTGTTCAGCTCTGTGACAAAGAATCAACGGAAGTACTCAAGAATATGGAGGAGAAAGGGCACTGCAAGTTCGGGGACACAAATATTTTCGGCAGTCAAATTCCAGTCCCTATCGTTTAATAGGCGTTTTTCTATTGGATTTTCTACTTCCTGAACTCAATAAAAAATGGATACAGGCAATATCCACACTTCAAATACAAGTCGTCAGTTTCACGGTGGGCCTATTTCATTGAATTCTGGTTGAAAGATGGATGCTTTGATCACTTAATCCGCGCTTATCAAGGACAGGCAATACCGACTAAAGTCATCTTTGATCAAGCTCAAACCACGCATTGTTTTGCCGAATGATAATAAATGGCTGGTAATAAACCGGGGAATACGCTATAAAATCGAACCTGATGTCGTGGCAGTGGGACTGACAGTGCGAATCTTTAGGCTGAACAATAGATGGCTGATTGCCATTTTATATAATGATGCTAAATGTTTTGATTACATATTATTTTTCATCAAGGAGGGAAAATGGAAGATATCAATACAAGCAATCTTGAAAAAGCACTCGCTAAGACGCAAGCCGATGTTGAGGCAACATTAAAAACAGCTGTTTCGGTCGTCAATTCCTTGAAAAAATTCCGCATAAACATCCAGACAGGAAATCTCTGTGACTTAAAGAAAACGATTGACTCTGCAGAGCAGGTAATCGCTACGCTTAAACAACAATTTGTCAATACCAAGGAGGGATGGAATTTCGACAGTGAAAACTATGTTGCCAGCAGAGCATTTATCGGGGAGATTTTGGAGATGTCCGAATCCTCGGACGTAAAAATGTTCGAACAGGATGAAAGACTTTATTGCTACCCTTTTCTCATACGCATTCTACCTAATGAACTTGCGGTTCAGATTGATAAGAGAAAAGATAAACGTTTACGACCCTCCGCCCTTGTGAGTCACCTCAAAGCATTACAAAATAAACCTGTTAGATTCAAACCTGAGGCGTTTCTGGAAAGCCTGTTCAAGGCATATGAAACTCTCATAAAAAGTCGCGGCAAGTATCAAGGCGGTAAAGGAATCGTCGTAACTCTTCGTGAAGTATACAGGTTATTGACACGTCTACCGGGGCAAACCAAGGAATATTCGCTTCAGGAATTTGCCAGAGATATTTATCTCCTTGATCGAAGCGATGTGACAACGACAAAGAAGGGATATGACGTCACACTACCAGGAGTAAGTTCGGGAATGAAAGGGACTACAGGTACGATTCGGGTCATTACACAGGAAGGCCAGGACAAACTATATTACGGTATTTCATTTTCAGAGGTTAAGGAGGCATAATCCATGTCCTATATCACCCAAGATGAATGGATAGACACGATCCGTGGAGAATATTTATATTCTTTCATTAAACGTGGTGGTGCGGCGGTAAAATTTGTCGTTCCGATGGATGACATTGACCATGACCAATTACTAAATCTGCTACGTAAAACTTCAGAAGAGGAAGGCTATCTTTTTACATCTGTCAATGCCATATCAACAAAGATTCACATGATCGACAAGTTGTTCCACGAAATAGCTCGACAGGTTGACTGGGATGAATTGTCTCGTGTGTTCGTTAAAAAACTCTTCGTGCAAAACGGTTATGAACTACCCACACAACAAGAGGATTTAAATCTTCAAAATATAGCTGTGATCAATGAGCGGGAGGAAATATTTCTACGGAAACAAGTGAATTCATGGCTTGAAAAAGAAATTTTTCGCGATTTTGAAATGAGCCAGGAATTCAGAATTGCGATGCTTCGCCTCTGCCTGGATCAGCTCGACACTGCAGGTCCGTCCACCTTTTTGAGCAATGCTGTGAAAGAATGGTTGCATGGTGAACTACGATTGATTTCGACATTAAAGGGGGCGCTCATATTTCAAAAGATCGTCCGACATAATGCCCGGCATATGTTGTTTTCCCTATCTCATTGGCTGCGAATCAATGGAAAAAGTGGTCTGGTAATTGCGCTTGACATAACGCGCTACCTTATTTCAAAAAGATCGCGGGATCCTGATGCCGGTTTTTTCTATTCCTTGCCTGCCGTGCTGGATGCTTATGAAGTTCTTCGCCAGTTTATTGATGGCACAGATGCGATGGAAGGTTGTCTAATCGTTGTTCTTGCGTCAAAAGAATACCTCGATCCGGATGACAGACGGGGGTTAAGCCGTTATGATGCCTTAAAATTGAGGATATGGGATGAAGTTAGGGACAAGCAAAGACAAAATCCTCTGGCTTCATTGGTACGTCTGGCAAATAGTAATAGAGCCTCAGTCAATCAAGTGTTAGGGGAGGTGCAATGATGAACATAGACGAACAGGTGAAAAATCAGCGTGCCATTGAAGCACTGCGTAATGGCGTACCGAACCGTGACGCCGTTATGGTATTGGGATGTAATCAACCGGAAATAGAAGAAAAATTTCTTCAGCAACTTCATAACACAAAACAAACGGTTTCTGATGAAAGTAAAAACGAAGGAATGCTGGTGGCAGGTGATTTTGGTACCGGTAAGTCACACCTCCTTGAATATCTGATGCATTTGGCCCTCGAACAGAATTTTGTATGCAGCAAGATAGTCATCAGTAAAGAGACCCCACTTTTTGATCCCGTAAAGTTATATCGTGCCGCGGCTGAAGCAGCAATTATACCTAAAAAACGTGGCAGCGCTATGACCGAAATTGCCACCGCCTTGAAATCTAACAGCCAACCTTATACTGATTTCTACCAATGGATACATCAGAGGGCCAATCTTAATGCGAGATTTGCTGCAACACTTTTTTTATATGAAAGAATGCCAAATGACCCAGAACTTAGCAATAGAATTATTCGTTTTTGGTCGGGTGATAAAATAGATTTAGGTGAAATAAGGAGATACCTTAGAGCGTGTCGAGAGCCGGTAACCTATAAGATTGACAGAATTCTCGTGAAAGAACTTGCTCTACAAAGATTTAAGTTTGCTTCACGTCTCATTCAGGGCTAAGTCATTCTCAGCAATAAGTAACGATAATCAGTGCACAATTAAATAATAGTGGTTTTTTAGTTTTAAGTATTGTATAAGATGGCATGAC
>SDBU01007985.1_pt1 | contig 12101 bp, 13 predicted proteins | sample 2277071 | NCBI WGS metagenome assembly SDBU01 (sample SAMN10397929, study PRJNA504765) | marine sediment metagenome | isolation source: marine sediment core GS08_GC12, 126 cmbsf | place: Arctic Ocean: Gakkel Ridge, Loki's castle | collected 2008
CTGCCCGCGGCCATTACGAAAAGTAACTAAATTCGGACTGGAGGGTGTGGGGTAATTTCTTTCTTTTTTTGTCCGATTTTTCTTGCGCTAGCGCAGTTAATCTCGGAAGGTGGATGATGGAAGTATTCATTTTTGGCGTAGGAGCGTCTATCTTTTTCTAAAGGTAACATTTATAAGATGCCTAGAGAATCTCTTCTTGCAAGAATAAGACGAAAAAAATTCTGGTCGCGTGCCTTTCGACCTTTTCTTGGCAATACAAAGGCTATCTTAAAGAATAATGTCTTTCTGATAGTTGTATGTCTTCTTTTCCTGACAGCCTTTCTTGCTCCTTATCAAAAGACATTCCAAACAATTATTGGCAATGAGCGAGCAATAAGAGGAGTACTATCAGGGATAGTTGGAGCTCTCGCATCGATACTAGGTATTGTTGTTGCTATACTACTCGTTGCCTTTGAGTTGTTCCGGAAAACATATGCCTCATACGCGTTCAGAGAGTTCTTCCAAAACAAATACTTGAAAAATCTTTTCGTCCTATTTATTTCCACTATTTTAATTTCGGTTTTCAGCCTTTTCATCTTAAAGGACCCACCAACACTCAGAGCTGCTTATCTCTCCTACTTGTCGATCCTTCTCTTTATCGCCTGCATGCTCGCGCTGTACCCGTGTGCTAAAAGAATCCTTACTACCACGACATCTAAGGCTAAGATTGCTGAAATTGCGAACAGAATAGACTCCTGGGCTATTTCATCTCTTGGAACCTTTCGCCCTCACATGTCTCCTCCACATTATTTAGCTATTATGGAGGAGAACCCTCTGTTCATCCTTAGTGAAGTTGCTATCAGGACAATTAGTGACAGGGACCGTTTAACTCCTAAGCTTGTACTGGTCGAGTCTGGACGTAAACTTCTTCAGTTATTAAAGAACACCAACGATTCCCACCGTAAGCGGGAAATCATAAATGCCTTCCTTATAATTTTCAGACATTCCGCCAAGCAGGCAATCATGGAAAGGCAAGATGGAACAGTAATAACCACCCTGGATGTTATGAGGGATATAGGCCTTTTCTGCGCGGAAAACAAAGAGGCTTGGCACACACTAATAGAGTTTAACATGACATGGCAAGAAATAATTCAAGCAACGATAGAGAATGAACTGGACGAGATAGCACGCCGAGGTCTCTGGGATATAAAACAAGTTCTTAAGAAAAATCTTGAAGAAAATGTTCCGGCAGAGAATGAAATATGGACTTTTCGAGGCTTCAAGGATGAAGAAGAAACTAGACCTGTAGATCATGACAAAAGCCTTCAATGGGAAGAGGTCACTCACACCTATTTGAGTATGCTCGATCATCTCATAGAGACCGCAATAGAATTTAAGAGAAGCCGTCTAATCTCGACAGCGTTGCGTAACTTCAATGATATTCAATCAGAAGTCACAGAAATGAATTTAGGAGATGAGCAAAAGGAAGAAATCATCGGGTCGTGCAGTTATTATGCTAGAACTTTAACGATCAAGTCCGCTGACAAGGGACTTTATGGTGATATTCTGAGATTATCTACTTTCAATTATTTCACCCTAAGAAAAATCTTAGACAAAAAGGCAGCATACTCAAAGGAACCGTTGCTAAACTTCTGTCAAGTCCTTATCGAGCTTGGAAACCGGCAGGTTTTTGATACCTTCGTTTTTAACAATCTTGGCGCGCTAGGAAGGTCGATTACAGACCAGATAGACAGTGATGTTTTATATCAAGAGGCGCTGTTGTTAATTTGCCAGACATTTGACAAGATTCGAGAAGCCATTGAAAAAAGTGACAAACCGGAAAAGCAAAAAGCCTATCGAGAGGTACACGGGCAAATCGAATCCCTTAAGAAATGGCTTGAAAACAAAGGTAAGCATAATGAGATAATTGAAAATGAAATCTCCTCAGCCCTAGCGAAATTTAAAGAACTAGACTCGTACGAAGGGAAAATAATAGACTGGCCAAACATATCAACCAAGACAACCACAGAAAAAGAAACTTAACAGGCCACTTCTGAATATGTCATAAGTCGCTATATGTGTTTTTAATTTCTTTTTAGAAAGGAGGCAAAGTTATGTGAGAGAAGAAGCTGAAAAACTAATTGAAATGGTTAAGAAGGACAACATCATCTTAAGAAAAGAGCAGGAAACACAATAAAAGCAGAATAGCACATAATAAGAGGTCAATATTTCCTTTAGTTTGTCTTAGAAATAACTGAGAGGAGGAGATTGCAAAATGGATTCCGTATTTAAATGGACGACGATTTCGGGGCGTAGGCTAAGTTTTACCCATGAAGACATGAGTGGCCGTTCTGGATTTCGGGCTCGCCGCTTCAGCGTCTTAGAGGGTAAGAGTAGTTTCATCGTTATCATTCAGGTATCAGAAGCATTTTTTGAACGGGCTTCTTATCTTGCACGATGGGACAAAGAACCGAGTTTATGGGGAAACGACTGTGTATGGAATAACTTGGGGGATAGAAAGCTGTTATTGGAGATAGAGGAAGGACTTAATGAGAACAGCGAGTTCCTAGTTACACCAGAGAGCCTTAAAATGGACGTTCCTAGAATGAAAAAATACAGAGATGAAATCTTTGATCAGCTTGCAGAAAGTATCATCCTTTCTTTACTTTCCTCTTCTTAGCCTGGTGTCTGATTAAATGCTGGTAAGTACAAAAAAGGGTGGGGAGCCCTTTTCGAGCCCCCCGAATGGTTTATCCAAACAGTGATAACTGAAAATTAGAATGCTTTGATAAACCTTTCAAAAAGACGACTTTGAAAAAACGGACCGGTTGCAACTACTATATTTTGGCGTTTTAGATGTTGAGACTATTGAGTAAACTTACTTTATCACAGTAAGCAACAAAAGTTCCGTTCTAATTTGGCCTTCACCTTCCCTCGAAAACAGTGAAGTTGTTTAGAACGTTATTTATGTCACTTACTACAAAGCATTCTATTATCCGCTAAAGAATACATTTAAATAGTAATAATATATCAATAATATGGTCTTTTGTAAGCATTTCGGAGGTGTTAAATTTGAAAGAGGAAGAATTGAAACTTGTCGATTACCTGAAATTTGAGCGATTTAGAATAAAAGAAAGGAAGATGCTAAATCTTGAGATAAGAATTAGCCAATGTCAGTTTGGGATTGGTGTCCTTGACAGCGAAAAAAAGGTTGCCTTTCTCAAGCACGAAAAGGTTTTATATAAAGAATTAGAAGATTGGATTGATATCAAACATCTTGACTTCATAGTAACCTTTGTTCAGAAAGGTTTTTATGATTTATTGATAAAAACCCTAAAAGATAATGATTACAGGATCAACAAGGTTAGAAACTTAGGGTATTAAATTATTTTTTTCTTGTACTTGATCTCTTCATAATTGGAATCAGGGATTTCATCAACTAATTTAGGGATAACACCTTTAGGTTCATTTTCTACAACTATTTTCAAATCGGGAATAAAGACTTTAAGCCCTATATCTCCTGACCTAAATACAGGCTTATTATTAAATTCAACATTCAATATTTGAGTAATGTCAGTTCTAATTTTTTTCATTTCCTCTCCGTATTCCGAAATTACAACTAATTTTAGTGTCTCGTTTGCAATGTCGTTAATCAACTTGGTCAATCCTAAAATGCCTAAGTGAGTTTTATATAGGTAAGATTTTAATTCATCGTCGTTATTCACATACTTTACATATTTCAACCAATCAAATTCACTTTTTAAAATTGATCCAATATGAGCTACTACCATATCGCATTTATTAAATTTTGAAGAAAGGCTCTCAAAAGCAAATTTACCATCCAACTTATCATACGAGAAGTACATGCCTGTATCGCTAGTAAGTCCTAATTTGAACATTGCTTTCTCATTATTCTTACCGTATTTTAGATTGAATATGCTACCAATACAGTGGTCTTTTCCATAAAGATCTTTATGCTTAGATCGGACAACATCTATATCAAGTTCATATCCTTTTGGCAGTTCTGCTGTGGTACCAGGGTTTAGGAGATAAATGTTACGAATCTGATCGAAATGAAGAGGTAAAAAACTATCTACTGTTTTTTGAGCACTTCTTCCTAAAAATAAATCTATCTTTTTCCTCTTCTGCATAACCTCCAATTCTTCCAAGGCCTTTTTGCTTTCCCTTTCAAATTCTTCCTTTTGGGCGTCAAATTCATAACCCAAATCGATTAGCTTGCTTGAGTGCATGCACAAGCGTGTTCCTAAAAGAGCAGTCCTATGTGAAGGCAAGATGTTCAATACATTAACGAAAAAATCCAAAGCTAATCTAGGTTTTTCATCAAAATTTTTGAGGCCTAACATTAGATTTTCTGCGATCTCATTATATTGATATAAAAGTGTCAGAGTTGGATCGAGGTCTATGTAATGATCGTTATGACCATGCGTTATAAGGATCGCGTCTATATCCCCTATGGTTAAATCTTGGCAATATAAGTTTTCGATATAATTGAAGCCCGGGTCGATAACAATACCCTTATTATTCCAATATAGGAAGTAACCACCCCCTTTAACAGTCTCGATCTTTTTCCTTCCTCTTGGCAAAGCAGGAGTAAAAGAATTGAATCTTCGTAAGACTAGAAAAAACGACTTATTCCCAAGGTTATCGCTAGGCCTTAAGAGATCATAAAAATAACTATCCAACTTCTTTTGGTACTCAAAAAAATATTTATCTTTAACCAATTGTTTTACTTTATTTAATACATCTCTAACTTTGCTATTATCTGACATTTATTCAACCTCCAAAACTAAAATTTTATACTCATTACCAAAATCAGTGCTGTTAGGCAATGTTTCCTCTTAGCATGTTTCCTCTTAGCCTTTCACATACAAGCATCAGATGGGATCACAGAACCAAATCATATGCAGACAAAATAAAAAATCACTCGTAAGGGTTATATTAAAAAAAGAGACAAAACACAATACAATAAGCAATTGCTAAATGCCTTTAGGGTACTTTGGTCAATAAAAACCGTTGGATAGAGAAAAAACAGAGAGGAGCTCTTTAAAAAGAGCTCCCCAATTCTGTTAGCCAAACAATGACAGCTGAACATTATCAACCTGCTTTTTTTTCAACATCTCTTCAATTTCATCAGCCTTAACAGCAATCTTTTCCACCTTCTTCTTTCGCTTGCTTATGTAGGTCACGAAATCCAGGAACACAACTTTATCCCTGTCAACAGTTGCTTTTTCTTCCGGTGCATCCTCTGAGGTTTCTATTTCAGGTTCAATCACATCTTCCTCTTTTTTCGGCATGGCTTTGATATTAGCCTCGTTGATTTTTTTCCATATCTGCTCTGCCCCTTCAACATCCAATCCATCGACCAAGGCTTTTGCCATCGCTGTGGTCATGTTCTCGCCCTGCGTCATTGCCAACAATCCTTCTTCTGAAAACTTTCCTTCTATGGCTAAGGAAGCCTCCATCTTGGAGCCGATGAGCTGCAAGGCTCTTTCCTGCATCGTCCCGCTGTAGAAGAAGTAATAGATTTTCACGTCTTTATTCTGTCCTATCCTCCAACTCCTTCTGCTCGCTTGCCTCAGAGTAAATACAGAGTAGCCGGTTTGGTAGAATATCATCGTCGGGAAATCATAAAGATCTAATCCGGTCTCAACAAGTTTCGGGTTGGCGATTATCACCTTGACACCTTCCTTTACCTTGTTAAGCACCCATTCCTCTCTCTTCTCAGGACTTACAGATGACCTTAATATCTCTACGTTCATCCAGTTCTTCTTCAGGATCTCCTTAAGCCTTCCAGTAATGTCCTTGGTGTTAGTGTACTGGCAGTAGATGAAAACCCTCCTGCCCTGTTTAAGCTCGGATTCAACGAGTTTGATAAGCTGCTCTTCCTTGTTGTAAATCTTTTCTTTGGAAAGCTCTCTTGGCACAGCGATAACAGCATCCTTCTCAGGATCTGGGTCTTTGATTACTTTATTATCGAATGGCCTGTCAGGATAGCTGAGCAAAGCGTTAAGGTAAGTTCCGAGCAAAGCCTTGCTTCCCCTCTGCAAAGCAGCTCTCACCGCAACCAGCAAATCACTTTCCAATTCCTTATAAGCTTGTTCAAGCTCCTCATCCATGCATACCTGGACAACCTCCTCAGTTATCGGCGGAAGGTCTAAAGCTATATCAGCCAGATGAAGGAAGACGCACCTGTCCATGAGGTAGTTGGAAAACACCATCGGCGAGATACCAGGCTTCTTCTTGATTATAGTGTTCTTCCTCTTGCCCTTTGAAAAGATGTTGTCCTCAGGGTTGCTCCTGGTGATCCTCTCCAATACCCCGTAGCGGGCCATCCACTTCGCTATATTCCCATAACCTATACCTTCCCTCTTCAACGCTTCCGGGGCCAACCTGCCTAAGATGTAATGTATGTCATCCCCATAGCCCCCGACCAAGGTTCCAGTAAGAGCAATAGTTTTTCCGCATGCACTCGCTAATGCACCGAAGCTGTTCCCTTGGGCTGTAGAGCCGCCTTTCAGCTCATGCACCTCGTCAGCTATGAAAAAATCAAAATAGCCCTTGAGGTGTTTCTTGATGTACTCTGATACTGCAAACCTTCTAAGACGCTGGTTGTCTGCCTGCCAAAGAACAGAGCCGCAGCTGCAAAACCTCTTATTCCTTTTGAGATAGTCAAAGCTAACCGGATTACCGTCCTTATCAAGAATGATTCTTCCACAACCAGGGCAGTAATAGCCTTTCCTGCCTTTTCTTTCTATCACCGCAGGCTTCCAGCCATAGCCAAGCTTCGCCTTGTCCTTGCTGACAATAACGTATTCAGGAACCTTCGGCTCTCCGTTCTTTCCGAAAGGAAGCACGTCCTTAAGCTGTCTCACTATCGAGGCTTTTGCTTCCGGTATCGTTTTCTCGACTTCCCTCTTCCATTTCTTGACAAGGTGGCCTGGGCACATGACCAAAGTCCTTGAAGGGCCTTTCCCGTTTGTTGAAATATAGGGGACTGTGCATCCGATGAGCGTCTTGCCACTTCCCATCTCCCCCACCACTATTGCACTGTCTTTTCCTTCGAGAGACTTTACCAAACCCATTATCGTGTCGCCCTGGGCCTGGTATGGCTTTCTCAAAAGCTTTGCTATCCTGCTATCCCATTCATCGCCTGGGTTGAACAACGGCTTAGCTTCTTTCTTGATCTTCTCTGCTAACTCCCCTCCATAAGCTTTGAGGTATTCTGTTACGTTGTTTATCTGTTCTAACATCTTTATCACCTCCCTTCTGTGAAAGTTATTTCCTTGTTTTTGACCCCTTCAGAGATCAATTCATCCAGGGCTTTTTCATGCATGTCCAGCTTGAAGACCTTTAAATTCCCTTCGAGCTCTTCAACCCATCCGTTCTCGATTATTTTTTTGCAGAGCCATTCCGCCCATTCAGGTATTGATGGTACTGTGTAGCTCTGCTGGATTTTGTGGTAGACCACTTCCGGCGTGTTCTGCCTTTCTGTCACGTAGATGATCTTTGACTTTCCTTCCTGGGTGAAAAAGCTCTCAGCAACGACTATCTGGTGAAGCAGGCCGGACGGCAGCTTCGTGTTGAGTATCCTGTACCTCTCAAACTTGGACGCACAAACCGTTAAAACATAATCTGCGATGATGTCGATTTCCCTGCCGCTCACAGCTGCTGATGTTATACCTTTCACAGCGCTGTCATAGCCCACCACGCTGAGCAGGTAGATCTCATCATACTGGCTATAAGCGTACCCATCGGTGTAGCATTCGATATGGATGCCTTTGTGATAATCGTGATACCTTACTTTCTGTAACATCTCAGCCCTCCTTTCTCTAAGGTTAATAATAGAGTCTAAAAGCCCTCTCAGGCTTCCATATTTAGCGCTTAAAGCGATTGAAACCTGTTACGAAGGGTTTCATGCACCTTCTATATTAAAGTGGTTATTTCCCCGTCCTGCTTAAGGATCTTTATCGATACCTTGTAGGTCTCAAGCTCCCTCTCTTCCAGGACTTCTCCTTTCAGCTCTGTACATTTGTTAACTATTTTCTCGACTTTGCCTTTGACTATGTGCCTGTCCTCTCCCTCGCCAACTATTCCGTCCAGGCAGCCATTGGCTAACAACAATCCAAGGTGGCCTGTGTGCAGCGGCAAAGGGGGACTTTCCAGCTTCTGTTCCTCAACCCTTGCCAGTTCTTTGAACTTATCCCAGAGTGGCGATCCCGCAACTTCTTTTACCAGCTCTTTTTCATCAATGACTGTTGACTTGAACAGCGATGCTTCTTTTGAGCTTGGAAGCTCGTAAACAGGCTCGTCCTTAGCTGGAAGGTCTTTCAATTCTGATGTCGGAACTTGGATTAACTTGCTTAGCGCCTCTTCATCCATGCTGTTCTCTTTCTTTTTCAAAGCAAATAACACGATCTGCTTGAAAGATTCGTATTCCTCGCCGTGGAACCTGTAAACCCGGAAGTTTTCGAACCTGTAGGCGAGTACCTGTGCTGTGTTCTTGTCAAGCCGGCTCTGAGGTATTATGTAGATGAGCAGTCCTTTGGGCCGCAGGTATTTCATCGTCTCTTTGAGGAACAGCTTTTCCTTTCTCTCATTGCCTTCATCTTCTGTCTCCCAGTCATAAGGCGGGTTAAGGAATAAGCAGCTGAAGCAGCTATTAGATATCCTGGTCTGCTCGCAACCACACTTAAGAACATGATGTAGTCTGGCTTTGGCTTCTTCCGCCCTGTGATGGTCTATCTCTATGCCATAAGTCTTAGCACTGGTATTTTTTGCCAGCTGTGCCAATGCGTTTCCCTCACCGCAGCAAGGGTCAAATAAAGTGTTATCGTCTGTAAAACTGATGAAACTTTTTATCCTTTCAACAACTGATACGGGCGTTGGATAATATCCCATCTTAATTTTTGCTTCGAGCCTCATGATTTCCTCCTCTCTAGAAAAAAAGAAAGCCCCTCGCTCATGTATGCGAGAGGCCCTTTTCAGTTAATTATTTGAGTTTAAACTTAAACCGTTACTCGACTAGATCGAACTTGTTACCACAAATGTCACAGGTAGCCTCGAACGTTGCCTTGCCGACACGCACTGCCTGGCAGCCGCACGTCCATTTCTTCAGTTTAGATTTGCCTTTCGGCTTTGGTTTCGGCGGGATCTTAATAAATCCGTCTGGGCTTTTTTTACCATTCACTTTCACCCCATGCTTTTTGAGTATAAACACAAATGGGTCCTGGATTCCGAGATGACAGCCTTTCCCATTGACCACTATTCCCATCTCAAGCATTTTTTGCCTGAACTCTTTATTATGGAACCATGAATTAGAGGGTTTACCATAGCTAGCCTGCCACGAGTGGCACATCTCATGAAGCAAAGTAGCCAAGATATCCCATACAGGCCTGTCAAGATGAACCAGGTTTATGCAAATGGTTTCCCTTACACCGATGGAGTTTCTCCCTGGCACATAGTGTCCGAGAGTTTTCACCTTCGTCTTTTCAAACGACAACGCAGGAACTGGCACAGGCTGATCTTTGAAAAACTCTATGTTAAAAATATCCGTCCACTGGTATAAGGTTTTTGCAAAATCACTTAACACCCAGTCGGTAACAGATTTCTCGTTCTCCCTTATTGCTATGTTTATCGGATCATTGAGTTGCCTCTCCATAATGACCTCCTTTCAAGCAAAGACCCTGACAAAGAAGGCTTCCCAATCCATGCAGAACTCAGCCTCGTCTTCCATGAAAGAAAACGACTTCTGGTAAATCAGCTGTGATGCTCCTTTTTCCCAGTGAAACATGACCGGCTTTGCCAGGCTAAGCGCATACTCAGCCTCAAACCTTGTGCCTCCTTCGTAACCGCCTTTATTGCTAAAAAATGCATGGACCAGGTTGCACCTCTCAACCAGTTCACGGTTTCGCTGGTAATACCTTTTTGGCACCTCAAAGCGTGACCTGAGATCTGAAAGGTCAGGCTGATAGACAATCACTTCTAAGCTTCTTTGCTTCGCCTTCTCCTGTGTCCATGTACAGACGCCTCTGCATTTGCTCGTTACTATGGTTGAATCATCTGGAAGCCTTTCAATCAGGCCATCCACTGCCTTCCTGTCCTTGAATTTCCTTGCTCCGACTATCCCTATGAAAACCATAAGTACCTCCTTTCTGCATAAAAAAGCCCCCCTGGACGAATCCAGAGAGGCTTTTGATTGAATGTTATGTGGTATTATTAGCTCATGCCGAGATGGCAGTTCTCAAAGCTGATCTCCCAAGGGTCCAGGTGGCTGTTGGATGAAAAGCCATTATTCATCCAGGTTCCGCCTCTGAAGACATCAGGGTGATGCTTTCCGTCAAACTCGATGAACTGCCGACAGATGAACTTCCACAGATCGTTCCCTGCTTCAGGGAACCCCTCGATCCTTGCGATCCTATCCCAATCCGGAAGGACCAGCTTGTAGATGTCAACCAAGGCATCGCTTTGGTGTTCGTGCCTGGTAAAAATTGCCTTGATTTGTTCCTTCAGATCTTTCTCGTCTTCGATTCCGAGCCTGTCCCAGTATTCCTGGCAAATTTCCAAGCGTGTCATGCTGCACCTCCTTTCAGGATAATATTCAGGACTTTCTCAGTCTCTCCAAGCACCTTCAGACAAGCGGAATAAGGGCTTAAGCCTATCTTCCCGGCATACCTTTCAATGTAACTGAACGAGTTGCCGATGGTGTCCGTTGCCTGTTTTCCAACAAGCCTGCAAAGTGCCTGAGCAGACAACTCCGCCACTATTTCCTGAAACGGATCTTGTTCCCCTGCAAGAGTGCCCTTGACCTTCTCATGGCCTGCATGAGCAAGTTCGTGAAAAAAGACTTTCTCTTCAGGTGTTGCGAGAGCTATCTCTTTCCGGCCGGATGAATAGTAACCCATGTACCTGTAATTTCCCGGCACAGCCTTGAGCGAGATACCCCATTCTTCAGCCCTTTCAATCAAAGGCAGATCAGGAAGTTCAATCTGCTCGTAATCCAGGGGTTCCCCTTCAGTATCCTCATACATGAAGACCGGGGAGGGCTTGAAATACCGCAGGATCTCTTTCTCTTCTCCTGTGTCCTCATCAGTTTTTTTTGCAAAGCAAGGTACCAGGATATAGATTGCTTTTGCGTCTTTCCTGACCCAACGGTTTGCTTCTTTCCATTGCCGGAAACCTCTCGCATCGCCAGTGCCAGCAAGAAACATCAATATCCGGTTGGTGAACGACCATTTGCTGCTTGGAATGTCAGGTATTGGGTAACTGGCAAGCGCAACAGCTGCAGGGATGTCCCCGGACTTGAATCTGCTGACGATTAAATCTAATACGTTCTTTACTCTTTCATTCATCAAAATCACCTCCTATAGAATGCAAAAAGGCTCTTCCAACGAACCGAAAGAGCCTTTTTCAGGGTTAATGTGTGTGTTACTGGATATATTCCCGCATCCGCTTTATGGCATTGAACGGAGCAAGGGTCTCACTGCCCAAGATGTCCCTGACCTGGTGGGTTTCAACAAACATGTCACCTGCCTTTTTGGCACCTTCAAAGACTTCAAGGCCGAAATATCCAAGCCTTTCATTATGGCTCAGGACATGGGTTTCAGTTCCATCCCGGTAAACATCAAGGACATCACAATGCCCTGCACTGAGCTTGTGAGTGTGAACTCCATCCCTGTCCCGGAATGTGATCTCAAGGCATGGGTTCCACCTTCCGGCCTTGCACAGGTCTTCATAGGATTCTTTCCTGATCCTGTAATTATGCAGCCTTCGCATTTGACACCCCCTTCCTATTGAAGGCGCAGGTCTCACAGCGTGTTTTATCCCTGCACGCATCGCATACCTTCTTGCTGTCTATTGTCTTGCCAATGTAATCAAGCACCTCTTCGATGGCTTTTGTCATTGGCATTCCAAGAGCCCAAGCTATGCGCCTTAATGTACAGCTATGCTGATAGCTAAGTTCTGGTGTGTATGCCATAACCCGCCTCCTTTCAGATAAAGCCTAATTGTTTTAGGAAATTTCTTACCTTCACTGTTTTGTCACAGTTATCGCACCATGCTGTGGTTGCATCGGCTTCACATTGCATAGTTAGCCCGCATTCCAT
>SDBU01007986.1_pt1 | contig 12101 bp, 12 predicted proteins | sample 2277071 | NCBI WGS metagenome assembly SDBU01 (sample SAMN10397929, study PRJNA504765) | marine sediment metagenome | isolation source: marine sediment core GS08_GC12, 126 cmbsf | place: Arctic Ocean: Gakkel Ridge, Loki's castle | collected 2008
TTCTTGGGTTTAGCTTCGCACTTGAAGGTCTTACCTTGAACGAAGGCATCTTGTTTAAAGCCATTATAGCCTATCTTTGCTTCTTTATGTTCGTACCCTGCCAGAATCACAGTTATGAATTCACGTACTGTGGACGAGTTTTTGTCGTTTATATACATAGTAATCAGGTCTACTAGAATTCCGATGAGCGTATCTTTTGATTTACCTACCAGATAGCTACTTAATTCTCCGTGACTACCTGTTGAATAGAGCTTTAGGATTTCTGCTAATTCCTTGTTCATACTTCATAACACCTCGTACCCCATAAAATAATTCCAACATATTTCTTCAGTATAATAGTTCTCCTAGTTCCTCAATCCCCCTTTGTCTTCACTTCACCCTCCTAATGACCTCAATTATTGGTGCTATCCCTTAACCGCTACTGACAGGCTCGGACAGTAAAGGTGTGGTGTCTTAAGAAAACCACCTACCCACTTAGCCTCGCTGCCAATAGCTGTAATCTGTCTAAGAAGCTGGTAAATATTCCCTGAAACCATAGTATTTTTAACCCTACCTACTATTTTACCATTTTCCACTTTGTAACCCAGTAGGACATTGCCACTGAAATCACCACCTAAGATGTTGCCCTGCTCAGCTCCCATGAGCTGCTCTATAACCAACCCCTCCTTCATATCGGCTACCATCTCATCAAAGGTAGTATCGCCCGGAGCAATAATAAAGGCACTGGGTGCGGGGGCGGGTACCCCCCCACGACTCCTCCTGCCGTTACCGGTGCTCTGGGTATTAGCCAGGGCTGCTGTTTGCAAGTCGTAAAGAAAGTTGGCTACCGTTCCCTCTTCAATGAGAGAAAGGCGCTGACTAGGTGTTCCCTCGTCATCGCAGGGACGGCTTCCCGGACGGTGGGCTATAGTGGAGTCATCCCACAGCCACAGCTTTTTATCAAAAACCTGTTCGCCAAGTCTATTGCCTATGGGTGAAGCCCCCTCCAGAACTACCTTACCATTGAAAGCCGACATCAGGGGGGCAATTAAAGAGCTGGCTACTCCGTTAGGGGTAAATACTACAGGCAGTTGCTGGCTTGATACCAAGGCTTGGTCTTTAGCCAGTTCAAGCTGACGGAGCACCACCTCAGCTACTGTCCTAGGCTCTAGCAGAGGGTGGCAGGAGCTTTCACCTTCACCAACGAAGAGCATATCCGTATCGCGAATAAGGCTACCTTCAATACCTAGACTAAAGACACTTTTCCTGTAGTTCGCCTGCCCACCGTTAGAATTTATAATACGAACTGAGATTACATCCTTGGTCACTCCTGCCTCACATATGATATCCGGGGTATGACCTGTAACCATATCAATGAGTCTCTGACCCGGCTTAATCATTTCCTCTATGGGTATAGACTCTACTTCAGGGTCAAAGACCTCAACCTGAGGATAGGAAGGTTGAGAAGGAAGCACAAACTTAGCTGGCATACCGAACTGGGCTGTTTCCACTGCCATATTGACCAACCTCTGGCTATCACCGAGTTCTGTAGCAACTGCATAGCCAATCTTTCCTTGTTTGACGATACGCAAAGCCACGCTGCTACTTTGCTTACCTTGAATATGCTTCAAGCGGTTAGCTTCGAATTGAACTGAGGTTTCCTCTGAGGAAACCATGAAGACCTCAGCTTCATCAGCTACCCTTTTGGCTTGAGCCAGAATACTTTCCACTCATCCTCCTCCAACCAAGCAATTACGAATTCTAATATGGGGGCTACCATTAGAAACGGGTAGAGGCACCTGTGCCCCCTTGCCACAGCCCCCACCCTGGTTCATCTGCAGGTCATTACCAATAGCATCTATATGGTTAAGGGTCGTGAACACATTACCGGTAAGCACTACCGGTCGCAGTGCCTCAGCCAGCCTACCGTTACGAATCATATAGGCTTCTCCCGCCGAAAAGGTGAACATCTCCATACTGGTAGTGCCACCATACCAGTTCTTGGCATATACCCCTTCCTTGATGTCACTTATTATATCCTCAAAAGAGGCTGACCCTGGCTCAATATAGGTGTTGGTCATGCGGACAATGGGAGGATAGCGGTAGTCAATGGCTCGGGCATTACCCGTAGGTTTTTCCCCCATCTTGGCAGCAGTTTCCCTGGAGTGAAGTCTGCCTACCAATATGCCATCCCGGATAAGATAGGTTTTAGTGGCTGGCACTCCTTCATCGTCATACTTATAGCTACCTCGCAATCCAGGTATAGTCGCACTGTCAACAATATTAAGCTCGGCACTACCAAATTTTTTACCTAAGGTCATAATTTCACGCAGGCGGTCATTTTCATAAACAAAATCAGACTCCGATAAATGTCCAAAGGCTTCGTGTACGAAGACACCAGCTAAAACCGGGTCTAATACTACAGTATACTCTCCGCCTGTCACTCGTGGCGCTGATAATAGTTCGACAGCGTGCTGTGCCATGTGCTTTACCTGCTGGTGGAGCCCCTGTATTAAGCTAAAATCGCCGCTACTGCCCAGGCTCAACCCTACCTGCTGCACCTCACTGCCTTCAGCAGCTACAGCGGTCAGGCGCAGGGTAATGCCTCTCTTTTCTTGCTCAATATAGCTGCCTAATGAATTAACAAAAATGACCTTTTTATGGCTATCACCATAACCAATGACTGAGGTCTGGAGCTTTGGGGTACGCCAGATAACATCATTATATTCATCCAGTAGCTGCTTCTTTTCGGCTAGAGGAATAGCCACCGGATTTTTATCTATGTCACCGGGCACCATATCCACCACTGGTTCTACCGGCGCCAGTTTACTTTCTTCGCTACTAGCAAATTGAGCTTGTCTCACTGCTAGCTCTACTCTGCTTGGCAGCTCATTGAGGTTATTAAAGCTAACAAAGCCCCAACCACCTTTTACCAGGGCTCTAACATTCCCCCCGATGGCAGTTGTTTTGCCAGTAGACTCCAACTCCCTTCCCCGATAGGTGATATGGCTGGTCTGGCTCTCCTCAAGGCGCGCCTCTATATAAAAGGCACTATAACCTTTAATTATCTCAGCTAACTGGTGACTAATAGCCTCAATATATGTCATAGGTTTTTCTTTCAGCTAGTTTAGTTTATAGGCTTGATAAGCTGATTGTCAATTTATCATTATTGATGACCATGAGTAGGAGAATTCAGAATAATGCGTAACTATTTTAGCAATAGGCCTACCTGATTGTGCTTACAATAATTGCTTGATATAATGAGGTAAGCGAGGTTTTGAATTGACAGTCGAGAGGATTGCTCATATTTGGATACCCAGGCTATTGGTGGGGTAATCATGGAACTAATGTACCTTGAAGAAAGAGGATAATCATGGCACAGGGGCTATTCAAAGAGGACAGGACTACTAATGAATTATAAGCTTCTGGTGGTAGATGTTGACGGTACTCTGCTGGATAAGAGAAGCACTATCTCGGCTGAGAACAGGGAGGCATTAGCTAAAGCCTGTGATTCAGGTATACATGTTTCTTTATGTACCGGGCGAGCACTCCAGGCATGTACCGATATTATCAACCAATTATCGCTAGATGGCTATCACATATTCTTTGATGGAGCTTTGGTAACTAATCCTGAGAGCAGTAAGGAGGTTTATGCTCAACCTCTTGGTCAAACAGTAGTCAAGCAGGCAATTGAGTTTGCTCATTTGAACGATATAGACCTTGACCTTTACTCGACTACTCGTTATTTTGTTGAGCGAGAAACGTGGTCGGCTGTTGCCCATCGTCAGTTCTTTAACATAGAGTCTACGGTAGTGGATTTCACCAGACTCTGGAGTCAGGAAAAAATTGTTAAGATAGGACTGGTAGCTACCTCAGCTCAAGAAGGAGACAAGGTCAGGAAGTTCCGCTCGCATTTTGAAGGCAAATGTACCTTCTCCTGGGCAAGAACACCAGCTTATCCTGGTACCACTTTTATCAATGTGGTTGCCCTCGGGGTATCTAAGGGCAAAGCCCTGGAGATGTTGGCTTCACATTTAGGACTATCCACAAGTGAGGTTATCGCCATAGGCGATGGGATTAATGATATATCCCTGCTTTCCGCGGCTGGTCTGGCTGTAGCTATGGGCAATGCCCCCGATGAGGTCAAGGCGATAGCCGACCATGTTACCCTTGCTGTTGAACACAATGGTCTGGCGGCAGCGATTAATGAGTTTTTGTTGTAGGTTAAAATCTAGGGAGTGGTGCCCTCCAAGACTAATTCTTGTTGGAGCCTGCATTACTTGTTTGCTAGCCTTTGTATCGTGTCTGCCATTTTTCCCGGAATTGAAATTACTGTCTGTCTAAAGGCGTATTTTCTGCCCATTTTCTCACTTATTTCCCAGGGCCTAACAGCTTTTTCTGGCTCCTTGTCTGGGTCAATTTGCCAATCAAATCTAAGAGGTATGAAATATTCTTCATTCTTACGCCCATCACGGTCGGTGGCTTGGTAATTATCTATAGTCTGTCCGTAAGCAACAACTCCAAGGCCTGTGTGATAAAGAAAGACCATATCCCCCTTCTTTATACGTGCAATCGCGTTTTTTCTCCCGAAGTATGCTGCTGCTTTTTGCTTCTCAAGCATTTCTTTATAGGCTGTCTTGCTCCAAGTCAGATTTGTATTGACGATGAAATATCCTAGTTCTTCCTCAGTTATAACTTCTCCCTCTGGATTATATGGATTAAACTCTAAAATATAGTCATTTCCTATTGCGTAGACTCTATAAATTATGCTTTCAATTTTCAATCCTTTATCCTGCCAATATTTAATTGCATTTCGTGTATCTATGTCTGTTCCGTTTGTTATAACGATAAAACGTTGTTCTCTATTAAATTCAGACGGTTTTAACTTCGAACTGATAACATCCTCAAAGTACTCATAATGTTTATCAGCTAAATCTAGGTCTCGCGTTTTCTCATATTTCCTCAGCATATCCTGTAATTGTTCATAGGAATACTGACCGTATATTTGCCCATATCTTAACACCTGAAGAAGATTTTCTTGATGGCCTCTCCACCTTTTTAACTCAAAAATATATAAATCTCCACTCTTATCCAGAGCAAATATATCAGCTGCTTCCCTAAATGGTCTTTCTTGGAAAAGAACCATTAACTGATTCTCCGGAATTAGTCTTGACATGTTCTTAGCCACTAAATTTTCTAAATCCTTTTCTAGCCATCCAATGTCAGCAAATGTTTTAGTTTGGAGAGTCTTAATTTCTTCTTTAGCTTCATTGTTTAGAGAATAAAGCATGGCTCACCTCCGAAACAAGCGCTTCCACCAAGGTACTTTATCACCAAATCCTTTCACAGTAAAGGAATGTTCACACTTCCCACATCGCCAGGTCTTAAACTGCTTATTATAATATGTATTAGCGCTACCGCAACGAGGGCATGTTGTCCGTATTTTCGCTGCAGTCCTCTTATCAAGTGTCTTCCAGTAATCGTCGTACCACCCAGGTCGAACAGGCATCACGTCCTCCCGCTAAATATTGACACTAAAGGTGCAACTCTATGACATCGCCGTCTTGAAGGATATGGTCTCTTTTTACCATCAGTCCGTCGTGCTTTCCCGAACCCCACACCCGGGCATACTTCAGTCTGGCTCGGAAGTCTTTGTGGACTGATGCGGCGGCATCCTCTAGAGTATTTCCCCTGCTGAGGATTATGGGGTCAGTAAAGTCTGGCTTTTGCCCTGGAGCCTTGGTGTATACCCGAATAATATCAAGCACCTGATAGATTTTATGCTTCAGCTCTTCCAGGCCAGTTCCTTCTTTAGCTGAGATAGCAATCACCGGTAGTTGCTCTTTATATTTATTATGTAAAGTTACGTAGTTTTCGCTGGCGTTCTCTAAGTCCAGCTTATTGCCGATGATTAGTGCCTTCTTTTGGCTTAAAACAACCTCTTCCTCAGCCTTTCCTGAGCCGATATTTATTCTCATCTTTTCCAGTTGTGTGGTGATGGCTTCAACCTGAGTCAGTGGGGCATCACTTAAATCCACTACCAGGAGCAGAGTATCAGCCCTTCGCAGCATTGGTGGCAGCCAAAACTCTATAGACTGGGGGACGAGGGGTGGAGTGTCAATAAGTTGTATTTGTATATTCTCAAATTTCATCATTCCCGGAGTAGCACTGTGTGTAGTAAAGGGGTATTCAGCTATAGCCGGGGAGGCATTGGTAATACTGGAGACAAGCTGAGATTTGCCGGCATTGGGCAAGCCAATTACTACTATCTGGGCGGCTCCCTCTTTCTCAATAATCATAGATGCTCGGTGAGCACCGGACTTCTTGGCAGCTAACTGGGTTAGCTTGGCAATCCTGGTTCTCAGCTCAGCACGGAGGTGGTCAGTCCCCTTGTGCTTGGGCATAATAGCCAGCATCTCTTCCACAGCGACTATCTTTTCGGCAGGGTCCTTTGCTGCTCGGAATCTTTTTTCTGCCTCAAAGTATTGTGGTGGTAAATTAGCTGGCATGGTCGGTTATATATACTCCTTTATTTTCCTAGCCAAACTCCGGCTCATACCTGTTGTTGCCGCTAACTCGTCTACAGGTGCCTCCCGGATGGCTTGGACTGAGCCGAATTGCTTAATTAAGGCACGTTTACGCTTAGGCCCGATACCAGGGATACTATCAAGAGCTGAGGTGAATGCCTTCTTTTTATGTATTTTGTGGTGATAGCTCAGAGCGAAACGGTGTGCCTCATCTCTGAGGCGCTGCAGTAATTGAAGACCGGGGGAACTGCGGGGTAGAATAATAGGAGCTGTCTTCTGGGGAACAAAAATCTCCTCGTTTTCCTTGGCTAAACTAGCCAGGGGTATAAAATCTGCTCCTACTTCGCGCATTGCAGATAGGGCAGTATTAAGCTGCCCCTTGCCCCCATCAACAAGGACAAGGTCAGGTAGAATCACCCAGCTATTTGAGGTTGAGCCGTCACTGTTAAGGCTCCGCTTGAATCGTCGCCTGAGCACCTCTCGGAGCATGGCATAGTCATCAGCACCTGACACTGTTTTAATTCTGAAGCGCCTGTAATGAGACGGCTTTGGCTTCCCGTTGTCGAAAACCACCATACTACCTACGGCTGCTGTTCCCTGTATGTTGGAGATGTCATAGCCTTCCATTCGAAGAGGCAGGTGACTCAGATGTAGTTCTCTTTCTATCTCGGCTAAAGCAGCCGGCAGCGCTGCAGGAGTAGCTAATTGCTTAATCTTAAGTTGCTCTAAACCCTGCCTAGCATTTTCAGCTACAGTATTCACCAGTTGTTTTTTACTGCCCCGGCTGGGGACTTGAATATGAACCTTGGTTCCCCTCTTGCTCTGAAGCCATTTCTCAATAACTACCTTGTCTTCTACCGGATACTGAAGCAACAATAAAGGGGGGATATAAGGGCTAGAGTCGTAAAACTGCTTAATAAAGCTGGTCATAACTTGGCACGGCTCTTCAGAGTGGGTGCCCTGCAAGACAAAGCTCTCTCGCCCAATTAGCTTACCACTACGGATAAAGAAAACCTGGACATAGGCTTGGTCTTTATCACTGGCGAAGGCAATAACATCCTGCTCACCTCTTACCGTAGTAGCAATTTTTTGCCCCTCAATAACCTCCTCCACAGCCTGGATTTGGTCTCTAAACAGGGCAGCCTTTTCAAAATCTAAATCTTCAGCAGCCTTCTTCATTTTACTCTCAAGCTCCCGGACTACTGTTTCCTGTTTTCCCTCAAGAAAAAGGATTACTTGCTTTATTACCTCAGCGTATTCCTCCTTACTTACCGCACCGATACAGGGTGCTACACAGTGCCCAATATAATAGTCAAGGCAGGGTCGGGAATCGGTGCCAGTGATGAGTCTGGAACAAGAGCGAAAGGGGAAGATTCTCTTTATCATCTTCAGGGTTTGACGTACTGACTTGGCGCTGGCAAAAGGACCAAAGTAACGCCCTCCATTCTCTTCCAGACGCCGGGTAATATGCACTCGGGGCCAATCCTCATTGAGGGCTATCTTGAGGTAAGGGAAGGTTTTATCATCTTTAAGCCGAACGTTGTAGCGAGGACGGTACCTCTTTATCAAGTTTAACTCAAGAATAAGAGCTTCCTGCTCTGAAGTGGTGACAAAGAAATCGAAGTCACTAACTCTGGCTACCATCCGCTTGAGTTTGGGCGATAGCTTCTGTCCGGAGGCAAAATATGACCTCATCCGGTGATGGAGGTTGGCAGCCTTACCTACATATAGAATATCCCCATTAGCATCTCTCATAAGGTAGACGCCAGGGTTGGGTGGTAGCTGCTTTAGTTGTTCGGTTATAAGGCTGTTGGTCAACTCCGTCCCCTCACGCCATCTTTAATTTATTGTAGCATAGCTATAAAATGGGGACAAAGTGGAGCTTGTTGCGAAACTCCAAGAAAGTGGTAGAATTGAGGTATGTGGCAGTCTTTTAAGGAATATCTTCCTGCAATATTTAGATGGTGGTGGGTCATTGTGATAGGCATTGCAGGGAGTGCCATAGGAGTAATCCTTACCATTCAGCGAGAGCTCAATATTCCAATTTGGGTGTGGGTTGCTATTGGTCTTGTTGGACTTTTTATTGCCCAGTTTCTGGCGTTTCATAAAGTTAGGGGTCAGCGTGATGCATTAAAGCAGAACCAAATTCCTAAGCAGATTGATTTAGGGGAACAGCTACGCTCACTTATAGAAGAAGGTCGAAAACTACGTATTCTTTCGGTTACCCAAGGCGAGTCTCCCCCTTTGGTGATGGCTGAGAATTGGAGAGTAAAGGTAAAGGGATTTTTGCATGACAATTTTGATGCTGAATACGACGAGAGATGGGATGTCCATGCGACTAATGCCGACCCAAAGCAACAATTCACTGGTTTGGCAACAGGGTCGCAAATAGGCCTGTGGAAAATACTTACTGCAGCACTTGAGTGGCTTGAGGAATTCCAAAACCAAATCTCTGCGACGCCAAGTACGCTTAAGCTTCCACACCCCCCTGAACTCCAGATTTCCTATCAGAAACATGAATTCGGTGTCTTTAATGGAGAGCCCGTCATCACTATTTATGCGGAGTATCGTCCCACTGGCCCAATGCGAGTTGAGGCAATAGAGCTACACTTAGTTGGGAAGCGTGTACCATCTCTGGATTGGAAGGTACTTGAGATGAGCCAAGACCTCTGGTATACATCAGATAACAAATTTAATGTGCCCGATGGAATCAGCCCCGGCAAACATGATGCCAAATTGGCCGCTTTTGCCAATGGGGAATGGTGGGGTTCCCAACCTTTCACCATAGCCTTCCGAAAAGTCAACTCTTGATATGGGGGGATTATTGGATTTGATGAGTTTTAATAAGGTGCCCTTAAATGGAGATGATTTCTCACGCATATACACATTGCCTAACAGCAGACACTTGATTATTCATAGCACTATGCAAGGCTTGTGCTTGGATAACAATGAGCGGGCTGAATTTTCTTTTTAGTTATGTTAAAATATAAGCTATCTAGTAGTAAGGGGGTATGATGAGAGAGGCTATTGATAACTTTCTTAACTATTTGGCGGTGGAGAAAGGCTTTTCTCAAAACACGGTGGTTGCTTATCGTAATGACCTATACCAATTGGCCAGCTTTGTTGAGGAAGAGGCTGCCAAGCATGACTCCATCCCATCGTGGGCTAGTTTTAGCCGACAAGAGATGCTAAGCTATCTGCTTAATCTTAAGGAGAGGAACTATGCCATCACTACAACAGCCCGCAAGGTAGCTGCTACCAAATCCTTCTTCAGCTTTATGGTGGCTGAGGGTAATATAAAAGATAACCCAACACAAAACTTAGGTTCACCCAATGTAGGCAAGTCGCTACCTAGACCTATCTCAATTAGCCAAGTCCGACTTTTGCTAGAGCAACCGACCAAGCTGTCTTCTCCAGAAGCAAAGAGGGATAAGGCGATGCTGGAATTATTATACGCTAGTGGTATGAGGGTGAGTGAGTTGGTGTCTTTGAACATGGGTGATGTAGATACGGAAGGTGGTTATGTGCGCTGTTTTGGCAAGGGGCATAAAGAACGGCTTATCCCTATCCATAACCAAGCGGCTACAGCAGTAAAAGAATATACAGAGGAAACTCGTTCTCAACTGGCACATCACAAGGATAAGCCAGCTCTATTCCTTAACCCCCGCGGGGAAAGGCTAACAAGGCAGGGCTTCTGGCAAAAGTTAAAGGGCTATGCTAAATCAGCTAACTTGGATACTCAAATAACCCCTCACACGCTAAGACACAGCTTTGCCACTCATATGCTGAGTGGCGGGGCTAACCTGAGGTCAGTTCAAGAATTACTGGGTCACGCCAACATCTCGACAACGCAGGTCTATACCCATCTTACTACAGAACATGTTCGGCGTACCTATGAGAAATCCCACCCCAGGGCTAAGTAGCCGACGGTGGAAGGAAAAGGACGGCATTTTCCCTCCCTAATAAAGGGAGGACTGCCAGATACAAATCTTTAGAGGAAGGTTATAAATGCCTGGTAAATCAGGGCGGAAACTATCTCGAAGTAGGAGAAGAAAGAGCCGGCACGATGCTCAAGCTATAACTACGCAGCGGCAACCTGTTTCTCAAACCTATACGCCTGCCCCTCAACCTAAAGTATCAGCTCCTCCGGCAAGTATACCAACCCGAACTGCAACACTGACTGCTGCTCAGCACCCCTACATAGTTCCCGAGCTGCGAAGAATCGGTATTCTGGCAGGGATAACGCTGGCTATCCTGGTAGTGCTAGTCATAATTTTATCCTAGCTTTACCTTAGGTATGGGTGCCTATTATGGACTTTGAGGCGGCAAGAGCTAGATTAGTTGAGCACCTTAGTACTGAGATTAGAGATGAGCGGGTATTAGCAGCGATGGCACGTATACCCCGGGAGCGTTTTGTCCCACCACATAGTCAGCAGTCAGCTTATGAAGATAGGCCGCTCCCTATTGGCTTAGACCAGACAATCTCACAACCCTATATCATCGCCCTTATGACTGAGGCGCTAAAACTTAGTGGTAGTGAAAAGGTGCTGGAAGTAGGCACGGGCAGTGGGTATCAGGCAGCTATTCTGGCTGAGCTAGCCCGAACAGTGATTACAGTAGAGCGTCTGTCCACTCTTGCTGAAGCCGCCAGGAAGATATTGGATAACCTGGGCTATACCAATGTTGAGGTGCACCTAGCTGAGGAGACTCTGGGCTGGCAGAGAGAGGCACCTTATGATGCTATAATGGTTACTGCTGGGGCGCCTAAGGTGCCGGCTGACCTTTTAGCTCAGCTAGTAATAGATGGGCGGCTAGTAATTCCCGTCGGCTCGCGCTATGTGCAGGAGTTATATAAAATTACTAAGCGTAGAAAAAGGAACGTGGTTGAGAATCTAGGGGGATGCCGCTTTGTTTCCCTTATTGGTAAGGATGTCTGGAAAGAGGAATAAAAATTAAAGGAGGCGAGCTATGGCAAAAATAAAGGGTATTAACCATGTTAGCTTTGCGGTGAAGAATGCTGACGAAGCTATACGGTCCGCTGAGGAGAATCTGGGCGGGGAACTGATAATGAAATTTGAAAGCACCGAGCAAAAGTATAAAGGTGCCAGTGTTCAACTGGGTGAAAGTATAATTACTTTTATACAAGCCACCGATGAAAGTAGTTTTGTAGCCAAATTTATCGAGGAGAGAGGTGTCGGGGTTCAGCACATAGGCTTGGAAATCGATAACCTCGAAGAATTTGTCACACAGTTAGAATCCAAAGGGATAAGAGTGGACAAAGAGCATATGAAGGACGAAAATTTCCAAGAGGCTCTTGTTGGCCCTAGAACCGGCTACGGGGTAATACTCCAACTAACGCAGTGGAAGGGAGGGCCTATGGATGTATCGCCGGGAGGCAAGGAACGGTTGAAGCATAAGTATCTCGAAGTGGCCGGCTTACTATTGATTGATTGAAGCCTACAGGCAGAACTTAGATTAGCTTTTATTAAGGAGGTAACAATGGATTTTAGTCTTACCCGCGAGCAGGAATTACTTAAGGATATGGTTAGGGAATTTGACCAGAGGGAGTTAGCACCTAACGCATTGGCTCTGGAC
>SDBU01007987.1_pt1 | contig 12100 bp, 11 predicted proteins | sample 2277071 | NCBI WGS metagenome assembly SDBU01 (sample SAMN10397929, study PRJNA504765) | marine sediment metagenome | isolation source: marine sediment core GS08_GC12, 126 cmbsf | place: Arctic Ocean: Gakkel Ridge, Loki's castle | collected 2008
GGTAATGAAACGGTTATAATTCCAGGCAATAGCATTTCCCGCAACGCTGCTTTGGTGCTAATTTCCACACAACGTCGATAATCCGGCTCCGCTTTTCCTTCCAACAATCCTTTAATTTCTGCAAACTGCCGCCGAACTTCAAGCACCATTTTCAATGCTGCTTGTCCAACAGAACGCATAGTAAGTGCCGAGATCAAAAAGGGCACCGTCGCACCAATAAACATACCCGCAAGAACAAGTGGTTCTAGCAAGTTAAGCCCCGCAATGCCAGCTTCTTGAGCGTACGCTGAAAAAAGCGCCAACGCAGTTAGTAGCGCAGAACCAATTGCAAATCCTTTGCCCATTGCTGCTGTTGTGTTGCCGAGTGAATCAAGTTTATCGGTAATCGTTCGTACACGAGGTTCAAAGCCAGCCATTTGGGCAATACCACCAGCATTATCAGCAATCGGGCCATATGCATCTACGGTCATCGTTATGCCAACCGTTGCAAGCATGGAAATTGCTGCTAATGATATACCAAACAGTCCACCACCATAGAGGTGAGAGACTAAAACAGTGCCAGCCAAAATAATCACGGGAGCAACAGTTGATTCCATGCCAACCGAAAGACCATCAATTAAATTGGTGGCCGCACCCGAACGAGAACTTTCAGCTATTCGTTCCACCGGTTTACCGCCAGTATAGTGCTCGGTAATTAAACCAATCACCACTCCCGCAATACAACCCAAGAAAATAGAAACAAACAAACTTTGATCCATTTGCATGTAGTTAAGATAATAGTATGCACTGATTAACAGGAAAATAATTGCAAAATACGTTGCATTGCGAAGCATCGCCGCTGGATTTGTTTTCACAATGAGATTCGAAAGCAAACCAATTACTGAACCACCGAGACCAAATACGGCAAGCATCAAGGGCAATGTTACATATGTAATGGAGGGACCATATGCATTGAGACCCAAGATAATCGAAGATATAAGCGCACCAATATAGGATTCGTAAATATCTGCCCCCATTCCAGCCGTGTCACCAACACAGTCGCCAACGTTATCAGCAATAACTGCCGGGTTTCGTGGATCGTCTTCGGGAATACCCACCTCTATCTTGCCAACCAAATCGGCACCCACATCAGCAGATTTGGTATAAATACCTCCGCCAATACGAGCAAAAAATGCCACTAAGCTTGCCCCCAAACCAAAGCTCGTTAAAATTATCACAAAATCAGAATGACCATAAAAGAAATAAAACAGTGTCCCTACTCCCAACAAACCAAAACTTGCAACGGCAAAGCCCATCACGCCGCCACCAAAAAGCGCTACTAAAAACGCTTCATGCTCTCCGCCATCTCGTGCTGCCATTGTAGTACGAACATTGGCCAGTGTTGCCGCACGCATTCCAAGAAGTCCGGTAATTAAAGAGAGCAACGAACCTACCACAAATGTTCCTGCTGCAATCGGTGAAAAAAAATATCCGAGAACCATAGCAACGAGTACCACTACTATGGCAATCAATCGATACTCTTCACGCAAAAACGCCATCGCACCCTGACTGATAGCATCTGCAATACGTCGTGCCTTTTCGTTGTCAACGCGAATTGCACTAATCCAACTCAACAAGCCAGCAACAACCAATAGGCCGCATACCGCCGCTCCTGCAAAAATAAGAAAATAATGCTGCAGCAACATAAATACTCCTGGAATAAAGGATTTTACCGATAAAAATTATATTGCCATCCTACCACATTTGCCCCATTTGTAAAGTATCGACAGCAGAGGCAATTGCACAAAAAGCTTGGATACAGAATGTCTTTCCCCCTTCATGATGCCGTGTCCATCGAAGCTTGCCAAGCTGAAAAACCTGGAAGCGGCAACGGACGCCATTACTTGCTGGTTTCATCTAGCCATTATTCTCAGTTGTTTTCTTGCAACTCATTGTATGCGATGGCTATATTGAAGACATTCGTCTATCTTTACTTGTTTTTTATCTTTTTCTAGAAGAGGATTTAAGTGAAAAAAATTATCTTTTTATATCTTGGTCTGTCTTTTTCAACACTCCTTTCCACAACTATTGGCATAGATTTAGGAACAACAATCTCTGTCATTGCTATTATGGAAAATGGTGTCGTAAAAACGATAACTGCTTCTAATGGCGATCGGCTTATTCCTTCGATAGTTTATTTTCCTGAAAAAGGGCTCCCTCTTGTGGGAAGTAAAGCGCAACAAAAACTCCTGTCGGATCCGTCCAATACTGTATATTCGGTAAAACGATTTTTAGGACGTCCTTTTAAAGCAATACAAAGTGAAGCAATAAAAATGCCTTATAATGTCATACAAGGCCCCAATGGATATCCGCTGATTAATGTCAGAGGGAAGGAATATTCTGCTCTACACATCAGCAGTATTATTCTCAAATATCTCAAACAGATAGCAGAGGAATATTTGAATGAGAAAGTAGATAGTACTGTAATTACTGTTCCTGCAAATTTTAATGACATTCAACGCCAGATGACAAAAAATGCTGCAGAGCAAGCGGGGCTAATCGTAAAAAGAATCATTAATGAACCAACTGCAGCAGCTTTAGCATATGGATTCGATGCAAAGAAAAATGAAAAAATCGTAGTATTTGATTTTGGGGGTGGAACATTTGATGTTTCTATATTAGAAGTTAATGACGGAATTTTTGAAGTAAAATCAACAAGTGGGGATTTGTGGTTGGGTGGAGATGATTTAGATAGCTGCATTATGGATTGGATCATCAAACAAGCTGAGCGTATACTTGGCAATTCGCCCCCCCAAACAAGTAAAGAAAAATTACGATTGGAAGCTAAACAAGCGAAAGAGACGTTAGCCCTGCAAAATACAGTAGAAATTAATCTTGAGGACTTGTTTGATTTGTCAGGTTTAGAAAAATCTTCAGATCAAAATAAACTTACTCTTACCAAGCAGATAATAAAAGAGCATTGCCAGTCAATCTTTGCGCGTTTATTACATCCGTTACAACAAGCATTAAAAGACGCAAAGATAACACCCAATAAAATTAATGACGTTATTTTAGTTGGTGGTTCCACCCGAGGACCAATAGTGCAAGACCTTGTGAGAAACTTTTTCAAAAAAGAACCCAATATTTCCGTTAATCCTGACGAAGTGGTCGCTATCGGAGCTGCCATACAAGCAGGCATATTATCTGGTGAAGTATCGAACGTATTGTTACTTGATGTGTTGCCTCTTTCGCTTGGTATAGAGACACTTGGTGGATTAACGCACAAGCTTATTGAAAGAAACACAACCCTACCTATAAAAAAATCAGAAATTTTCTCTACGGCAAAAGATAATCAAGAAGCTGTTACTATTAAAGTAACTCAGGGAGAACGGCAACTTGCAAAAGATAATATAACCCTGGGGACATTTGAACTGATTGGAATACCAAAAATGCCAGCCGGAGGACCAAAAATAAAGGTAACATTTAGCATAGATGTAAATGGAATTGTTAGTGTTACAGCTCAAGAGGAATCAACAGGAAAAAAACAAGATATTGTAATTACTAATCGAAGCGCTCTTACTGACAATGCAATAAACCAAATAGTAGACAATGCAAAAAAGCACGAGAAAGAAGATGCTACAGCTCGATTAGTAGTTGAAAAACAACAAGAGCTTGAAAGATTAATCGAGCTGGCAGGATCTTGGTTAAAAACTTCCAAGTTATGGTGGTGGCAAAAAAGGAGTATTCAGAAAGAGATTGATAATCAAAAAAAAGCACTGTTTTTAAAGGATATAGACGTTGTTCAAATGGCTCTTGAAGAAATGTCACTCATTCTGAGTAGGCTTTATGGGAGGGGATAAAGACTACAAAATAGACCTCTGGGATACCAGTCTACGCTCCTATGGCGGGCAAAACAAACGGAAAAAAATACTTGAGACTTAAGGTTTTGTCACCCAAGACCTCATCGTCCAATTGCAGCAATAATAGCTCGCTCACTAAACGGAAGTTTCGCCCTGCCAATTATTTGGTACGCTTCAGCGCCCTTACCAACTAATGCAATAAGCGCACCTGATTTTGATGCTTGGTAGGCCCTATGAATTGCTCGCTTACGATCCAACTCAATAATCAGCTTGTACCGCTCTGCTTTCGCAACACCTTTGAGAATATCAGCTATAATCTGATCGGGATCCTCCGTACGCGGGTTATCGGTTGTCAGAATTACCAGATCAGCATATGCAACCGCAATGCGCCCCATCTGCCAACGGCGACCTCGATCGCGATCACCACCTGAACCAAATACCACAATCAATTGGTCAGTTTGCAAACGCAAGGTCGAAAAAAGAACCTGATACGATTGGGGGTTGTGCGCATAATCAATAATTGCTGTTGCTCCGTTGGGTAACGCATATCGCTCAAGGCGTCCTGGAACACCGAGAAACATTGCTAACGCCTTGCATATCATATTCCACGAAACTCCCGCATGTAACGCACCTGCAATCGCCGCCAATATATTGTAAAGGTTATACGCACCAAATAACGATGAGCATACTATAGAGTATTCTTTCTTGTGATACACAACAGTCGCAGAAAGCGTCATGTCATGCTCGCTTTGTATCACGCCCTGCAACACAGCGCTATCTTGAAATCCAAATTTGCAGATAAAAGCCTCGTCAAGCACTGCCAATCGCTCATCATCGCCATTAACCCAAACGGATGCGCCCGGTTTGCAAAACGATACCAACGCCATTTTTGCCGCAATATACTCAGCCATCGAATCGTAACATTCCAAATGCTCACGAGCAATATTGGTCATAATTACTAAATCAAACTCAATCCCGTCTATTCGGTGGAGAGTTATCGCTTGCGCTGCCACCTCCATCACCACCCACTCAACCTGCCTTTCAACACAGCACCTAAAAAATTGATGTAAATAATCAGGCTGCGCCGTTGTTAATGGAGCTGGAAACTCTTGCGTATCGATTGCATTGCCCGTCGTGCTCAATAATGCCGTCTTGTATCCAGCCTGTTTCAACATATGGAATAATAGATGCGCAGTAGTCGTTTTACCCTTCGTGCCGGTAATACCAATAATTTTTAGCTTTTTTACCGGAAACCCCGCCGCTCGCGCACTCAATTGTGCAAGCGCTTTTCGCGCACAAGAAACTCGTTCAATCCTAACAGCATTTTGATGGGCAAAATCTAAAATTTCCTGATCGATATGCTCACCCGATTGGACAACAACACACGTTGCACCCTTTTCAATCGCCAATGGAATGAACAATACTCCATTTTGAGCGCAACCATTAATTGCTACAAACGTGCAATTAGAACCAACATAATCAGTATGACATGTTACCGGATACGTTGTTGCAAGTTTCATGGCACTACTTTGCTTGCCTAATCTCACGCCGCACGTGATTGGAAAGACGCGGAGTAAGCCACAACAATCCAAATAAATTGATTGTCAGCAAGGTGCCATTAATAATAGCCACCGCCTGCCACATTACATCCACATTCACAACGGCACCCACAAACGCTGCGGCACAGTAAAAAAGAACAAAAAAATTTTCATATCTTCCTCCCGTCATGCTCAGCCAAGCTGCTCGCGTAATATACGCATAGGCAACAAGTACACCGATGCCAAAACTGATAGCAAGAAAGCTCACGATCCAACCACCCCATTGCCCGAAAACCGTATTAAATGACGCAATCGTTAGCTCCGAGCTGGTGAGCCCCGAATCCCATACGCCACTGATTACAATGCAAAGGGCAACTAAAAAACAAACAAAACTACTCACAAACGTACTAATCATACCCATCAAACCACTGCGCATCGGATCGCTGCTACCGGTATAACCAAACAAAATAGCAGCCGTACCAAGACCAGACTCAGTCGAGGTAATGGATAAATTCATGCCAGAGCGAATCGCTTGCATAAGAGAAAAGCCGACCACCCCACCAATCATTGCTGTTGGCTTAAACGCACTTACAAGCATGAGGTGCAAGGCAGCCCCAAGTGCTGCCCAGTGGTATACAATGATTATTGCTGTCGCACCAAAAAAAACGGCAACTTTAATTGGAACAATTGCATCGGACAGGGCAACAATACGTTTGGCCCCACCAAATACGACATAACAAATAAACGAGGCAAGAATTACGGCGACGATATACGAATTGACTCCCCACGTTGTTGCAATACTCAAACTAATTGAATGCGCCTGCATCGCATTGCCAACAACGAGACCAAAACTGAAACAAATTGCCGCATACAACAGAGAAAGAAACCTACCAAAAATAACCTCTTTTAAATAAAGCATGGGCCCGCCAAGCACTGTCTCCTTTGGTGCCCGTGCTCCAAAGAACGTACTAGCATAAACCTCAACAAAGCGAACCGACATCAAGATCAAACCAACAATAACCACCCAAATACCGGCACCGGGCCCACCAGTAAACACAGCAACCGCCGCCCCAACAATGCTGCCGTTACCAAGATTGGTACTTAGTGTATTAATAAACGCTTGCAATGGCGTCATATCGCCTTGCGCTGTTTTTTTATTTTTATCTGGAAACAAAATTATGCGCCAGGCACGAATAAAGTAGCGCACTTGGACAAAATTGAAAGCAAACGAACAGATAATACTTATGCCAACTGCATATAAAATGAGCGGCCACCCGAGCAGCCAATCTATACACATCAATAGAGAGGAGAATATATTCATTTTTTTCCCGAGGCTACACAGTACGTTATTATAGTATATTATATGTTAAGCATACTTTGTTCTGAATCTAATAGATATAAGGCTAATTATGAAAATACTCGCACTTGATATCGGAGATAAATGGATAGGGTCAGCAATATCTGATCCGCTCGGAATAACGGCTCGGCCATACACCACAGTAGACACTGAAAACCTCGTACAATTTCTAACCGAAACGATTGAACAAGAACAAATCAACACTATTGTCCTTGGCTATCCCAAAACACTAAAAGGAAAAGAGAGCGAGCAAACGCGCAAAACAAAAGCTGTCGGCGATAATTTGAAAAAGCTGTTCCCGCAGATCAACTGGGAGTGGTGGGACGAACGTCTGACAAGCAAACAAGCGGAACGCCTAATTAGACCAAAATCAAAACAAGACAAACTTGCCTCACATTCCGTTGCAGCAGCACTTCTTTTAATGGGATATTTGGAATACCTCTCGCTTCAAGCCTAGCCAGCTGCAATTGGCATTGACAAGATCCAAGTTCCATGATTACTTTGAATGTGAAGGGGATTATGGGAATGAAACGTAACCACAAAATTTAATACCACCGCCTAAGAGAGTAGTAAAAATCATTTTGTGGTTGCTGATTTTTTTAAAAGAAAGGAGACGGTGGTGAACTGTAAAAAATGTGGCGGCCTTATGGTCCTCCAATCGTTTTTTGATCACTTTTTAAATTTCGAAGGATGGAAGTGTCTTAACTGCGGCAAGATAATCGTAAAAAAGGAAAAAACCATCGAATACGACTCGTTTAGCATCTTTTACCAACAACAAAAGTGTAAAAACCGAAATTAGATACAGTACACTATGAGCATCTTTCTCGCCGTGCAAAACACCTACCATGAGATACAACTTTCACTCATGAGTAACACCAATAGTATCGACAAACGCACTATTGATAAGAAAAAGGCAAGTGGGGAGTTTATCCCCCTTGCTGATCAGCTTTTGGCTGCACATAATCTACGCATACAAGATCTGCCATTTATTGCCGTTAACCAAGGCCCCGGCCCTTTTACTACCTTACGGGTTGTCATTGCGTCAGTTAACGGATTAAGTTTTGGCACACACATTCCGCTTATTGGCGTTGATGCGCTTAAAGCAATGCACACCGAATGGCAAGATCATAACTATCCGGTTACTATTATTTTATTCAACGCGTTTTCTCGTGATGTCTACGTGGCTATCGAGCAGCCGGGAAAATCACTGTATACAGGATGTAATACCATAGATGGTTGCCTCCAAGAGATAGCCACTATCATGCAAAAAAACTCGGCACGAGTCAGATTTATTGGAAACGGCGCAACTCTGTATCGCGACAAAATCATGCAGGTACTGGGCGATCGCGCGTATATTCCCGATCCAAATCCTGATTACTGCTCAATTGAAACGATTGGCACCGTCGCTCTGAAGCAATGGCAACAAAATATGACCGGTACTCAACAGTTGATGCCACTTTATCTCAAAAAACATCCAGCACAACAACAAAACCAATAAATTGTTTATTTATGTTCTCGAAGTATCTGCTCAATAAGCGCATAGCCGCGCTCATAGGCAACCTGTCGCGCACTTCCTATCGCAGGATCAAGAATACGTTTGGCATCAGATCCCACTTCAAGCAAAGCCTGCACCATCCCGGAATTACCTTTTTGAACAGCCTCAATTAAAAGTGTCCGCTTGCCATCGGAACTATAATTTGCCTGCGCGCCTAACTGACGCACCAAAAGTGGAACAAATGCCACATTTTTATTACCAACTACCACGTCATGCAAAAGTCTTGATGCCTCTTTGGAAGTTGGACGTATGTCATTCGTATATAGTTCGGTTAATAAATCGACATCGTCATTTTTAATTGCCTGATCAATCGATCGCTGCTTCCAATCTGCAACCACACTTCGCACCCCCATTTTCCGTGCAGCAGCCTTGATTAAAGGAAAAACATCCTTGTAACGATATGCAGCATATGCAAACACCGGAAGCCCTTTAAATCTGTCAATGAGCAAAGATAGCATCGTTTTGCGCTTGGCCGGTGAAGGGTCATATAGTATAGCAGAAACCAGCAGCTTAACCTTTTGTTCGTCGGTAAGAAAAATGGTTCGATTACCGATAATAGCCTCTAATGCCTCAAATAGAACCGGCTCAGAAAATTGATGCAAGGTCGATGCAACATTGTCCATATTTCCCGCGATGAGAAATGGCTGTAAATAATCGATCGAATCCTGGAGCGAAAGAATCACTCGATCTGAGTCCCCAGAACGTGCAACCGAATCTCCTATTTTTTTTCGCCCATGTAAAATACCAATACTTGCGCCAAATAGGGCAAAAACAACAACCAACAAAACAATATCAGAATATTTTTTCTTCATCCTACCGCTCCCTTTTACTGCAACAATCAGACATATCATTATCAGTCTAGCGACCTGTTACTATGAAAAGCAACAAATTATGTACTATTTGTACCAGTCAAGAGCAGATGGATTTCAAGAAAAGACTGATCGAAATATGGCGGTGAGAAAAAAAGCTGCCTGTGGCGCCCGCAAAATCGTTGGCGTTAGCGCCATTCTCTCAAAAGAATGCTCGTCTAGTTCTGTTTTTTCTTGAGCAGTCAAGTCCCCCTCCGGCCCAACAAGTAAAATCAATTGTTCTGGATGCTGTTTGCGCAATCGCGAAAGCGTGTCCCAAACCGGTTTGCCATCTGGTTCGCCATATAACTTTACAGCACGTTCATCGATGTGATCGATAGCGTCGAGCAGCAAATACACGTGCAATACGATGGCAAAGTTGTTTATCGTCGATTGCAAGCAATACACGCTGTTTTGCTCTATCTGAGAGCTGCTCATAATACAGCGCAAATTCGTGGCTCTTATTGTTCATTTTTGTTCGACATCTCTCTCAGCTTCTTCTTCAATTCGGCACACTTCTGTGATAATTTGGTCGCCTTCTTAGAGCTATGACTCACTTGCTTAGAGCTACAAAAGACTTCCAAAGCCAACCCCCTTATCAACTCTTTTTTGAAATTTTTTCCTGTAAAAGACCCACTTTGACCACCTACTGACATATTTGACACACAATTCACTATAGACTTTGCCTCCCCCTCATCATCACACTTTTCAAACTTCTTTTTCATCCATTCAAGCAGCGTCTCAGATTCAGTTTTACATCCGACATCAATAAAGGGAAACTCCTTTTTGAATTTCTCTATAAGCCTATCCACATAACCTGAACAAGAAAAACCATCCCACCGAATGTGCCATATAGCAGGGGTAGTACTTTTTCCTGTATCACAACATCGAAAACATGTAGATGAGTAATCTGAAATTGCATGCATGTTCTCTGTATGACTACGGTGAAAATCTTCACTATTTCTGAGACTACAAAATTTCATGACATCTGCTATAAATAAAAAATCATAGAGACTCTTCTCTTTGTCTTTTTCAAAATAATCTAATATGTCACCTAATTTGTCACTCCCCTTACTAATTGACTGTGAATGTGAATAAAGTGATTCAAATCGTTTCAAATTTTCCTTGTCGCTTTTGATAATAAAAAAGATGCCATTGTACCTATTTTCTTCTTTCTCCATTGCAAAAATACAACCACTCACCAGCAACATCGACAAAACTATTTTTTTCATGATTCTTTTTACCTTTCGATTAATTATAATGCCTGCCACCATCGATGTGAGCCCTTCGCTTTCTGCACTCATGCAATGCGATGGCAAAGTTGTTTATCGTCAATTGCAAGCAATACACCCTGTTTTGCTCTATCTGAGAGCTGCGCATAATATATTGCAAATTCGTGGCTCTTATTGTTCATTTTTATTTGACTTATTTGTCAGAAACTTCTTCAATTCGTCATTCTCCTGTGACAATTGCCGATTCTTCTTCAATTGGTGACAAAAATTGTTAGACAACGCCATAAAAAGTTTTTCGTTCCATTTTTCTTTAGGCATATCATCCTCTATCGACATTACTAATCGCGCATAGTCCTCTAGCCCACGATGATTCTCCGGGTTTCTTCTTTTTAATGTCATTTTTGTTTTATGTTTCAACCACCAACAGAGTAGCTCTGCTTTGGAGAAAAATACTTTTTCAACAAAGGAAAAAGACTTAATCATTGGCCCAAAATAATTCTGCACAGATTTCAACTTACACGACTTTTTTAAAACAACATGGCCAAGGTTCGGGCACTCTCCTTTACTTTCCTGATCACTCTTAAAACATCCGGTGCCAACGTTATCTTTATGAACAGACATTTCTCTAAAAGCAATGTCGCCCAGAGCAAGAAAATTCAAAGCATCCGCTGCAACCTTCAAAGTCCAGAATTGTTCGAAGGTCGGTTTCTGAAAATCCTTTACAAGTCTCAAAAATAAATCAAGGTGCTTCGGACAACCAGATTCTTCAACGAAAAAAATATCTTTGATATCATCTTTTTCTTCAACCACCTTCTTTTCATCCATTGCAACAATACAACCACTCATCAGCAACATCGACAAAATTATTTTTTTCATGATTCTTTTTACCTTTCGATTAATTATAATGCCTGCCACCACCGGTTTAGTCCTTTTGCTTTCCGTGTAACATACCGCGTAATCCTGACACATCGAACTGCCACATAACCGCCAACTTTATTCACCCACTGCCAAAACGCTGATAGCTCCTCCACCTGTACCGTCTCAAGTAAATCTTGATCTTCATCTGAAAACTCCTGTTCATCAAGCTCCGGCACGTCGTTATTTTCACTCAAAACCACTGTTTCTGCCGGTACACCATGCAAAACAGATGACATAGTAAAACAAGCAAATGTAATAAGCAACCCCAAAAAAAATCGTTTCATTCTCTCTCCTTTATAATCAAACTCAGGCATAACTATAACCTCTGTATTGTCTCCATTCTCCTTGCATATAAAAGCATAACCATCCTACAATGGTATAACACCACCCAAAGACAAACAAATAAAATAAAAGGAATCAGTCATGAAACATAACAATCAGCCTGTTACCATGCTTATAATTCTTGATGGATTTGGTTACCGAAAAGAAATTAGCTACAACGCCGTTTATCATGCGCACACACCAAATTTTGATGCATGGTCACACAGCTATCCTCACGCCATTTTACACGCTGATGGACCTTTTGTTGGATTTCCAAAAGGGTATATTGGTAGTTCTGAAGCCGGGCATTTAACCATTGGAAGCGGACGAATCACCAGAGAACCGGTTACACAAATTAATGATGCAATTGACGACGGATCTTTTTCCAAAAATCCCACATTAATAAGCGCAATCAAAAAAATAAAAGAAAACGGCGGAACCGTACATCTCATGGGGCTTCTGTCTGATTCAGGAGTACACTCAGATATCAAG
>SDBU01007988.1_pt1 | contig 12099 bp, 10 predicted proteins | sample 2277071 | NCBI WGS metagenome assembly SDBU01 (sample SAMN10397929, study PRJNA504765) | marine sediment metagenome | isolation source: marine sediment core GS08_GC12, 126 cmbsf | place: Arctic Ocean: Gakkel Ridge, Loki's castle | collected 2008
CCTACAGACAGAGAGAGAGCCAAGCAGCAGTTAGGCTTTGCTGAAGATAAGATCATCCTGTTTGTGGGCAGGATTGAGCCATCAAAAGGTATAGAGCAGTTACTAAAGGCTATGCCCTATCTGCAAAATACTCAAGGACTAAAGCTGCTGATCATCGGTGGCGATGAACACAGCCAATATGAAAAGGAAAAGCTACAAAGGTTGTCCCGCTATCTCCATATACAGGACTTAGTTACTTTCTTGGGCTTAGTAAAGCAAGAAAAACTACCATATTTTTATAGTGCGGCTGATGTTTGTGTTATCCCTTCGTACCACGAAAGCTTTGGGCTGGTAGCTCTGGAATCCCTGGCTTGCGGCACGCCAGTAGTGGCTACTGATGTAGGTGATCTCAAAAGTATCATCCGGCAGGGAGAGACGGGGTATGTGGTAATGGATAATACTCCTCACCACCTTGCCGAAAAAATAGCTTTACTTCTTTCCAGGCCAAGCATAGATGCAGAATCTGCCCTGTCAATTCGAGCATCAGTAAGCAGATTTGGCTGGTCAAATATTGCTGAGGCAGTTATTCGAGAATGTAGGCTGGTATTGGCCAATTACTTTACCACCGTGCCCTAATCTATTACCTTTTCGTACCACAAGCTGCTTGTCCGAACCTCGAAACCAATGGACTGGTAAAGGGCACAGGCTGCTTTGTTCTCACTGTCCACGGTCAACTCAACAACTCGCAGGCCTTTACTTTTGAGATGGGCCAACCCAGCCAGCAGGACTCTTTTACCTACTCCTCTGCCTCTATCATTCGGGTCCACTCCGAGCATAAAAATCCGTCCTTCTCTTTCACCGATGGCTGATTTCTCGTCAGGAGTTATCTCTGTCCAGCAATAGCCAATGACATTATCCCCCTCGTAGGCCAGAACTATATCTTCTCGGGAGCAGTTGCTTAGATTGATGTGGTAGGTTATTGTTTCCACAGTGTTGGGGTTATATCCCCAGGTGTCAGCGAAGGAACGATTCTGAAGCTGGGTCAATTTACCTTCATCACCATACCTTAGATAGCGGCAACCTAGAGCAGTCTGGTCAATATCTTGCCAACTAACCTTGACCAAATCTAGCCTCAGTTCAAGGAACCGTCGGACAAACTCAAAACCCAGCCTGGATAGCACACTTTTGTTAATTACATTATCCTCCGCTACATTTACATGGGCTACTTTGGCCCGCAGTTCTTTAGCACGGTGTATAGCGAAACCAAGTAGTTCTCTAGCCACTCCCCTCCTTCGATGCTCGGGGTGCACCCAGCAGTTAAGAATAACCCGCCCAATAGTGAGCTCCGGGGCCAAATCCATGTAGCCGACGATTTCTCCAGCTGTTTCGACAATAAACAAGTCTCGTTCGGGAGAGTAGCCTGGACGACCTAAGTTCTCAGCAATGACCCGTGGTGAAACGCAACGCCCGGTCGGCTCCAGCTTTTCAGCGTCGATGCTTAACAGGACATACTTATTGAAATCTTCAGGGCGATAGTTTCTGATGGTATATGGGGAATTGCTCATATTGGTTGTCGGCACCCTCAAGCTATGATTGTATCAGGTCGAACGGATGTTATACAATTACTAGATGGCATCTCGAATTAAGGAGGCTCAACTACGATGACCAAGAAGGCTCAGGTGATGGTGATTACCCCGCACCCGGATGATGCTGAATACGGTGTTGCCGGAACTGTGGCTCGCTGGACGCGCGAGGAGAAGGACGTTATATATGCGGTATGCACCAACGGTAATAAGGGCACCAGCGATACCAGTATGAAGCCGGAGGAACTGACTAGAATCCGGGAGCAGGAACAACTGGCTGCGGCCAAGCTGTTGGCAGTGAGAGAGGTCATATTCCTGCGCTATCCAGACCAGACCTTGGAAGATACACCTGAGTTCAGGAAAGAGATTGTTCGCTTGATTAGGATGTACCAGCCTGAGACGGTGGTTACTGCTGACCCTTACCGGCGCTATATCTGGCATCGAGATCACCGAATTACCGGCCAGGTTACACTAGATGCCGTTTTCCCCTATGCCAGGGATTTTTTTTCCTACCCTGATTTGCTAGAACAGGGCCTTCAACCTCATAAGGTGAAAGAGGTATTACTCTGGGGCTCAGAGGACCCCAACTACCGCTCTAACATCACAGATACCTTCAGTATTAAACTTGCCGCCCTGTACTGTCATAAGAGTCAAGTAGAGAGTCACCCGTTCTTAGATATAGAAAAATGGTTGAGGCATCGGGCTAAGGAGATGGCTGAAGGAGAGGATTACGAACTGGCCGAGGCTTTCCACCGGGTAGAGATATGGTGGTAATTAATTCCTTTCATCACAGAAATGGCCTAAGATGAAAGCCAGAGCACATCCCCGCAAAGATTCGGGTCATGATGACGAGCGGAAAAGACAGCAAACTCGCCTTTCTCCTTCTTTACTGTTGTAGAATCACCATGGCCGGGGTATATTGGGGTGTGGTCTGGCAATACAAAAATCTTTTCAGTTATAGATTTGACTATCTGCCTGAAATCGGCTGGTGTTCTTGTCTTACCCGGCCCCCCGGGGAAGATGGTATCTCCCGATATCAAGCAGCGACTAACCTTAAAGCATAGGCTGCCCGGGGTATGACCTGGCGTATGGAGAACTTCAAACTTGAGATTTCCTAGTGGAATCGTATCGCCATCACTCAACAGTATTTCCGGCGGTGATGGCAAATTCGCGGCGTCTGAAGCGTGGGCAGCTAGAGGGACCTTCAGCCTGGACCATAATTCGAAAAGGGCACCTATATGATCCATATGATTGTGAGTCAGCAATATGTATTTGGGGTTAGTACCCTCCAGCCTGCCCATAATCGTGCTCGCCTCCGCTGGGGTATCTATCAACACACTATTCCGTGTTTTCTGGCATATTACAATATAGGCATTGGTACCAAAGGAACCTAATTCAATCCTCTCGATTTGGATATCATCATCTTTTGCCACGACTACCATGTTTTTTCAGTCCTTAATTCTTTAAGCTGCACGCCGCTTTTCTTTTTAGGCAGTTCACCCACGTTTTCCATTATACCATGCAGCTTAAACCGCATACCATGCTGGCTGGCATTTAGTAGTTCGCACGGTGTCCTATCAAGGAGTAATTGCTTCTTGGAGTAAGTTACGTACCATCAGGCCGACTCAAAATCGATTTGCTAGAATGTCGTAGCTATCTCATTGTTTGGGTAATACTACATCAGTCCCTTCTGCCTATAGAAGCTCCTTGCCTCTTCGAGAATCTCGTCTATTGCTTTATCCTGCTCTGGTGTAAGAGGCTTTGGCTTATGTGTAGCCAGTATCTCCTCCATCCTTTCCTTGGCTAGAGCAAGGGCATCTTTCTTACCTTTCTTTATCCATTCTGGATAAGGCTCTCTATCTGCTGCCTTTGGTATGAACTGCTCTGTCTTCCACCACTTCCTGGTGTGCTCCGTATTAAGGTATTTACCAGGGATAGGCCCAACCTGCTCTATCAGGTCTATGGCCAGGGTATCGTCTGTCACCTCAACCCCCTCGATGAGGCGCCCTACCCGCCCAGCTATGTCATCATCCAATATGGACATGACAGGATGGTATGTTAGCTCACCGTATATGGAACCATGTAGGTTGCAGATATTGTCTCCAGCCAAAGCACAGAGCAAAGCAGACATCGCCTTCTCATAGCCAGCTTGGAAGTCGACCTTTTTTGAGCTGGAGTAGCCAGCGTGCCAATTGCTACAGGGAATTCCGTAATCCCGCCAAATCTGGTCAAACATTACCTGATGTAAGGTAGAGCCCAGGGCACCGAAAACAGGATATCCGAATTGCATGTCCATCGGAAAAGTAAAATCGCAGGCCAATATCCCTGTCCCTGGCCTGATGAGCTGCACTAGTACCAGTCCAGCCATTATCTCAGCATTGTTAGTTACCGTTGACCCGGCGATAGTGGCTGGCCCAGTTCCACCATATACACATCCACTTGCTATGGCAATGGCGAAACCAGCTTCGGCAAACCTAAAACCAGCTTCACAGCAATCCTCATAAAGCGTCAAGGGTGGTGAAACCGTCATAGTCCCCCGCAAATCTATCCCCACTGCCTTTGCCATCTTTATTCCAAATATCTCGCAGTCACAAGAGTACCCCACAGACTGTACCTTAGCTGAATTTCGTATCCCATTGGCCAGACCTTCTATTTGCATCATAAATGGGGAGACGTCCTTCATGTCCATATAAAACTGATGGGGGACTAGCATATGCACAGTGTCCAACGCGTCCAAGACCCTTATTGCCTCAGCATGCTCCTGTAGCGTTCCCGGTCGTGGCTCCCAGGTATCTAGGTCAACATACCTCATACCCACGTTTTGTGCAAAATACAGAGTGTCCCCACCAATCCTCAAGTCATACTCTGGGTCCCTCGCCTTGAGTGCAAAGCTGCTGGGGCACTGGCGCAGGCATTCTTCAACCAGGTAGCCTGGTATCCGTACCCGCTTCTCCTCAAAATCAACCTTGCAATGGTGGTCAGCGAATAACTCCAATGCCCTATTATGTTCTACTCTTGCCCCTGTTGTTTCAAGGACATCTAGCGTTCCCCTATGGATTGCCTGCAACTGCTCTTTAGTCAGTATCTCCAGCGGCTTGAACTTCCGTGTAAATCCCTTCAACATTTTCTACTCATCCTGTTTTATACCTATTAGCCTTCTGGCCAGCCCCACGGCTCCAGGTGCCGTAGCATCATACCCGTCTGCTCCAATCTCATCAGCAAACTCCTGAGTTATAGCACCTCCTCCCACCATAACCTTTACCTTATCTCTCAGCCCCTCCTCCTTGAGGGTCTTAATTACCATACGTTGCTCTGGGGCAGTCATGGTCAGAAGAGCAGACATAGCTAAGATATCCGCTTTATATTTCTTAATTGCTTCTACGAACTCATTGATGGTCTTATTGACACCTAGGTCATGTACTGAAAAGCCTGCGGCTGTGAGCAAAGTGCTTACCATTGTCTTCCCTATATCATGGATATCTCCGTATACCGTCCCTATGACAACTGTGCCCAAACTCTCCCTGGTCATTCCCCTGTTCATGATTTCTTCCTCTAATATGGGCATAGCACGTTGCATGGCTTCAGCTGCTCCCACCAAGTCCGGTAGCCAGAGTTCCCCTCGTCCAAAGGCATCGCCGACCCCTCTGACTACCTCTACCAGTGCGTCTATCGCTTCGATGGGGTCTATTTTCTCCTCTACTGCCTTTCTGGCCCAGCTTGCCGCTCCGCTAGCGTCATACTCCACGATTGCTTTCTTCAGGTTTTCGAGCACTTCAAGATTCGACATATTTGCCTCCTCGTCTATGTCTAAATTCCAGACTTATCACTCCAGTCTCAAGCTGCTCACGTTCGTCGTCAGTAATATTGGCACAATTCTGTAACTGATATATTAGGTGGTTAACCCGTTTCCGTCAAGCTCGGCCAGCACCCGATTATGCTGTTTTCTAGCCTGTAACGTTTTCCGCTTTGCCTTATGACCTCAATATTCATTCCACACTTGAGGATTCTCTAGGTATACTTGACAAAACTGGTTAACCTGCGTAGAGTGTCCACTAATAACTAGTATCTGACAATGCACCAAAGTGGGGAACGTTTCTACCGAAACGTTCCCCAGGAAATAAGAGGATAGAAGCAGGAGAGGGATATGCCTGAAATAATCATAGTGGGTGCCGGAGTTGTTGGCGCCAGTATTGCCTATCACCTTGCAAAGCTCGGCTGTCGGGATGTTGCCGTTCTGGAAAAGAATTACATTGGCTCCGGCTCTACAGAGAAGTGTCCCGGAGGCATCAGGCAGCAGTTCTCCACAGCGACCAACATTGAACTTTCTATGGAGAGTGTCAAGTTCTTTGAGCACTTCGAAGACGAGACCGGGCACACTGCCGACTTTCGCCAGCACGGCTACCTAATACTGGCAACCAGTGAAAAGGAGCTGGAGAACTCTCGTGAGAATGTGGACTTACAACAGAAAATGGGACTTGAGGTTTACCTGCTTTCGCCGCAAGAGATAATCGAGCTTGCTCCCGGACTTAATGTGAATCATGTCCTAGGGGCTACCTTCTGTCCTTCTGACGGTTATGCCGACCCCTATTCCGTAGTGTCAGGGTTTGCCTCTGCTGCCAAGAGGCTTGGTGTGAAGATTTACGAAGAAACGGAGGTTACCAGTATAGAGTTGCGCAATTACAAAGTAAAGGGAGTGCTTACCACAGAGGGTAGATATGAAGCCCCTATTGTCGTGAATGCCGCTGGATCCTATGCCGGAATTGTCGGGAGAATGGCTGGCCTGGATATCCCCATCCAGCCAATAAGACGCCATGTCTTCGTCACAGAGCCTCTTTTTAATCATTCAAATGGTCTTGGTGGCCTCAATCGGCCCAACCTACCAATGGTGGTCGATTCGCACAATGGTTTCTGGTTTCGACGCGAGGGGGCATGTCTTATCTTCGGGATGCGTAACCCCGATGAGCCTGAGGGGTTTTCTACATTGGTTGATTGGGATTTCCTTGCTGAGACTCTAGCTCAGGTAGCCTGTCAGCGGTTACCCTATCTTTGCGATGTCGGCATTGCGAGAGGCCAAGCCGGACTCCATTCGGATACCCCTGATTACATGGCAATTCTGGGGGAAACCCCGGAAATAAGTGGATTATACCATGCCTGCGGCTTCAGTGGGCATGGTTTTATGCACTCCCCAGCGGTAGGGAGGCTCATGGCCACTCTAATCTTAGGACGAGAAACTACCCCGTCGAATATTTGGTCACTACGTCTCGATAGGTTTCGCCATCAGCTCCAACCACGAGAGTCCATGTTCATTTAGTTCAAGAATGCTGAGACTCGTTCCAGCTACCGAGAGCATGTTGAAAATAAGTCGTCGGCAAAACATGCACAGTTGGGCGATTTGTTGGATAACAGTGCGATATAATGCGGAACACGACGCATTATAATCAGGCACACTGACCGAAACTTGGTAACCCTTTGGAGAAATTGGAGGAAACGTATACTTTAGGGGAATTGACGTATTACAAAAATGGTGCTATTTATGGTGTGTATAGAGTATGACTGTTAGAGCAAAATATAAACCGTAGTGGGTAGTAGCGACACTAAGAATGGAGGTAACTGGAAGATGAGGAAAAAAGTGGCATTAATAGTTGCCATTGCTTTGGCTGTGGTAGCTGGTAGCGGGTTCACCTGGGTATGGACGAGCTTCGACGACACGGGCCAGTATGCCTTTGAATTCAGCGGTAGCGACTCGGTCACGATTGTTAATACACCTCGTACTGGTGATGGCATTAGCCAGTTAGCTGATCGGCTTGAGGTTGAGGTTGGTCATGAGTTCTCCCTTACTCTTGACTCTAACCCAACAACAGGTTATCGCTGGGAACTTATCAAACCGTTGGATGGAAGTGTTCTGGAGCTTTTGAGCAAGGAGTACGTGGCCTCAGACACAGAGCTGTTAGGTGCCAGTGGCAAAGAGGAGTGGACCTTTAGGGCGGTTGGCCAGGGAACGACCGAGATATCCTTGCAGTATGTCCGTCCTTGGGAGGAAAACACTCTTCCTGTTGTAACCAAAACCTTTGTCGTTGTCGTCAATCCGGCCGCGGAAGCACCTACTGACGATGAGTATGCAGGCCAAGAAGTCATAGTTCCTGTTGGCGGCCTATTGACAATAACTCTGGAGTCTAATCCCTCAACAGGCTTTCAGTGGGAGTTGACAGGCATTAGTGACCCAACTGTGTTGGAACTTGTAGGTCACGAATTCATAGCTCCCGAAGCCACAGATGACGAGATTCCTATTGTGGGGGCCCCTGGCACAGAAGTATGGAATTTCAGGGCACTCAGGGTAGGCAGAAGTACCATATTTATGGAGTATAGCCAGCCTTGGGAGGGCGGCACGAAGGCTACCCAAACATTCGTTGTAACTGTAGTTGTCAAATAGAGTGTCATAGGGGCAAGAGAATATGCCCGCTTTTGCTGACGTCAAACAGGTATAATAAAGCAGAAAAGGCGGCGGTCTAAGAACTTCCAGTGTGAGGTAAGCGTTGAAAAATGTGCGATGGACACAGAGCAACTATGCTTACCGTCACCGCTGAGTAAGCAGGCCTTATCTTGTGCCCAGCTTTAATGGTCTCAGAGGCATTTATAAGGCACACATATGCCTCCTTACAGAGAAATCCATTGCCCCACGGTTTCCACGGAACGCCCGGCGCCAAAATGCTCGGTAAAGAGTTGGAAGTAGTAGAGTTCTTCCTTGCTGCGAATCAAGGGGTACCTGGCCTGTGCCTCGTCCAGTTCATGGTCTGGGATCTGTTCCTCAAAGTACGCTAGTAGTACGCTGGCAGAGCCGGAGCCCTGAGAGAATTCCTGCTTGCTCCGCCACACTACGGATTCGGGCAACAGGCTCTCATACGCCTTGCGGAAAATCCACTTTTCGATTTTCTGGCTTCCCTCAGGCTTTTGTTTGTATTGAGGAGGTATCGCCATAGAGTATTGTAGCAATTCCCCAGATATCAATGGAGCCACGACGCGAATAGAGTTACACATGTTCATACGGTCCAGGCGCAACGAGGCGTTATTGTGTAAAAAACCAATGCATTCCATCTGTTTGGCAAACAACTCTTCGGTGGGATATTGTCCGAGATATTTGTACCCACAAAACACCTCGTCACCCCCCTCACCAGAGAGCAGTATCTGGATTCCTTGCTCTTTGGCATATCGTGAGATGAGATAGTTAGGAACAGAGCTTCTTACCAGAGAGGGGTCAAAGTTCTCCAGATAGTAGATTACCTCTGGCAGAACATCCAGCATCTGTTTGAGGTCCACGATGAGTTCGTGGTGTTCGGAGTCAATATGGCTAGCCATGATGCGTGCGAAGTGGATATCATTGCTCTCCCCTACCCCCAGGGCAAATGTCCTTAGCTTGGCACTCTGTCCAAATTTCTCCTTATATGCCCTGCTGCCGATGTAGTTAATGACGCTGCTATCCATTCCCCCGCTGAGCAGGCCGCCGGTGGGCACGGCAAAGTCTATTCGATTATTAAAACTTCGCTCAATAATCTCCCGGATGTCACCAGCCATTACATCGACACTAGAGTCCCAGAATTTTGGTGGACTCTTTGGCAGTTCGGCAAATTTAGTCAACTGGCCGCTACCATCCATGTAGTGCCCGTTGGGGAACTCATAAACCTCTTTCGTTACCTGTAAGACACCCTTGAGCTCAGAGGCAAGGTAAAGGGTGTTGTCTTTCCAGCCATAGAAAAGGGTTTTGATACCGAGCAAATCGCGAGCCGCAAAGATGTCTTTCCCGTCGGAGATGACCAGCGTGAAGACGGCATCGCTCAAGTGTTTGAGCATTTCCGTGCCATATTTCTCATAAAGGGTAAGCAGCAAGCGCTCCTCTCGGAAAGGCCCGTCCGACACGTTATGGTCATGAGCCAAATCGGGCCAATTGCCCATCTGTCCATCATAGCAGAGCATGAGATTGGGGTTGCTGGTGCTGCGAACAGGGATAGTCGTGCCATTGCCACCAACAGCACCATCCGCCTGGAGATAGTTCTGAGCCAGGATGATTTGGTCGCCTTCATGTATCCCTAAGGCATAGGTTCCTCTGTAAGCAATTGTGCGCATGATAGCTTCCACTTCATTTCGATTGGAGTTGCCGCAGGCAATAGCCAGTCCGCTCATCTGATAGAACCCTCCTTATAAATAGAATAACCTGAGTAACGAGCTATTTCACCACCTCAAAGATAGCCACCAACCCATGACCACATCCCCACCCCTGCTGAAGCCCCATCTCGAGCTCCCTGAGGCAGTAGCCTAATTGCGGCTCGACCAAGCTAGCTCGAGCATTTCCTATTTTCATCCTAGCTGTTGCTCTCACTACGCTCTTCATGGCACTGAGCGACCTCCTGAGAGGCAGAGGCATCTTCAGCCAGGCTTCCGGGGGTTTGCCGCCCTCAAGTAGTGCCTTGGTATAGGTTACCAGGTAGTTCCAGCAATCAGCGAACTTCTGGTGGTAGGTATTTACCTCGGTGAAGCCGTCTCTGGGAACATAGTGGACCAGCGCCTTATCGAGGTCAGTGCACAGGTTGGGTTCAAAAAGAGAATTGACCAATCGGCGCAGGGGCTGGCAATGGGGATTATATTGAGCCGTGTCCATGTGGCGCCCCACGAATGAAGAGCGGTCGGCTAGCTTCTGCAATACAATGTTACCGCCGCTTTTCTCCTTGGCCTGGTGATAAATATGTAGAGCCTCCTGGCGCCCCATAATCCTTAGCGGGAAATAGGTCAACTGCTCTCCCTCTCTACCATCTGAGTATCTATAGGAGATGGCATAGTCCATCCACTGGTTATGCTCAAGGTTCCTTGTCCATAGTGTCTGCCACTCATATGAGTAGCGCCCCAGCCAGTCAACAATGATGATAGCCCCGTCTTTGCTGCACCTGGCGATGTTGCTCAAAAGCGCCATAGTCTGCTCATCGGTGTTGTGGGATAGTACCCCGTAGTTAGCTAGATACAAATCATAGGGCTCTTCAGCTCCAAAGTTGAAATCCTTAAAGTCTGACCGGACGAAGACCATATTCTGGCTACCGCTGTATATGGCCTGTGCTTGGTTCAGCAGCCCATCGTTTATATCAATTCCCTTGTAAAACCCAAGCATATCGGGCTCTACAACCTTTGTGTTATGCTCTGAAATCAAGGACTTGCTACTATAGATACTGGTAATTAGTTCAAAGCCATCCCCACTGCCACACCCCAGGTCCAGTATGCGAAGCCTTTCGCTACGCTCTCTCCTCCGGGCTACCAGCCGTTCCAGATAGGGTCTGATATAAAGCCCGAGCTCCTCATCCTCCCAGAAGCGGCGTACGTTATCGTATTTGCCCAGAAGTCCGCTGGGCTTCTGGTACTGACCGCTTTTGAGAGCCTCATTATAAGCATCTACCTCGGCCATGGTTTGCCTTTAAATGTCCTCGCCGGAGCCTAGAGATTTCACTACCCTTACCGCCTCAAACCCCTCTGCCCCGTAGCCATCGGCACCTATGCTTTTGGCAAATTCCTCCGAGACAGCCGCCCCACCAACGATGACCTTCACCTTATCTCTGAGTCCACTTTCAGTGAGTGCCTGGATAGTGTCTCCCATGTATATCATGGTGCTGGTGAGCAGCGCTGATAGCCCCAGGAATTGGGGCTTCTCCTTTCTCACCGCATCCACAATGGCTTGAGGCTCGATGTCATTCCCTAAGTCCTTAACCGTGTAGCCTGCCCCCCGAAGCAATATTGAGACTATGTTCTTTCCGATATCGTGAAGGTCTCCTTTCACCGTAGCCATGATTACCTTGCCCTTGGACTTGACGCCACTCTTGGCGAGGAGTGGCTCCAGCGTCTCCATAGCTACTCCCACCGCTTCAGCCGAGGCCAGCATATCTGGAATGTAGTACTCCTTAGCCTCAAATTTCTGTCCCACGATGTCCATGCCCTCGGTAAGTCCCCCTTTAATTATGTCCTTGGGGCTAATGCCTTGGGCAAGAGCTTTCTCGGTAAGTTCACTGACTCCAGGTTGGCCCACCATCCCTTCCTCCAAGCCCTCATCATCCCGGGTTACCCTTCCTTGGATGACATTTTCCCTGATAAGTACCAGTATATCTTCTGTCACAATCTACCTCCAATCCTATCAATCTCTCAATCTTGTCAGTAGACCCGGCACTTCTTGAAACACCTTATCCACCACATCCTTGGCTATATGGAGTGGTGGTAATGACAGGACTTCCTCCATTCGCTCTCGTGCCCAAAAGAGTGTCTCGTCTACCATGTCTTTACCCTCAAAGGGATATGGGGGTGCAATTGCTCCAGAACGAAGTGCGCTCCGCACAAATCGAACATGGAGCTTGTGTGAGGTGCCCATAACCCTCCTTATCTGCTCCAAAGATTCTGAAATCATATCAGCGGTCACTACCGGCTGTCTGACAAATCTCTTTACCATATCTATATGGGCATTATCCAGCACTGCCTGAACGGGGCAGAAGGTATTGGTTCGCTCTAGAAGACC
>SDBU01007989.1_pt1 | contig 12098 bp, 7 predicted proteins | sample 2277071 | NCBI WGS metagenome assembly SDBU01 (sample SAMN10397929, study PRJNA504765) | marine sediment metagenome | isolation source: marine sediment core GS08_GC12, 126 cmbsf | place: Arctic Ocean: Gakkel Ridge, Loki's castle | collected 2008
CTGCGCTGCGATTAGCGCACGTCGAATTATATCCATTGTATTTTTATCTATATCCGGGCTGGCAGACACCGCAATATGGGGTATGGGTTCGGTGGTGGTTACGACGCTGATAGCCAGGCCCTGATCCATGGCTTGGCTGACGATCGGGGTCGGGATAATGGCAGCAAAGACCTTTTTGTCTAGCAACATCGATATACCCGTTTGTGAATCTGGGACTTCGACGATGATCGGCTGACGCATTGGATTTGGGAACATGCCGCTAAGGCGTGCTGCGCCGATGCTTGGTGACCCCAGGGTGGCGATGCGTTTTGCGACCAATTCGGAAGGCTCGAATACCATGTCGGCGTCGCGAACTACCAGGGTGTAACTGACTGAATCCGGTATCTTGGCCAATACCCGGTAGCCCTGCTTGCGGGCGCGAAAGGCAGTGAAATGGGCGGCATCAAAATAAATGATACTTTTTTGCCCGGCCACCATCTTGCTCCAGTAAGCCATGAAGTTGGGCATGGTGGAAATGCTGATCTTTTTACCGGTTTCCTTGCTGATGTATTGCGCTAGCGGCTCAAATGCCAGTCGCGTTTTTCCTTCACTAAGAACCGGTTGTATCGCCAGTATTAGTTCCTGGCCTGCGGGCACGGCCAGTGCCGGGCTTAGTAAACCCAGCCACAATCCAAGGCTGAGCCAGAGTTGCCGCGAAATTCCCTTTTGGCGGCCGTTGGTTGCATTGACTGAATAAGTCATAACAGGCCTCCTCAATACTGGAACCGGAAAAACCCCGAATGAACTACAAATAGTGGCTAATTCCCGGCACTGATCACCGAATACGGTTGCTTTGTCACCTTGAATAAAGCATAAATTGAGCCAATATCAATGCGATCCGTAGGGTTTCGGCGACCTAGCTCTTTTCCAAGGCAGTTCGCATTGATTTCCTCATCCGACCGTTCTATTCACTCATTCCGCTGGTACACTGCGGTCCAATATAAGTGCCGTAATTCGTCAGTTTATCCACAAAATGGAGTGATACTAGCGTTGTTACCGGATCTGGAGCAGGTCGCCGAAATCCTGATTGAGGCAGCGAGGGAGGAGTTACTGCCGCGTTTTGCCGAAGTGGCGCGAACGCACAAAACCGACGGCTCTATTGTCACCACGGCGGACATTTCCATGCAGACCACGGTGCAGCGTGAACTTGCAGTGCACTGGCCCGAGTATGGTTTTCTTGGCGAAGAGATGCCGGAGGAAGAGCAGAGAAAGTGCTGGGATAATCCGGGTAAAGGTATCTGGTGTCTGGATCCCCTTGACGGAACCAGCAATTTTGCTGCCGGTGTGCCTTTTTTTTCCGTGTCACTGGCGCTGATCATTGGTGGTGACCCGGTGCTCGGAATTGTGCTTGATCCCATGCGCAACGAATGTTTCATGGCCGAGCGTAGCAAAGGTGCCTGGTTGAACGGTACCCAATTGACAGCCGATATTCCGCATGTGCCGCTGCAACGCAGTATCGCTGTGGTGGATTTCAAGCGACTGCCGGATGACCTGGCGGCGCGCTTGGGTGCCGCACCTCCTTATGGTTCACAGCGCAATTTTGGCTCCAGCGCACTGGACTGGTGCTGGTTGGCCGCCGACCGCTATCAGGTCTATGTGCACGGCGGCCAGAAGTTATGGGATTTTGCCGCCGGCAGTCTGATTTTTGAGGAGGCCGGTGGGCAGGCAATGACACTGGATGGTGAGTGTGTCTACTGCGGTGATTTTGAACCACGTTCGGTAGTCGCCGCCCTCGACAGGCGCACGTTTAAACAGTGGTGGGAATGGGTTTCGCGCCCACCCACCTGAATAAGCCCGTTTTTATCAGCCGATAAAAAAATCAAATACTCATCAATCTATAGACGATTTCTCGAGCAATTCAGCTTTTTTGGGGTCACCTGACACGATTCAGCGGTGTGCCAAGGCTCTCGACTATTGCCGAAATCAGGTCCCTGAGAGAGAATACGCCTCCATTTTCGACCCAGGGCGGTGGATCGACACAGAAAACGGGATCACGCGTCGATCGCCCGGAGCTGAATCAAACTTTTCGATGGCCGGTATGCGGTGTTGGTAAACACCGGCGGCACGGCTTTAACAGTCGGGAAGTCACCGGGGGCCCTAAGGGCATAAATACAGTGGCATCAGTTTGGTGCTGCAGACAGATTATTAAGAAACGAAACGAGGACTAACCCTATGTCAGCGAAACCAGAAGACACAATGCCTGGCCGCCGCGATCTTGCTAACGCCATCCGTGCACTGAGCATGGATGCTGTGCAAAAAGCCAATTCCGGTCATCCGGGCGCCCCTATGGGCATGGCAGATATTGCCGAGGTGCTCTGGAACGACCACATGAAGCACAACCCGGCAAACCCGAACTGGGCGGACCGTGATCGCTTTGTCCTTTCTAATGGGCACGGATCGATGCTGATCTATTCCTTGTTACATCTGACCGGCTACGATCTGCCGATGGAAGAGCTGAAGAATTTTCGTCAGCTGCACTCAAAGACCCCGGGCCACCCGGAATACGGTTATGCGCCTGGCATTGAAACCACGACCGGCCCACTCGGTCAGGGACTTACCAATGCTGTCGGTATGGCAATGGCGGAAAAGGTACTGGCCAGTCAATTCAATAAAGACGGGCACGAGATCGTCAACCACAAGACCTACGTATTTCTGGGTGACGGCGACCTGATGGAAGGCATCTCTCATGAGGCCTGCTCACTGGCGGGTACCCTGGGACTCGGTAACCTGATCTGTTTTTACGACGACAACGGGATTTCCATTGATGGTGATGTGGTTGGCTGGTTCTCGGACGATACTCCCAAACGATTCGAGGCCTATGGTTGGCACGTAATTGCCGGTGTCGATGGCCATGATCCAGCGGCGGTGGAGTCAGCGACTCAGGCAGCGATTGCCGAAACCAGCAAGCCAACAATTATCTGTTGCAAAACGATTATCGGTATGGGTGCACCCAATAAGCAGGGTGGTCATCACGTTCATGGCGAGGCCCTGGGCGCAGACGAAGTCGCCGCAACGCGCGAAAACATTGGTTGGCCGCATGAGGCATTCAGCATTCCCGCCGAGATTTATGCGGGTTGGAATGCGAAAGCTTCCGGCGCAACGGCAGAAGCGGCATGGAAGGACAGGTTTGCATCGTATGAGGCCGCTTATCCGGCCGAGGCTGCTGAATTCAAACGCCGTATGGCAGGTGACTTGCCCGCAAACTGGGAGACCGAGGCGCAGAAGTTCATCGCCGAGGTCAATGCCAAGGCAGAATCGCCAGCAACCCGCGTAGCCTCCAAAGGCGCGTTGAATGGCTATGCACCAATGCTGCCGGAGTTTCTGGGTGGTTCGGCAGATTTGACGCCTTCCAACAATACCTTCCATGACAACAGTGTCTATATCAACTCGAATCATGGACCGGAACAGGACTTCTCGGGCAACTACCTGTCTTATGGCGTGCGCGAATTTGGTATGAGTGCCATCATGAACGGCGTGGCCCTGCATGGCGGCTTCATTCCTTATGGCGCCACTTTCCTGATGTTCTCGGAATACGCCCGCAATGCCCTGCGCATGGCGGCGATAATGAAAATTCGCAGTATCTTTGTCTACACTCATGACTCCATTGGTCTGGGTGAAGACGGCCCGACCCACCAGGCGGTAGAACAAATCCCGACCCTGCGCATGATTCCGAACATGTCGGTATGGCGTCCTTGCGATACGCTGGAAACCGCGGTGGCCTGGAAATTTGCCATTGAGAAAAACGGGCCAACTTCATTGATCTTCACCCGTCAGGGGCTGCCGTTCCAGAAGCGTGATGACGCGACGATCGCGAATGTCGCCAAGGGCGGATACATCCTCAAGGATACTGACGGCACGCCGGATGTCATTGTGATTGCAACAGGTTCCGAGATTGCGATTGCGATGGAAGCCGCTGCGGCGTCGAGCAAGAAAGTGCGTGTTGTTTCCATGCCGGCGGTTGATGTCTATGAGACTCAGGATGAGGCTTACAAGGAATCTGTATTGCCTGCCGCGGTTACCGCACGTGTTGCTGTTGAGGCCGCTATCATGGATGGTTGGTGGAAATATGTTGGCCTCAATGGTGCCGTGGTCGGCATGACCACCTTTGGTGAGTCTGCGCCCGCAGGTGACCTGTTCAAGCATTTTGGATTTACTGCTGAAAATGTCGGTAAAGCAATCGACAGCGTCAGCACATAAGTTTTAGTTTCTAATTTATCAGGAGAAAGTAATGACAATAAAAGTCGGAATTAATGGCTTTGGCCGTATTGGTCGAATGGCCTTCCGTGCTATTTCAAAAGAGTTTTCAGATATCGAAGTGGTGGGTATCAACGACCTGTTGGATGCCGATTACCTGGCTTACATGCTGAAATATGACTCCGTACACGGAAACTTCGATGGCGATATTGCCGTTGACGGTAACAACCTGGTCGTCAACGGCAAGAAGATTCGTCTGACCGCCGAGCGTGACCCCGCCGACCTGAAGTGGGGCGACGTGGGTGCCGATCTGGTAATCGAATCCACCGGCTTTTTCCTGACTGAAGAATCCTGCCAGAAACATATTGATGCGGGTGCCAAAAAGGTCATGCAGAGTGCGCCTTCCAAGGACAGCACACCAATGTTCGTTTATGGCGTTAACCACGACACTTATGAAGGTCAGGCCATTGTGTCCGCTGCGTCCTGTACCACCAACTGCCTGGCGCCAGTAGCTAAGGTTCTGAACGACAAGTGGGGTATCAAGCGCGGCCTGATGACCACCATTCATGCGGCGACGGCGACTCAGAAAACCGTTGACGGCCCTTCCATGAAAGACTGGCGCGGTGGTCGCGGCATACTGGAAAACATCATTCCGTCTTCCACCGGTGCCGCCAAGGCTGTTGGTGTCGTGCTGCCCGAACTGAACGGAAAGCTGACCGGCATGGCCTTTCGCATACCGACCTCTGATGTATCGGTAGTCGATCTGACGGTTGAGCTTAACAGTAATGCCAGCTACGACGATATTTGTGCCGCCATGAGGGCCGCTTCTGAAGGTGAAATGAAGGGCGTGTTGGGTTACACCGATGAAAAAGTGGTTTCCACTGACTTCCGGGGCAACAGTACACCGTCAACCTTCGATGCAGGAGCCGGCATCGCTCTTGACGACACCTTCGTCAAGGTCGTTTCCTGGTACGACAACGAGTATGGCTACACCTGCAACATGCTGCGTTTGGTCGAGCATGTTGCCGCTAACTAAACGGCCCCTTAGTCTCAGGGCGGTGTTGTGAAAACCCCCTGTGTTTTTGGCCATGGATGGCCTTATGCAGCGAGTACTCCATTGCATGATGTACAGGAAGTACAATTCTCGCAGGTACAAAAACGTGTAAGAGCGACCTTTGTTACTTCGCTCAGGCACGCACAGATGTATCTGGGCAGTGTGCCCTGAAACTGGATAGCTTGCATATGTAATAAGCAGCAAAATTGTTGCTGGTGTTTTGCGAGCGAAATAGTTTCTCGCTTATACAGACTATTTTTTTAAATTCGCCAGCCTGGATCGCCGGGCTGGTTGAATTTTTTGCAGAGAGTTGTATGCGAAACGTGACCAACTGTTTCGCATATAGTTTTTAGCTTCTAAGGAGTTCTGGATGTCTTTAATCAAAATGACCGACCTCGATCTGGCTGGAAAACGTGTGCTGATCCGCCAGGATTTGAACGTTCCGGTCAAGGATGGTGTGGTCACCAGCGACAAACGCATCCGTGCGTCCATCCCGACCATTGAGCACTGTGTCAAGACTGGAGCCAGGGTGATAGTCATGTCGCACCTGGGTCGTCCCACCGAAGGCGAGTATGCTGAGGATTTTTCCTTAATGCCAGTGGCGGAGCGTCTTTCCAGTCTGTTGGGCAGGAAAGTGACCGTCGTACGTGACTGGCTCATCGGTGTCGGTGATATGAACGACGGTGATGTTGTGTTGTGCGAAAACGTGCGTTTTAATCAGGGCGAGAAGAAAAACGACGACGACCTGTCGAAGAAAATGGCAGCCTTGTGCGATATCTATGTAATGGATGCATTTGGTACCGCCCATCGTGCCCAGGCCTCTACCCACGGTGTGGCCAAGTATGCGCCGGTGGCCTGCGCCGGCCCGTTGCTGGCAGGTGAGCTCGAGGCGCTGGGTAAGGCACTGGATAATCCCAAGCGCCCCATGGTGGCTATCGTCGGCGGCTCCAAGGTGTCAACCAAACTGACGGTACTGGGTTCCCTGTCCAGAGTGGTTGATCAATTGATCGTCGGTGGCGGAATCGCCAATACCTTCATCGCCGCGGAAGGCCACAATGTCGGCAAATCACTTTATGAGGCGGACCTGGTTGAGGAGGCCAAAAATTTGATTGCAGGCGCCAAGGCCAAGGGTGGTGACATCCCGGTGCCTGTAGACACTGTTTGCGGAAAAGAATTCTCAGAGTCCACTCCTGCTGAAACCAAAAAGGTTGATGATGTCGCTGACGATGACATGATTTTTGATATCGGTCCTGAAACCGCCAGGCAATATGCCGATATACTGAAAAATGCCGGCACCATTGTCTGGAATGGACCGGTGGGTGTTTTCGAATTCGATCAGTTTGGCAATGGCACCAGAACTCTGGGGATGGCGATTGCTGACAGTGATGCCTTTTCCATTGCCGGCGGTGGCGATACTCTGGCGGCGGTCGACAAATACGGTATTGCTGACAAGATATCCTATATCTCAACCGGCGGTGGCGCGTTCCTGGAATTCCTCGAAGGCAAAAAGTTACCTGCAGTCGAAATTCTCGAAGAGCGAGCCAAATAACCCAAACTGGGGACGATTAATTAATTATGTTGAGAAGAACAAAAATTGTAGCGACCCTGGGTCCGTCTACAGACGATCCCAAGGTGCTCGACAAATTGATTGAGGCCCAGGTCGACGTGGTACGCCTCAATTTCTCCCATGATACACAGGAAAAACAACGCCAGCGTGCCGAGGCAGCACGTGAACGCGCATCCGCGCACGGTCGCCCGATTGGCGTGATTGCAGATTTGCAGGGGCCCAAGATTCGCATCGGCAGTTTCACAAAAGGAGCGATTACACTAAAAGAGGGTGACAAGTTTATTCTTGACACTAAACATCCACTGGAATCGGGCAACCAGGAGTGTGTAGGCCTTACCTACAAAGATTTGCCGCAAGATGTCGATCGTGGCGTCACTCTGTTGCTGGATGATGGACGTATTGTGCTATGGGTGGAGCAGGTTGAAGGCCATGAGATAAAGTGCCGAGTTGTAGTCGGTGGTCAACTTTCCGACAAGAAGGGTATCAATCGCCAGGGAGGTGGCCTGACTGCCAAGGCGCTGACAGATAAAGACAAATCGGATATTAAAATCGCTGCTGAAATTGAAGCTGATTATGTTGCCGTATCCTTCCCCCGCAACGCAGAGGATATTCACGAAGCACGCGCACTATTGCGCGCAGCGGGTGGCCACGGCGGTATTATTGCCAAAATCGAACGTGCCGAGGCGGTAGAGAATATCGAGGAAATCATTGAGGCTGCCGATGCCATTATGGTCGCCCGCGGCGATCTTGGCGTTGAAATTGGTGATGCCGCGGTGCCGCCGATTCAGAAGAAAATGATCAAGATGGCGCGGGCCATGAACAAGGTAGTGATCACGGCGACGCAGATGATGGAATCCATGATCGAAAATGCTATACCGACGCGTGCCGAAGTTTCCGACGTGGCCAATGCAGTTATAGATGGTACCGATGCAGTCATGCTTTCAGCAGAGACGGCGGCCGGCAAGCATCCTGTTGCTGTAATCGTGGCGATGGATCGTGTCTGCAAGGTGGCTGAGCAAACGCACGAAGTAACACATTCGGAGCATCGTATGGATCAGCCGTTCGAGCGAGTCGATGAAGGCATCGCCATGGCGACAATGTATTCGGCCAATCATTTGCCCGTGAAGGCAATTGCCTCGCTGACCGAATCCGGTGCGACACCATTATGGATGTCCCGTATCAGCTCTGGCGTACCCATTTATGCACTAACTTCTTTGGTATCAACGCGCCGCAAAGTCACGCTGTATCGGGGTGTTTATCCCGTGAATTTCACGTTGCCATCAGATGATCCTGCAGAAATTCTGCGCGAAGCAGTAGATGAACTGCGCCGACGCTCAGCGGTACGTGACGGCGATATCGTGGTGCTCACCATTGGTGAACCGTTGTCAAAACCGGGTGGTACCAATACCATGAAGATCGTCCGGGTAGGCGATCTGATTGAAGATTAAACGCACACACTGCGTTATCGCTGTGTGCAATCACTAAAATAGATTACCGAAAACATATCATTAGAGTCAGGAGATCACTATGCCTTTAGTATCAATGCGCCAGTTGCTGGACCATGCTGCGGATAACAGTTACGGCTTGCCAGCGTTTAACGTCAATAACATGGAGCAGGTGCACGCCATCATGCAGGCGGCCGATGCCACCAACAGCCCGGTCATCATGCAGGGTTCTGCCGGCGCCCGTTCCTATGCCGGAGAACCTTTTCTGCGCCACCTGATTCTTGCTGCCGTGGAAATGTATCCGCATATTCCGATTGTCATGCATCAGGATCACGGTTCCGAGCCTGCGGTTTGCCTGCGTTCTATTCAAAGCGGCTTTACATCGGTAATGATGGACGGATCCTTGATGGCCGATATGAAAACGCCTTCAAGTTTTGAATATAATGTTGATGTCACCAAGACCGTCGTTGATGTTGCACACGCAGGTGGTGTCTCTGTAGAAGGTGAGCTCGGATGTCTGGGTTCTCTCGAAACCGGTATGATGGGTGAAGAGGACGGCCATGGTGCGGAAGGAAAATTATCCATGGACCAGTTATTGACCGACCCGGAAGAAGCTGCAGATTTCGTTAAGAAGACCGGTGTTGATGCGCTGGCTATTGCGATTGGAACATCTCATGGCGCTTACAAGTTTACGAGCCCCCCGACTGGCGACACTCTGGCGATTGATCGCATCAAGGAAATTCATGCCCGCATTCCTAATACCCATTTGGTAATGCACGGCTCGTCTTCGGTGCCACAGGAATGGCTCAAGATCATTAACGACTACGGCGGTGACATGGGTCAGACTTACGGTGTGCCCGTGGAAGAGATCACTGAAGGCATCAAGCACGGTGTTCGCAAGGTCAATATCGATACTGATTTGCGCATGGCTTCGACTGGATCGGTTCGTAAGCATCTGCAGGACAATCCGTCAAACTTCGATCCGCGCAAATTTCTGAAAGAATCCACCAAAGGCATGATGGAGATCTGCAAGGCCCGTTACGAAGCTTTCGGTAGCGCCGGTCAAGCGGACAAGATCAAGGTTATCTCTCTAGGCAGGATGGTCATGGATTATGCTGCTGGTAAGCTGGATTCAGTTGTGAAGTAATTATTGATTTAACGTCGAAATTTATCAGTTGTCGCCCTTTCCTGAGGGCGGGGAAAAAGGCCGCCCTTGGGCGGCCTTTTTTATTAACCACTATTTCTGGATTCCCCAATCGAGACCGCGAATACGGTTAATCGCGCCCAGCAGCTCCTGTTTTCGTGGTACCGCAAGGTTCCCCACGCGCTTGTAGGGCGTAAACACATCCAGTCCATTCTCATCAAGAATCTGCAAAATCTTGCCAATTCCCGATACCAGGGCGTCGCAATCCGCCATTACATTCTCCGCGTAGTATTTCAGCATCCAGCCAATCGCCTCTGCCTGGCCGGTATCAACCAGTTGCTCCAGTTTACTGATATCGATTTCTTGTTGCCCAAATAATAATTCCTTCACCCCTCGCGCAACAATTCGGGCTTTCCCATTGTAATGCCAGTCAATTGATTCAGGATAACGTGGCGATGTAGTCACAACGCGTGGGAAAGTCCTGGCAACATGAAGATCCTCGCCCAATGATTTTGCTTGCCGAGTTACATCCCTGATCTTGTAATTGTCCAGCATAATTACCGTGTCGGCGATTGATAAATAATCTCCCGAACCGCCCATGACGATCACGCTGGATACACCGTGCCTGTCATAGAGTTCGCGAACCCGATGCAGGAAGGGTGTGATGGGCTCTTTATCGTTCGCTACCAGTTGCTGCATGCGCGCATCGCGAATCATAAAGTTGGTCGCGCTGGTGTCTTCATCAATGAGCAGGGCATGACTACCGCTGTGCAAAGCTTCGATAATATTAGCGGCCTGGGATGTGCTGCCACTGGCATTTTCAGTCGAAAAATCCAACGTACTGCGGCCCATGGGTAAATTGTTAATAAACGCACTGATATCCAGCCGCGAGATACTGCGCCCGTCTTCCGATCGAATCTTGGTCGCGCTGGAAATAGTTACTGACATCTCGCGACCATCACCCGGTATATGGTTGTATACCCCCCGCTCCAGCGCATGCAGCAAGGTAGATTTACCGTGGAATCCGCCACCCACGATCAGTGTGACGCCCTTTTTGATGCCGAGACCGCGGATGGGGCCCTGGTTTGGCAAGCTGACCTCGATTGCCAGTGAATCCGGTGCGCTTAATGGGATGACGTCGTTGGCCATAGGTTCATCGTTAATGCCAGATTGGCGTGGCAAGAGTGCGCCATCGGCGAGAAAGGCGATCAGACCGAGATTGCCAAGTGATTCGCGCATGGTTGACTGATCTTCAACACTATCAATGTGTGTTACGAATTCTTCCGCTGGCAGATTAGTGTATTTGAGGGCGGCCCCAACCACCTGCGGAAGTTCGTCAATGAGGATACGTTTGGCGTCATCGGCCAGCACCCTTCGACCGTCGGCTGGCAGGCCAATCGTGATGCGTGCTTCAATACCATCTGGCGTGATCAGGACACAATTGCGTTTCAGCACCTGTTGCCCGTTGGCGGATATCGACACTTCGCCACTGCGGCCACTGCCACGGGGAGGTGAAACAGCTTCAGCAATTGCTCGACGTATACTTCGTGCCAGAAAATCCTCGCACGCTGTCTGGCGGGCTGGAGTGGACCAGAGATGGGCGGGCAAGCCGGACTCGGTGTGGGAAAGTAGCAGGCTGATACGGGAAGGTTGGGCAAAAGGATCACCCTGAACGTGATCGATGCTGAGCCGGAACGACCCAAAGTCGTATGCGCCTTTCAGATCTTTATAGGCTTTGTACGATTTATTTTTGAGCGTCGCCAGTTTTCGTTGCAACTGTTCCATTCTGATTTCGTCCGCAGCACGGGTTGCTCAATAAAACGCATCTATGATTTTTAAACAGGCCTAGTTAAATGTCCTGGACGCCATTGAAGTCGCTTCATCCAACACGAAGATCTTGAATGCCTGTGCTATCGGCGACAAGCGTTTACCTTCACGATGGACGATATACCAGTGGCGCAAGATCGGGAAGGCGCGTGCATCAAGAACGGCCAAACGACCTGTTTCCAGTTCCAGTTCCAGTGTATGGATGGATACAATTCCCAGGCCCAAGCCGGCCTCCACTGCTTGTTTTATCGCCTCGTTACTGGTCATTTCCATGCCAGTAGTGAGTCTGGCTCCGCGCTCGGAAAAATAGCGCTCCATGGCAATGCGGGTGCCAGAGCCTGGCTCCCGAACTACAAAGATTTCCTCCTGTAGTCGCCCGAAAGGAATTTGTTTCTCAGCGGTAAGCTGATGACTGGGCGGGGCGATCACTACCAGCGGATTATCCATGAAGGCGTTTATCGTCAAATCCAGTTTATCAGGCGGTTGCCCCATAATGACCAGATCCGTCTCGTTATTCGCCAGCTGTGTCAGCAATCCGGCGCGGTTGGTAACGTCCAGCACCACGGTGACACCCTTGTGCAGCTTGGAAAATCCGGCCAGCAGCCGAGTCGCAAAATAATTAGCAGTACTGGCAACGGATATGCGCAAGCGGCCGCGGCTAACGCCCTTCATTTCTTCCAGCAACTCGTCAACTTCATCTAGTTGCCGTGAAATGGCGGTAGAGCATGAATAAAGCTCCTTTCCTGCCTCAGTTAGATAGGTCTTCTTGCCCAAGCGCTCAAACAGCGAGATGCCGATATTTCCCTCTAACTGCTTGATTTGCATGGA
>SDBU01007990.1_pt1 | contig 12097 bp, 10 predicted proteins | sample 2277071 | NCBI WGS metagenome assembly SDBU01 (sample SAMN10397929, study PRJNA504765) | marine sediment metagenome | isolation source: marine sediment core GS08_GC12, 126 cmbsf | place: Arctic Ocean: Gakkel Ridge, Loki's castle | collected 2008
CTTAAGCAGATCTCGCTGCCCGTTAATTCTCTTGTTCTCAGCTACAACCGTCTCCTCGGGGAAGCCCTTCAGTGCCCATTGGAGTAATTGCTGCTGCTCTGAGCAGGATGCTGATTGCTCTGGCGATTCTGCTATAGGCATCAGGTATGGGAATGCTCCGTACTTGAACTCTAAGTCGTGCTTGACACCTTTTCCCCTTACCCATACAAAACCTATTCAGATTTGTTCTTATGTGTTGCTATTCCTCTTAATCACTCTTAAAATTTGCTCAAGTAATTCCGGAGGCATCTCACGCCGCCCTGTCTCGATTTCAGAAAGTTGCGTTGGAGCAATGCCTACCTTAGCAGCTAGCTCATACTGCTTCAGCCCTGCTCGAAGACGTGCTATCTTCAGTTCTAGCCCCCCATAGCTTTTGGCTTGCCTTACCCCTATTTCTCCCACAGTTCCCTTTCTACAAGAATTTTTTCTTGCTATAATGACCGTAGCACAATGGGGGTTGCCTGCTTGGCAACTTTTATATGAAGAAAAGTTGCCAGAAAGTTTCCTGTCAGGAAAGTTGAAAAATGGCAGACGAATTTGGCTTACTCTTAAAGAAACACAGGAAACAAGCTGGGCTGTCTCAGAACCAGATTGTTGAAGGACTTAGGCGGGCACGTTATGAGGACTGCTATAGCGAGTCTGACGTCTCAAAATGGGAACACGGCAGGATTCCGCCAGAAGATGTAGTCGAGGAATTGGAAGAAATACTCAGTACCCCAAAGGGCTTGCTACTTAGAGCAGCTGGTTATCATAGCGCAGCAGAATACCGAAGATTGCAGGAAGCCGAACCAGCATCCTCGCAAGTCGCGCTTGATACGCAAAGGCAGGCCACGGAACATGAAGAACGACAAAAATTTCTAACATTGCTGCAGCGGTGGCGAGAGCAGCTCGAATTCTTATCAATTGACCAGATTTTGCGCAAGTTCTACTTTCGGAATTGGCGCACAGACTTGAAACGTGAGGGCACTGAACCGGAAGAGGTTCGCCAAGCGTATCTTCGTGTGTCGGGACGACACTGGGAGACAATCCCCAGACCTCCGAAAGCAACGTTGCCTATCGAAAGCGAGAGTCTATTCAAGAGGTTGAAAAAATCACATCCTGATGCTGAAGTTTGGCAAGCACAAGAATCGTGGGACCAGGCTTGTGGCATCTATTATGATGCGTTCAGTGCATGGGCTGTAGAGGTGGAATACGTTAGTGAATTAGGGGTGGGGCTTGCGGCGCTAGAAGCAGGCGCTAGTGGAGACCTCGACGGTAAGCTACGAAACGCTCGACAACTGGTCAAGGAAACTAAGAGAGCTAAGTCAGACATTTGGTTATTCCTTCGGCTGCTAGCTCTTACAGTAGCCTGCGACCTACTGGTGCTGGGAATTGAGGAGCAACGGCCCTGTGCGACTTGGGCTGTAGAGGTGGAGAAAATTAGAAAGCTTAGGAGTGACATTGTCCTCGCGAGTATGAACGAGCTACCCCAAGATTTTTGGCTAGCCGGCACAAACAGGCCCAATGCTCTCGCCAAATAGCTCTGGGACAGTGATGAGCCGGTTAAGGAGAAGACCATCGCCTTGCTTAAGGCACTGGAGAGCTTACAAATCACCCAGAATAATGTGCATGGCAAGATTAAAGCATTGGAGCATAGTTTATCTAGCTAGCCTGCGGCCATAAACCAGTTAAGCTCTATATGCTATGTCGCCTTGACGGCTTAGCAAGGGGTTTTATCAGGACAAGGCGAAGAGGTTCTGAAATTTGTGAAGTTATATCAATTGCATCCAATCCCCCTCTCCTTGGTGAGGATAGGGGGAAACTTTGCTTGAAGGGGCAAGCCCCTTCAAGCTACACTTGATAAGGGGTCTGTATGGTGAGGGCTTACAAACAGTGGTAGAATATTGTGAAAAGGCAAAGGGGGTGAATTATGACCGAGCAGAAACCAAAGTCAACCACTCCTTGGAAATTCTATGTCCTATATGCAGCAGTACCTCAAGGATGGAATCCGCTAGAACCATTTCAGATAGAGGGCCAAGGGTGGGAGGCAACTTTCCGTGAGTCTGGGCCCCGAGTTCCAATTGTTCGCATGAAGGGGGATGAAACGTTGGATATAAGAATTGACCAACATCCCGGGCCATGTGTTGATATTATTGTCGATACTAATGAAATGGACTTTGACAAAGCTGTAAATATTGGTAGACCAGCCGCGGATACAGTAGCAGGCCTTCTTGTACATAGGCTTTCCACTGATATTATTAATAGCGAACTCTGGTCAGGATTAATGGGTACAGGAGACGATGACTCCACCTTTTTAGTTATGGGGAAAAAATTTAGGTCTTGGAAAGGCGCTCCTATCGATAAGCTCAAGGAGAAAGCCATTGAAGTAAGTGTTTTTGACCCTAGCAGACTAAGTTCCGTCATTCGATTGGCATATCACTGGTTCTTAAAGGGCCTTTTGGAAACAGAACGCAATGACCGATTTATCTCAATCTGGTTATCAGCAGTTGCCCTGTACACAAATTGGTGTGAGTCCCATAAGCAATCATATTCAAATTGGTGTAGCAAACAAGGAGATACCAGAGATACAGAAAGAAATAAGATGAGATATTACATACAAGCCAAGCTGAAGCTAGTTGGGGATGAGGAAGAGGCCTTCTTCCAAGTGTTAAATGATTCCTATGACTTAAGAAATAAGCTAATCCATGAAGCTCAGACAGATATTATTGAAGATGACAATATTAACTGGCTTGCTAGAACTGTAGGTAGTATGCTTTGGTTTGAAATGGGCTTTCCTATGGGTGGGTCTCCAGCAGTGTTAATTAGAAATTACTTACATATGCAAAAGAGAAACGCAGTATAAGCAATCTAGCGAAATGACAACTTCCCCCTACCCCTCCCTCGCCTTCTTTTGCAGTTCGTAGAGCTTGGTGAGAGCCTCAAGCGGGGTCAGAGAATTAATGTCCAGCTTTTCCAGCTCCTCTACTAGCGGTGACTTTTGTCCGAGGAATGATAGCTGCTGAGCTACTTCTTTACGACGTCGCCTGGGAGGCACTCCACTTCGGCTGTCTCCCTCCAGCTCGGTCAACACCTCCTGGGCACGGTGCAACACCGATTTAGGCAGCCCGGCCAGCTTGGCTACATGAATGCCATAGCTCCTGTCAACACCACCGGGCACAATCTTGTACAAGAATATGACATCCCCACCCTCCTCAGTGACCGCCACATTGAAGTTCTTCACCCGGGGCAGGAAAGCGGCTAATTCTACTAGCTCATGGTAATGGGTAGCAAACAGGGTCTTTGACCCCAGCCGGGGATAGCTGTGGATATACTCGGCAACGGCTCGGGCAATGGAAAGCCCATCATAGGTGCTGGTGCCCCGCCCAATCTCGTCAAGGATGATTAACGAGCGGGGCGTGGCGTTATTCAGGATATTGGCCGTCTCCACCATCTCCACCATAAATGTAGATTGACCGGCAGCTATGTCTTCCCTGGCACCAATCCTAGTAAAGATACGGTCGACCAACCCAATAGTAGCTGAATCGGCAGGGACAAAGCCGCCAATCTGGGCGAAGAGCACAATTAGAGCTACCTGCCTCAGGTAGGTTGACTTCCCCGACATATTAGGACCGGTGAGAACAATAAGCTGGGCGTCATCGTTGGACAGGTAAGTGTCATTGGGGACAAAGCTAGTGTCAACCAGGCTCGTCTCCACTACCGGGTGGCGTCCCTCCCTAATGACTATCTCGTTGTCCGTAGTCAACCTGGGGCGGACATAGCTATAGCGCACGGCTACCTCAGCCAAACTGGAGAAGGCGTCTATATTAGCCAGGGTGTTAGCTACTGCCAGAATTTGCTCGCTGGCGGCGCCCACCTGACGACATACCTGGCGAAAGATTTGAGCCTCAAGCTCCCCAATCCTGTCCTGAGCATTCAAAATCAGCGACTCATACTCCTTTAGCTCCGGGGTGAAGAACCGCTCACCACCGACCAGTGTCTGCTTCCTGATATAGTCCTCAGGCACCTGAGACAGATTAGACTTGGATACCTCAATATAGTAGCCAAAGACCTTGTTATAGCCCACCTTCAGCGATTTAATACCGGTGCGCTCTCGCTCCTGGCGCTCCAGATTAGCCAGATACTGCTTGGCACTCTTAGCTGCCAGGCGGAGGCTATCCAGTTCCTCAGAAAAACCCTGCCTGACTACGCCACCTTCATCCAGACCAGCCGGGGGCTGCTCAACTATAGCCTCAGCAATCACATTAACCGCATCCGGGCAGGGCTTCAGCTCGTCCTTTAGCCAATCTATCAGGCTACCATCAAGAAGCTGCCTCAGTTTAGGCATTAACTCCAGGCTGCGGCGCAGGCTGACCAGCTCACGAGGGGTAGCAATATTGCTCTTCACCCGGTTAATCAGTCGCTCAAGGTCAGCCACCTCACCAAGTAGAGATATAATCTGGTTACGGGGCAGGGTATTATCATAAAACCAGTTAACGGCATCCTGTCTCTTTTCCAGTTCGGTTATATCAAGAAGGGGCTGACCCAGCCACCGTTTTAACAACCTGCCCCCCATAGCTGTCTTGGTCAGGTCAATGATTGACAACAGTGAGCCACCGCTTGCCCCTAAGCGACTGCTGCGGAAAAGCTCCAGGTTACTCTGGGTCTGGACATCCAGCGCCATAAATGAATCAGTGGAGTAGGTAGCCAGCCGGGTTAGCTGCCCCAGAACTCCCTTCTGTGTTTCCTGAATATAATGGATAATAGCTCCAGCAGCTCTTGTCGCCAGGGGTAGATGACCGCAACCATAGCCGTTAAGGGTAGCCACATCAAAATGGTCAAGCAGGGTCTGACGGGCTACCTCCGGCTCAAACCGGTAATCATCAAGACGGGTTACTGGAGCAGTTAAGTCTAGACCGGATAATTCTGAACTTTTTGCCGTAATAATCTCCGAGGGTCTAAGCCGTTCCAGTTCGGGGATAGCCCGCTGAAGTGGAAGCTGGGTAGTGGCAAACTCGCTGGTGGTTATATCAACATAGGCTAGCCCCACCTCCCCATCACCCAGAACCAGGCTGGTTAAATAATTATTCGTCTTGCTGTCAAGAAGGCTGGGCTCAACCACCGTGCCCGGTGTCACCAAGCGGACGACTTCACGCTGAACCAAGCCCTTAGTCTCACCCGGCTTGGTTACCTGCTCACAAATAGCCACCTTGTGGCCCCTATTAATTAGTCTAGCCAGATAGTTATCGAGGGCATGATGGGGGATGCCAGCCATTGGCACCCGATGTCCCTTGCCCATCTCCCTGGAGGTCAGGGTAATCTCCAGCTCCCGGGAGGCAAGCCTGGCATCGTCATCAAAGGTCTCATAGAAATCTCCCAGGCGGAAAAAGACGATAGCCTGGGGGTACTTTCGCTTAATCCTGAGGTATTGCTGCCGAATAGGGGTTGAGCCTTCTCTCATAAGCCTATTCTACTAGAATTTTGGGCGAAAAGAAATGGTTTACCTACCTCACCCCCAATTTAAAATTCAAAGAGCAAAGTGCAAAATTGAATTTTGAATTTTTATTTTTAAACTTTGCATTCGGAAGCCCCTCTTCGACTCCCCTGAAGGGCAAGAGGATAGAGGTCTTGCGACCTGCCTAGAACCATTGGGGAGTACATTTTACAGTGTTGAGCCCCTATCCGTGCGGAATGCAGTTACAACTTTGGAGTGGGCGGTGGTTTTAGCGAGGTACTAGACAATTTCTTGAATCTACCATTGCATAGTGAATTTCATGGCGTCATATGGACAGCGCGAAATACATTCTCCACAGCGGGTACATTCCAATTGATTTATTTGTGGTTTCACTTCACCAGGCTTAATCGCCTTATAGTCACAAAAGACCATATGGCAAGCCCTGCAGTTGGTACACTTATCCCCTATCTTAACCTTAAAGAGTGTGAACTTGGAAAAGAGAGCGAGAAAAGCACCCAGCGGGCAAACATATTTACACCAGGGGAAGCCTATAACCAGAGACACAGCCATAAGCACCACAAGTATGGACGTGGGAATCAGCGCAAGCTCGATATTGAAAAGTGCTTTGAACGGGTCAATATCCTCAAGCACCTTTGTTTGAGTCACGATTGTAGCGATAACCAGGGCTACTAGAATGACGTATTTCCCATAGCGCAATACATTGTGCAGACGAGGGCCAACATCGAAACGTTGCCTCTTCTTGCCGGTCTCCTTTCTATACACGAAGTGTTGTACCGCCCCCATAGGACACACCCAGCCACAGAAAACCCGGCCAAACAGGATTGCCGTCACAACCGGGATACCTACCAGCAGGTAGGATGGAAGCCTTTCCTTTACTTCTCCAATTCTGAGTATGACGTTCTGTATCGCACCCAGGGGGCAGGGACAACCACCGACAATAAAGCCGAGATAGGACATCGAGGCCAGCAAAATGAGATATCGAAGCCTGCGGTATCGCCTCATCAGAGCGACGGTACCTAGAATGGTAAGTGTCCAGATTGCAATGATATGCGGCTGCATAATGCCATCCTTGAAAGCTTCCCACCAACTAGGCTCAGGAGCAATGGGTGCTGGAGGGGGCGTGGGGCTTGGCGTTGGGGTTGGAGGGGTAGGTGTCGGAGGGGTTGGGGTTAAGGTCTCCACTGCCTTCTTGATGGTAACTTCCGCAGTGCAAGAACCTCCCCCCTTGGGGCATTCTCTAGAAACCTGTATTAGCCCCTCTCCCACCTCGGTCAGCCTTACGGTTATTTGCTTTCTATGGACATCCGGGCTGACCTGCTGCCACAGAGTCTGGCTGACTAGCTCCATTCCCTTGAGATTTATCTCGGTCTCATCTATAGGGATGAGACAGGTGCGGTGAGTTTTTTGAACATCTATGGTAAAGGTGAGGGCATCCCCAACATATCCAGTGGCACTATCGGGGGTTATGCTGATAATGCAGGCAGCCACCGGCTGTGCTGTGAGCAGGAGGACTGCTATAGGGATGAGTATAGCAAAAAGTATCCTCGCTACATTTCTAGTAAGGGGTGGAGTAAGTGAAGTGACAATAGCCTGGGGATGCTTTCGCTTTATCCTGAGGTATTGCTGTGGGATAGGAGTTGAGCCTTGTTTCATCTTGAACCTATTCGACTAGAATTTTGGGCGAAAAGAAAAGAGGGGCTTCACCCCTCTTAAGCTCCCTAATCTGTCGACTAATATTGTTCCTTTTCAACTGCATTAACCCCGGCTGGAACTTCCTCAACGCACATCCTGGCTCGCATTGCTATCAGCAATAGTGCCCGGATTAAAACCCAGAAAAGACCTATTGACCCAACGGAAGTTGTCAGGATTCTCTCAGATAGGGGCATTGGCTGTGTCCAGCCCAGTATCAAAATAGTTATTCCCCCCATACCAAATAACATCATCAGAAATATGTCCAGCGCTTTATCTCTAACCATTTTCAGCCTCCCCTGGCTATTGCCTTCCGATTAAAATCTTTTCACCTATTACAACGAAAAAGCCACTGATTGGTTAGTGGTTAATTAGGATTTTTATCTACCTCACCCCCTTAATCCCCCTCTCCTTCAAAGGAGAGGGGGGAGGGATATTAAAAAGAGGGGCTTCGCCCCTCTTAGACTCCCCTATTCCTGTGGTAACAGGGGTGCACTTCAGGGGCTGAGGTAGGCTCTTGACAAAACCAAATCAGCTAATTAAAGTGCCCATTAACAAGTTGTGCTAATATTGGTGACAACGCCCAGCAATATGCTTAGCGAAACAAGAGGAGGAAACGAACGGAGGAACAAAATGCCAGGGAAAGTCTTCATAAGTTGTGGCCAGGCAACAGAAGAGGAAAAGAAAGTTGCCAGAAAAATTCGCAATTGGCTAAGAGGGAGAAAAGGTTTTGACCCTTACGTTGCCATCGAGACACAAAGTATTCAAGATGTGAATTCAGGCATAATTGCTAACTTGAAGTCAGCTGATTACTACGTCTTCGTGGATTTTCGGCGTGAGAAGATTTGCGATTCACCCCAAGAATATCGGGGTTCTCTATTTACAAATCAAGAACTTGCTATAGCATACACACTGGGTTTTGACGAGGTAATATATCTCCAGCAATCTAACATAAGATTGGAAGGTATAGGTAAGTATTTATTGTCCAATGCAATAAAGTTTAATAGCTTGGAAGAAGTTCCAAGACTCGTCGGGCAGGAAATCAGAAGACGGGGGTGGAACCCGAAGTACTCCAGACATCTTGTCCCAAAGTCAATATATATTTTACAAAACTCCTTACAGTACAGTGACCACACTGGTAGATATAACCAATATATCTGCCATGTTGAGGTTGAGAATAGAAGATACGATTACGGAGCATTCTCGACTATCGCACTCCTAGACAGGGTCGAGCTTCCTTCAAAAACAACAATTTCGCCAGACCGTTCTTACTTAAAGTGGGCGGGACAATCTGGCTACGAAAGAACCATTATACCAAGGGGATCCGCAAAATTTGATGCCTTTGCGATAGATAACCAGCTCGGGTATGATACTGTATGGCTGCACAGCTCAGCAGACGTGTACCCTCGGCAACCAATCCTACACGGTAGAGGTCAATACACTTTACACTACCAAGTATTTGCTCAGGGTTTTCCTGTCTTGGAATTTGCAATGGTTCTTAATGTTACAGGTAACATCACAACAACCACTGCCAAGATTATCTAGAGCGACTTTCCTAACGAGCCTTTACCATCTTATTAGCAAGACTCCTCATATAGAGAGGCTAAGCGGGGGAAATACTAGCCCCTCAAATACTCATCTATATCGGCCACGGCCCGCTTGCCGGCGCCCATAGCGCTGATTACAGTAGCGGCGCCGGTAACTATATCACCACCAGCCCAAACCTGGGGCTTTACTGTCTTACCGGTAGCCTCGTCAGCGACCACGGTGCCTCGCCTGGTGGTCTCCAGACCTTCGGTGGTAGCAGCAATAAGGGGATTGGGGGTGGTGCCCAGGGCTACTATCACCTCGTCTACATCAATTATGAACTCGCTTCCCTCTTTGACAATAGGGCGGCGCCGGCCACTCTCATCAGGCTCACCCAGCTCCATCTCATAGCACTCCATACCAACCACCCAGTTCTGCTCATTGCCTAGCATCTGCTTGGGATTGGTTAGCAGCTTAAAATGGATGCCCTCCTCCTGGGCATTCTCCACTTCCTCACGGCGGGCTGGCAGTTCCACCTCAGACCGCCGGTAGACAATGTAAACCTCATCAGCCCCAAGCCTGAGGGCACACCTGGCTGAGTCCATAGCCACATTGCCGCCGCCAATTACGGCTACCCTCTTGCCTACCTGTACTGGCGTATCATATTCAGGAAACCGATACGCCTTCATCAGGTTGACCCGGGTCAGGAACTCGTTTGCCGAATAGATACCATTGAGGTTCTCACCAGGGATATTCATAAACATGGGCAGTCCGGCACCAGTACCCAGGAAAACAGCCTGGTAACCATTATTTAATAACTCATCAATGGTCATCAGTTTACCCACCACCGAGTCCAGTTCAAGCCTGACTCCCAGAGAGGTAACATAGTCAACCTCAGCCTGGACAACAGCCTTGGGTAACCTGAACTCAGGGATACCATACATCAACACCCCACCGGCGACATGCAGTGCCTCAAAAAGGGTAACCTGATGCCCAAGTTTAATCAAGTCAGCCGCCACGGTTAAACCGGCAGGTCCCGAGCCAACCACCGCCACCTGTTTACCGGTAGGAGGAGGTGGGTCTGGCACTGAAGTTACTGACCCCGTATTAGCCCGCTCCCAATCAGCCACATATCGCTCCAGACGACCAACAGCAATAGGCGCCCCCTTCTTAGCCAATGAGCATGTAGCTTCACACTGAGTCTCCTGAGGACAGACCCGCCCGCAAATGCCAGGCAGGCTATTCTTACTTTTGAGTACTCTTACTGCTTCAGGCATATCACCGTCACGAATAGCCTTGATAAAATCAGGAATGTCCACCCCTACCGGGCAACCATCCACACAGGAACGCTTGGGACACTGGATGCAACGCTCGGCTTCTGCCTTAGCCTGCTCAGGACTATAGCCCAGGGCAACCTCATTGAAGTTTCTTGCCCGAACTTCAGGCTTTTGCCTCGGCATCGGTTGCCGATTAAGATTCAGTTTTGCCATATATTATCCCTCTATTCTGTCAGGAGCTGTGCCAGTTTTGACACTCCCAGGCTTGCAACGAGCGTATTTCATCATCAAGATAGATACCTTGTCGAGCTAGGAGCAAATCCCAATCCACCTGGTGCCCGTCAAATTCAGGTCCATCAACACAGGCAAACTTAGTCGCACCACCAACAGATACCCGGCAACAGCCACACATACCGGTGCCATCAACCATTATCGGGTTAAGGTGAACAATGGTCTTAATACCAAGGGGCTTTGTCATCTCAGCACAAAGCATCATCATATAAGTGCAGCCAATAGCGGTAACTAGGTCGACCTTGTCTCCCCCGGCAACTATCTCTTCCAGTCGGTTGCTAATCCATCCCTTGGCGGCATACGAACCATCGCCAGTGGTGATTATCAATTGGTCGCTAACACTGCGTAAGCGTTCCTCCCAAAAGAGCAGGTTCTTGCTCCTTGCCTCAATAACTGAAATGACTTTATTCCCAGCTTCCCTCATTGCCCTTGCAATTGGCATTATACTAGCTATACCATAACAGCCACCAACACAGACTATGGTGCCAAACTTCTCAATATGTGTCGGCAGGCCCAGTGGTCCGACAAAATTGGTAATATAATCACCAGCCTTCAGCAAAGCTAGCCGGCGAGTTGTTGTTCCCACCTCCATAAAGACAATGGTGACACTACCGTCTTCCCTATCCCAGTCAGCAATCGTCATCGGAATACGCTCACCCTTTTCATCAACCATGATAACCACAAACTGCCCTGGCTGAGCCTTCTTAGCTACAGCAGGTGCCGCCACCTTGAACAGATGGATATTGGGTACCAAGTCCTCTCTTAACAATATTTTATACACCTATTTCTCACCCCCAGACGCGCCTAAAATTGGCTAAAACAACATGAGGACCTTCGTAGCTATGGCAAACTCGCTCCTACCACTTTTCTTGTTGAAGCCGACAATCTAACCAAGTCCTCAACCGCTTATCCAGCTTGCCAATATGTGCCTCTATCCAGTGCCCATCCCCACTGGATAGCGCGGCTGCCTCCTCCCAAGTCAACTCATAATCTTTGAGCGCCTTGGTGGGGTCGTCTGCCAGTTGGCTAAGAAAGCTATCGTCCTCCGCCGCCCTCTCTAATACCGCCAATACTCCTTCCTTGCTCATCCTCTTTTCCCTCCTACTTTGTGAGTGACTCTCTCCTGTTAATCCTCTGGCGTAAGCACCTCCTACCTCCTACAGCTAAGCATTTACCGTGTCACTGCCTCTTCCTCAATCCCCCCGCCCTTCTTGCACAATGGTGTTGCGTTTAACACTATCATACCCTTTTCTTCCTACACTCTTACTTCTGGATTCGTACTGCACACACTTTCAACTCCGGAATCTTGGCAATGGGATCCAGAGCAGGATTGGTGAGCACATTGGTGGGACTTTCGGCAAAGTGAAAGCTCATTGAGATTACCCCCACCGGTGACACCTCAGTTACCTTTGCCCTAGCCGTTACCTCCCCCCGCCGGGAGATGACCTTTACCACCTCACCATCAGTAATGTCTAAAGCCGAGGCATCCCTGGGGTTCATTTCCACCAGCTCTTCCCCCCTCAATACGTTGAGCCCCATCACCTTCCGGGTTAGGGTACCGGTGTGAAATTGATACAGGCTGCGCTCGGTGGTCAGGAGCAGGGGGTAGTCATCATCGGGAAGCTCCATAGACGGCTTATACTCCAGGGGTATAAACCGACCTTTGCCATTGCTCCTTGTAAACTGTTTAGTATGGAGAATAGGTGTCCCCGGGTGGTCTCGGGTAGGGCAGGGCCATTGCAAGCCACCATCCTCCAGACGCTGGTAGGAAATGCCGCCATAGCTGGGGGTAAGACGGGCAATCTCGTCCATAATTTGAGAC
>SDBU01007991.1_pt1 | contig 12097 bp, 9 predicted proteins | sample 2277071 | NCBI WGS metagenome assembly SDBU01 (sample SAMN10397929, study PRJNA504765) | marine sediment metagenome | isolation source: marine sediment core GS08_GC12, 126 cmbsf | place: Arctic Ocean: Gakkel Ridge, Loki's castle | collected 2008
AGAAAGAGATGAAGGGGATCCTGGAGGAGAAAGGACTAAGGGCCAATTTGGAGTGGGCCCAAGATGCAGCGAAGAGGCTGAGAGAAATGCCTGAGTGGAGAGATGCGGAGGTGGTAAGGGTTAGTATGTCAAAAATACATAGCCCTGTGAGAGAGATGGCACTCAGGGATGGTAAACTCCTATATTTAGGTATCCCCAACATACGCTTTGAAGAGAGGCACTTCACAGAGCTCGACCCGAAGAATCTCAAGGGTCGGGAAGAGTATGCCACCTCTACTAAGGGAGCTCTCATCAATGGTAGAAATGTTGGACCCTGGGAGATGAGGAAGATCGATCTATACCTGGCGACTTCAAGCGCCGTCAATGTTAAGGGTTGCAGGCTCGGTTGGGGGCAGGGGCTTGGCGACCTCGAGTGGGGGGTGTGTAGAGAGTATGGAATTACATCGGAGGAGACGCCCATGGTAACGACCGTTCACCCTCTTCAGGTGGTTCCATATGAGATACAGTATAAGAGAAGCGATCTTCCTTGTGACTACATTGTTACGACTGAGGAGATCATCAAGACCGAGGGACGCCCTCCGAAGCCTGAGGGAGTATATTGGGAAGATCTAATAGGAGTATATAGAGGTATACCGATACTGAAGAAGCTGAGGCAGAGTCTGTATTGGGCTGATTACCCTACGGCCTAGCACACACCACTTGATAGAGCCGTCTTACCCAAAGCCGGTGCCATATTGCGGGGCTATCAGACTTCTATGATCCTTTACTGACTCTAATGTTTATTGGCGTGTTTTCTTATCACATCTCTGCGAGAAGAAAAAAGCAGAATGAGGAGGTATGGTATGGACTCACCCGCACAGGCCTACCCCAACCAGGACCTTCTGGTCGAGACAGACTGGCTGGAAGAGCACCTGGAGGATGAAAACCTCGTTATCGTGGACTGCGAGTTGCAGGACTCCTTTCGCAGAGCTTATCGTAGGGCCCACATCCCTGGGGCCGTCAGTATCCAAACACCCCACTGGCATGACCCCAACAACCTGAACCTCGTCATGTCCCTCGAACAGTTCGCCCGCGAAATGTCAAGCCTCGGAATCGGAGACGATACCCTGGTAATTACCTACTGCTGCCACAGAAGCCTGTACGCCACGCGGCTCTGGTTCGTCCTGAACCTCTACGGCCACGATAATGTCAAGGTTCTCAACGGGGGCTGGAACAAGTGGATCCAGGAGGGAAGGCCCATCACCAACAAGGTATACAGCAATCCCCCCAAGACCTTTACTCCCAGGGTAAATGAGTCCATACGCAGGAGGGCCGACTACATAAAAGAGTCGCTGGGGAACAGCGACGTGGTGATCTTAGACGTTCGCCGTCCTCCCGCCTATCGTGGGGATCCCTCCTACAAGTGGACTGTCCCACTCCCTGAATACTATGTGGGTCCGTACCAGACTAAGGATAAGGATAAGGCGCCACCCATGGTCGCGGTGACGATGCCCTTCCCGCCCACAAAGAGGCAGGGCCACATACCTGGAGCGATCAACCTGCCGGCCAACTACGTCAACAACTATGACGCCTTGGAGGATGCGGTATGGACATTCAGGCCCGCCGACGAGCTTCGCCAGATGTTCCAGGAGGCCGGGATCACCCCCGATAAAGAGATCATACCCCACTGTGAGCATGGAACCCGCTCGTCCCAATGTGTCTTTGCCCTTAAGCTCCTGGGATACGAAAGGGTGCGCCTCTTCGACGGAGGGTGGATGGAGTGGGGTAACAGGGAAGACACTCCTATAGAAAACTAGGCTCCAATGGCTTTCGCCGCCGCGGGGAGTGTTGGCACTCAGACTGGCCACTTCCCCTGCCCTCACAAAGCTTGAAAAGAGAATGGAGACGAGTCATGAAGATGAACTTCACTGTGGGCATGGGTCGGGACTTGAGGATTGACGAGGTGGCCGACCATGCACGGGTTGCTGAGGAGAGCGGCTTCTCTCATATGTCCTTCGTAGACTTGCAAAACCTGTCGCGGGACGTCTACGTCATGATGACCATTGCGGCGCTGAACACCCACCGTATCCAAATTGGGCAGGGGGTCACCATTCCAACGCGCCATCCCTCGGTAACAGCTAATGCGACGGCTACTATTGACGAGCTGTCAGGGGGGCGTGCCTTCTTAGGGCTCGGGGTGGGCCTGAGCGGGCTGCTTAGCATGCAGGCGAAGCCCGGTTCGATGCGGGAGTTTCGAGAGACGGTGGAGTTCATCAAAAAGTACATGGCGGGAGAGGAGGCGGAATTCAAAGGGGCGAAGATGCATTCGGAGTGGGCCCGACGGCCGGTGCCGGTGTACCTGGGCTGCACAGGCCCCAAGTCCCTGCAGCTTGCAGGAGAGATCGCCGATGGGGTTATTTTCAGCGGCGTACACCCGGTTGTAGTGAAGTGGAAGATGGAACAGATTGAGAAGGGAGCACTGAAGGCAGGACGGGACCCCTCAGAGATCGACGTCTGGGTCAATGTCATGATCTACGTGGCCAATTCAAAGGAGGAAGCCCGGCGCGAGGTAGCCTCCTACGCTTCCAGCCACACTCACAGCAACTTCACTTCTCAGTTTCAGCGGGAAACCCCTGAAAGCATCGACCTGAAACAGCGCCTCGAGCGTGCGGAGCCGGGGCTACTGGACGAGATGAGGCGGTTGGCCGAGGCCTACGACGTCTACTGGAAAGAGCGCAGGGACGCCCCTCACGCCAAGCTGGCGACACAGCGGCTCGTCGACTACTACATGCTGACCGGGACTGTAGACGATATCTGCGAGCGGATCTATGAGCTGCAGAAAGTGGGAGTGAAGACCATTCGCCTCGGAACGGACTCCGCCAGAGATAAGAAGGGCATGATGCGGCAGGTTGGGGACAATATTATGTACAACTTCCGCAACTAGTGCGCTTACTATGCCAGAGGTGGTTCCGAAAATCGTTTGTGCACCTCCGCCTAAAGGCGGGGGCATGCATGCCGTCCCCTTCAGGGGGCAGCCGAGAGCCAATTTCGGAATAGCTTCTAGTTTTGCCCCACTCCAGGTTTGCCCTTGGTTGATGGGATAAGGGTGTCATGGTCGATTTGCGGGGTGTGCTGAACATAATCAATTTTTGAGGGGATGAAACGTTGCAACTGAACCCTTCTGAAGACTCCTACGCCGATCTAGTTCTTTCGAACGCCAATGTAATTACCGTGGATGCCGAGGACTCGGTCGCTGAGGCGATAGCTGTTAAAGGTGATAAGATCGCTAAGGTTGGAACAACCGAGAAGGTTAAGGATTTTGTTGGGAAGCGCACCAAGGTCATGGACCTGAATGGGAAAACGGTGCTGCCAGGGTTCATAGAACCTCACAACCACTTCCAATGGGTTGGGTATGCGTTGCAACAATTGAACGTTCGAACACCGCCATGCAAAACCATCGACGATGTGCTCAACGTGGTGAAGGACCGGGCAAAGGTGACGCCGAGAGGTCATTGGATCAGTGGCAGAGGGATCGAGTTAGCCGCACTTAAGGAGCATAGATGGCCGACAAGGGCAGAGCTGGACGCGGCCGCCCCGGATAATCCCCTGGTCCTCGAATACGTATCCAGCTATGCTTGCGTCGCCAACAGCAAGGCGCTGGAAATGGCCGGAATAACCAAGGACACCCCAAACCCCGCGGCAGGAGTCATCGAAAAGGACCCGGTTACGAATGAACCCACGGGCCTGCTGCAGAATGCCTCTGCCACGGAGCTCGTGTGTGGCCTTATTCCCCCACCCACTCTAGAGGAACTAAAAGACTGGCTAGTCCAGGCGGGCAGGGAGTTCGAGAAGGTAGGAATAACCTCAGTTCACGACCTCACCTGGACCGAGCGACCGGAAACCTTCAGGGCATACCAGGAGGTAGTCGAAGAGAATAGGCTGAAAATAAGAATATACCTGTTTTCATCAGTCAATAGGATGCGGCACATGGGTGTACATACCGGCTTTGGAAACGAAAGGTTTAGGTTGGGAGGAGTGAAGATTCGTCTCGACGGCTCCATACAGGTCTTCACATCCGCCTTCTATGAGCCCTACCTAACCAAGGACACAAAAGGCGTGTTGAGCTACACACCGGGAGAGCTGAGCGACATGGTCCTTGAGGCTCACAATCTAGGATACCAGGTTGCCATCCATGCCCAGGGCGACTATGCGATCACGGTTGCGATAGATGCCTTGGAATTCGCGATGTGGAGGTACCCCAGGCCTAATCCCCGGCATCGCATAGAGCACACCCAGTGTGTCACGCATGAAGACCTCAGGCGAATGAAGAGGCTGGGTCTCATCGCCTCAATGTATCCCTACCATCCGTGGTACTGGGGCGACCGGCACGTAGATACGTTCATCGGCATGGAGCGGGCTAGCAGGATAGACCCCATGAAGGAGGCCATGGACATGGGCATCGTCACCGTCGCCCACTCCGACGCACCCGTAGCCATGCCAGGCCTTCCCAATTTCCCCGCGGATCCACTGTGGGGGATGTGGTGCGCCGTGAACAGGACGACCAAAAGTGGGGTCGTTCTTGGCCCTGAGTTGCGGCTCTCGCCGATGAACGCCATCCGAGCCTACACGATAAACGCGGCCTACGCATCCTTCGAGGAGAAGATAAAGGGATCCATCGAACCTGGAAAGCTGGCAGACTTCGTCGTCTTGTCCGACAGCCCACTCACCGTAGACCCGATGGACATAGGCAAAATCAAGGTGGAAAAGACTATTATCGGTGGGGAAGTCGTCTACGAGGCTTGATCTCAATATGCCACTGAGGGTATCCCCGTCAGTTTTTACGGGGGCCGTCTCCAGAGTGAAACTTCCTTAGGAGGTGTGTCAATGGGTAATTCGGCACAGGCCTACCCCAACCAGGACCTTCTGGTCGAAACAGACTGGCTGGAAGAGCACCTGGAGGATGAAAACCTCGTTATCGTGGACTGCGAGTTGCAGGACTCCTTTCGCAGAGCCTATCGTAGGGCCCACATCCCGGGGGCCGTCAGTATCCAAACACCCCACTGGCATGACCCCGATGACCTGAACCTCGTCATGTCCCCCGAACAGTTCGCCCGCGAAATGTCAAACCTCGGAATCGGAGACGATACCCTGGTAATCACCTACTGCTGCCAAAGAAGCCTGTACGCCACGCGGCTCTGGTTCGTCCTGAACCTCTACGGCCACGATAATGTCAAGGTCCTCAACGGGGGCTGGAACAAGTGGATCCAGGAGGGAAGGCCCATCACCAATAAGGTGTTCAGCAATCCTCCCAAGACCTTTACTCCCAGGGTAAATGAGTCCATACGCAGGAGGGCCGACTACATAAAAGAGTCGCTGGGGAACAGCGACGTGATAGTCGTAGACGTTCGCCATGATGTCGAGTACCATGGTGGCTCCTCCTACATGCCGACGGTCCCACTCCCCGAGTACTATAGAGGCCCGTACCAGCGCAAGGCCCCACCCCCCGTCCCGGCGACACTCCCCTTCCCGCCCACAAAGAGGCATGGCCACGTGCCTGGAGCGATCAACCTGGAGGCCAACTTTCAGGTCAACTTCAAGATCATGGAAGCTGAGCCCTGGGTCTTCAAGCCCGCCGACGAGCTTCGCCAGATGTTCCAGGACGCCGGGATTACCCCCGATAAAGAGATCATACCCTACTGTGAGCATGGCGTCCGCTCATCCCAATGTCTCTTTACCCTCAGGCTCATGGGCTATGACAAGGCCCGCCTCTTCGACGGAGGGTGGATGGAGTGGGGTAACAGGGAAGACACTCCTATAGAAAACTAGGCGCCAGTGGCCTTCGCCGCTGCCAGTAGCGCGGACCCACGGCTTGCCTTTTACAGGGACCGTCTCCAGAGTGGAACTTCCTTAGGAGGTGTATCAATGGATAATTCGGCACAGGGCTACCCCAACCCAGACCTACTGGTCGAGACAGACTGGCTGGAGGAACATCTAGATGACGAAGGCCTCCGGGTTGTGGACTGCGACGTGTGGGATGCTTACCGCAAAGGACATATCGTAGGCGCAGTGGGTGTCCGAGATCATTACTGGAAGAATCCGTATGACCCTGTCCACGTAATGACCCCTGAGCAGTTCGCTCACCAGATGTCGGCGATGGGAATCGGAGACGACACCCTGGTGATAGCCTACGACGGCTCCAAAAGCCAGTACGCCGGGCGGTTCTGGTGGGCCATGAACTACTACGGCCATGAGAAGGTAAGGGTTCTCAACGGTGGGTGGAGGAAGTGGCTCCTTGAGGGAAGATCCATCACGACCGCGGAGTCGAGCTATCCTACCGGGACATTTACCCCCAAGACAAAGGAGTCTCTCATTGCTACTGGAGATTACATAAAGTCAGCGCTGGATCGGAAAGACCTGCTGCTCGTGGATGTACGGCACGATCACGAATACGGAGGGACGAGGCCGGCGAAGAGCGATGCGAGACAGTACAGGCCAATGGCGATAACCCCGACGACATCTAGAATAGGCCATATACGTGGAGCGGTTCAAGTGGAGGCGAACTACGTCCTGACCCATGAGCCGTGGACCCACAGGCCCGCAGCCGAGCTTCACCAGATGTTCCAGGAGGCGGGAGCTACCCCTGACAAGGAGATCATCACCTACTGTTGGGCGGGCGGGCGTTCGGGCCATGGCCTGTTCACCCTAAAGCTCATGGGTTTCGAAAGGGCGCGCCTCTTCGATGCGGGCTGGTACGAGTGGGGTAATCGCGAAGATGTGCCCATAGAAGGATAGACGGCTGAAGACCGTCCCTGCTGGCAGGAGTCCGGGCACCCAGACTGGCCATTTACGTTTATCAGTGGCGACGGTCTCCCTCACCGTCACGCGGACGCTATAGCTGCCCGCGAAGAACTTCCCAGTGCTCCCCTCTACGCTAAGGGTGGTGGGCGTCTAAGGAGTTGAAGTGATATGCCCATGTCACGGTCCAATATCTCGACGAACCTCCCGCTGGAGTCGCTGACGACCACAACCATCCAACGCCGCAGATTCTACGCCCAAGCCATCTGGGAGCTCACCACCGGCTATTCACTCCTCTGATTCCTTCGATCCAAAGGTGTCCCATTTTCGCTGATTGATAGTAATCCCTGCCCCACCCGGGGCATCACCTCGCAGGCAAAGAGCTCCATCTGCTCAACGAGCGACTCCACTGAGTGACCGATGAATCCCAAGCCCAACACCGTGGCCCCCGCTCTCGCGTAGTTCAGGACGACCTCCGCCACCGTCTCCGGGGAGCCCACCAACTCGTCGTGGCGACCCCGATGGCCCGCGGGGTCGTGGCGCTGCATTGACTCCCGCTGGGCGTGGACCTCTACCGTCTTCAGTGCTATGCTCCACGCCTCATCGTCCGTCGGCGCAACGCAGGCGCGAGGTGCCGTGCCGATCTCGAACTCCACACCGCTACGGCCAACCCGTTCAGCCTCCCGGTGCAGATCGGGGATCTTGCGCCGAAAGTACTCGGGATTGCCCGACGGCATCCACCCATCGGCGAAGCGGGCGGCACGCTTGAGGGCGATGTCGCTGGTGCCGCCGTACCATATCGGCAGCCCCTGCGGCCGGGGGTTAAGCTCGGCACCCTCGAAACTGATGTACTTGCCCTCGAAGGAGATGGGACCGGGCTGATCGATGGCCATGCGCAGGAGCTTCAGTTTCTCGACGCCGATGCGCCCACGCTCCTCCCAGGGCGTCCCGGTGATCGCGAAGTCCCGGGGTTGGTTTCCCACACCTACGCCCAAGACGAACCGTCCACCGGAGAGGCGGTGCAGGGTTAGCGCTTCCCTGGCGAGGATGAGGGCGGGTCGCCAGCCCAGGCACAAGATATATGGGATCAACCGGATGCGCCGCGTGACACTGGCAAGGTAACCCAGGGTCGTCATGGCCTCGAAGAAGTCGGTGGGCCGCTCCATCGCATCGACCACCTCCCTGGACCCCGCATAGAAGTGGTAACGCTCACCGTAGTCCCAGTTGACGTGGTCGTGCACCGTGACGTGGTCATACCCCAGCCTCTCTGCGGCGGAGGCCATCTCGACGATAGCCCCCGGGGAGGCGAAGGGGCCTGAATTGGGAAGGCGTACTCCAAACCGCATTTTTCACCTCCTTACCACTAGACATCAGGAGGAAAGGAGCCTGGTATTCCCTTCTACCCAGTGTCGACGTGGTCCCTGTACTGATGCGTGCCCCAACAGCCGGGCAAATTTAAACGGCTATCCAAGGGGTATGGCTTCGGTCAGGTTGCCGATGACCTCTTCGCTGATGCGCCGGACGGTGGCGAGGTACTGCTCCATGGTGTGGGCCAGAATCTTCAGCGCTATATGCTGGGCCCCTGCCTCCACGAAGGCGCGAAACTTCTTGATGGCCTCCTCTGGATTCCCTACGACGGCGGCCCTCAATCCACGCTCGAGGCTGCCGAATATATGCTCCAGGGACCGCGCCGCTACCTTATACGCTTCCTCGGCGGACTCCTCTACCGCCACCCACACCTCCGCCGCACATGTGATGGACGTCTCCAATCGGCCGACCTCGGCTAGGGCTGCGTAAAGGTTACGCCGATGGGCGGCGAAGGTCTCTGGACTTTCCCTAGATCCAGAAAGCCACCCATCGCCCCAGCGTGCGGCCCGGCGAAACGCGGCCTCGCTCCTCCCCACAATCCATCGCCTGAGCCCGGAGGGCTTGGGGAAGAAACAGGCACCGCTGAACTCCACGGTATCACCGTGGAACTCGGCCAGCATGGTATCCCCCAACGCCGCGTCGAGGGCCGCCAGGTACTCGTTGGCGATCCGCCCGCGTCGCCCCATGGGCACCTGCATCACATCGAAGTCGTTGGGAATGGCACCTATGCCCATGGCCAGTGTCAGTCGCCCGCCAGAGAGGGCGTCTATGGTCAGGGCCTGCCGGGCCAGCATGCGGGGGTCTCGAAACGGCACTACCAAACCCGCGACCCCGATTCGAATCCGACGGGTGCGTCCTGCCACGACGGCCAGGGTGTTCAGGCTCTCGTAGAGGTTTGGGTCCTGGCCTGCGCACGCCTCTATGGAACCGGCAGCGAAGTGTGTGAGCATCTCCGGCACCCACGAGATGTGGTCGTGAACCCAGGCTGTATCGTAGCCCAGTTCCTCTGCCACCTCTGCGGCCTCGACCACGGCCTCCGGCTTCGCCAAGGGGCCGGAGTTGGGCAGGCGCAGCCCGAAGGTCACTGGCGTGGGCTGGCCAACGGGTCCGTCCCTCAAGACCTCGTCTCCCCGGCCGTGTCATCGGCGGTCTCCGTGGCACGCTCAATGGCCACTTGCAGCGCCCACCGACCCGACTCTGCGTAGGTGATCATGCCAGCCAGCAGGATGCACAGGGACACCGACTCTGCCACCTCGTGGGGCGTCGCGCCAGCATCGATGGCCTTTTGCGCGTGAAATACCGGGGGACGGTTCGTCTTCAGGACCGCACACTCGATGGCCACGACAACCAGCTCCTTGATCTTCAGGGGCAGCGCCCCGTGGGGCGGCTCCATGAATACACCCTGGCGGAACACCATGTAACCGTCGAGAACCCCGGGGCAGTACCTGGCGAGCCGTTCGTGATGTTCCAGGCGGGACTGATCAAGGTAGTATTGGCGTTCGTACTCGTGAGTGTCGACGAGGGGAGGTCTAGGGCTCCCCTCCTTTGGCTTCTCCCACGCCACGCCGCCAGCCAGCTCTCTGGCACGCTCCTCCGCCGCTCGCAGGGCATGGCGACCCGACTCCCAGAATGTGCCTATGCCCCGGAGCATAGTGCAGAGCGCCACCACTTCGGCCACCTCGTGGGGCGTCGCGCCAGCATCGATGGCCTTTCGCGCATGAAAGGTTGGGGGTGGAGCCGTCCTCCGGATGGCGCACTCGATGCCCACGCAGATCAACTCCTTGTACTTTAGTGGCAGCACCCCGTGGGGCGGCCCCGCTAGGGCTGCCTGCCGCAGGGCCATGTGTCCCTGGAGCACCTCCGGACAGTACCTGGCGAGCCGTTCCAGTTCATCAAGAACGGGCCCATCTCCAAGGTATTCACGGCCGTACTCGCGGGAGTCGCGGACGGGTGGCCTCGATCTCTCTTCCATTGGTCTCTCCTCTCTCTAGAGCAGGGTCTTCCTCACTAAAGGCACGCGCCATGCGCTTGTACCTCTAATAGTGGTCGCTAGGCGGAACGGCGGCTGTGAACGTCGCTGGATGTGCCAAATAGCAACCACGTATGGTCATGACGGTTACCCTCCTTAGGTGTTCGCCTCAGCAGATCAATCCTCCTAGCTGCGAGGGCGAGGTGTTCCTGAGAGGGTGATCTGCCTCTCCAGTTCCTGCACGACCCGGTTCTCCCACTTCTCGCCTATGTCCGTCTCGTAGATGCAGCAGATGCGGGCCCCAGTCGCCGCAGTGGACAATAAGCAGCACCGCACGACGATGCCGTTGATGGGGGTCTTGAATTCATCCACCACCTCGTCGAACATGTTCCGCACCACCCCGACGACCTGCCCAACCCGGACGTAGTCGCCGGGCTTGACGAAGAGATGGGACATCCCTCCCCGGTTGACCGTGATATCAACTCGATTGGTGACGTCCACCTGGAGGCTGGGCATCTCCAACTGCCCGCTCAATGCACCGGTGGCCTTACAGAAGTTGCGAATACCCCGGATCATGATGGAGGGGAAGGGCTCCAGGGCCCGCCATCCCTCGCCGGCCTCCAGGGCGATTCTGGGACACCCGCGACTGTGCAGTACGGCGGTGAAACCGTCAGCCCGGGCCCCCCTTTTCCATAGGTGATTGATCTCGAATCCTAACTTGCCGCTCAGCTCTAAGCGCTTCTCACGAACCTGAGGAGGCTCGTCGTCGGTGAGATTCGTCATCGCCCGGGGATAGTTCACGCTGTCCAGGTGGGTGGAGTGTAGGTCGAGGGCGAAGTCGGCGTTCAGGGAGATGCTCTCCGCCATGGCATAGGCAATCCTGGCGCTCATGCCACCATCCGCATCCCCGCTAACGTGGCCCACGTCGGCCACATTGGGCGCATCGAAAGGATAGTGACGGGAGCGATGGGCCCATGCCGGGGCATTCATCAGTGGCACCATCACCAGCGTCCCAGAGACCTCCTCGGGGGTGATCTGTCCGGCGAACCGCTTGACCGCCTCAATGGAACCCGCCTCCTCGCCGTGTGTGCCGGCCGAGATAAAGACGCGCGGGCCGTCCCGTCTACCTCTAATCACGATCACAGGGATGGCCACTTCGCTCCCCGTGCTCATCTCGCCGATTCGGACCAGGAACATCTCCCTGATCCCAGACCTGATGTCGACCTTCCTGAACTCCTCGGGCGTGACATGTTTCGCAGTCATTCTCGCTCCTTTTCCTTTATGATCTCATTCACTCCTAAATCCCAGGCCGATGACGACTTCCCAGAGCATTTCCTTTCTAGCGCCTCTTGTCCAGTCTTACTCCTGCCACTATACTCCAACTCCATGGCAGAGTTCCTGCTTGAGACTGCGTTTGCGTAGAGTGTGGGAGTTCGGCGGCAATCGACCTTGAGTAGCTATACCCACCAGAAGGTCAGACCTTGCAACTGTGGTTTGTTAGTAACCCCGCCTCTAAGCTGTATGCGACGTGGTCGTCTCTACGTAGCGGCGGCAGGGGTGCTTCCCGGCTAAAGCACAATAGTTTGTGTGGATTGTATCTCAGCAAAGACGGTGTTTCGCTGAGAAAATGAACGCGCCGCTGTGTCCTGCCTGCGCCGTTAGTTTCTCCTGATATTTCTTATTGTAGGGTCCAGGAGGTCTCTTATCCCGTCACCCATGAAGTTGAGCCCTAGTACCGTCAGAGTGACAGCTGCGCCAGGCACCAGGGCCACCCAGGGTGAGGTTTCCAGAACCTTCGCGCCTACTCTCAACATGGCGCCCCAGGTGGGTGTGGGTGGTTCTACGCCCAAACCCAAAAAGGCCAGGCTGGACTCGGCAAAGATCATGCTGCTTGCCAACAGGCTGGCATAGATGGCAACCGTTGTAGTTATGTGCGGAAGGAGGTGCGTCACCATGATCTTCCAGGTGGGTGCGCCGACGGCCCTG
>SDBU01007992.1_pt1 | contig 12096 bp, 11 predicted proteins | sample 2277071 | NCBI WGS metagenome assembly SDBU01 (sample SAMN10397929, study PRJNA504765) | marine sediment metagenome | isolation source: marine sediment core GS08_GC12, 126 cmbsf | place: Arctic Ocean: Gakkel Ridge, Loki's castle | collected 2008
CCAGGCTATATCAACAGCCGCAACAGCAGGTGTACTTGCTATTTCAGGCGTAAGCCTTAGAAGGTGTTGCGATAATGCCAATAATGCCGATGGGGTGGCATGGTGGAGGATTCGGGCTTTTAAGGGTGCGACTACCGTTTTCGGTACTGCCATGTATGGGGATGATCTCTCAAGTGATGAATTAGCCGAGCATCAGACCATAGAGGGTGCATGGAGTCGGGTAGAAGGCACTGCTGGTATTGTTCTCGCATACAGAGTGCCTTACCGATCAACAGACGATTAAAGAAAGGGATGAAATGCCGGAAAAGAAAAGCGTAAAGAGACCAGTTCAACGTAAGCCACTTACGAAATTGGAAAGATTAACCAAGGAATTAAAAGTGCTAAAATCAGATAAGACCCAGGAACACCTGGATTCTTTTGAATGTAGTTTTCCTCCCGCTTTAGCCATCAAAACTGTTAAAGAACAAATAAGGGTGCTCAAGGAAAAACTAGAGGAGAACGCCTGAATGACTTACCACATCCGATGCAAAAAGGACGACAAGACCGTCAGGACTATCAAGGAAGTTGTAGGCCATCATTTTGTGCAGGGGCAGCCTGGCCTTCTCATGGCGCACTGCCAGAATGACGAAAGGGTTTTCATCAACTTTGACCACTTCGACTTCCTGGACTTCAGCAATGGCTGGGCTAAGGGAGAGGCAGCCGTAGCACAGAAGGCGGCGGAAGCCCAGGCGGCAGCCCAGAAGAACGAGCCAGCGCCTGAGCCAGTTATTAACGGGCCGGGCGGGGCAAGTTGAAGAAAGGAGAATTGGAATGCCGTATCGTCGTAGAGGGAAAGTCGTTCAGCATAAAAAGGCTGGCAAGTGGGTAAAGAAACAGACCGCTGGGTCGGAGGCCGCTGCTAAAAGGGCATTGAATTTGCTTCGTGGCGTAGAACATGGGTGGAAACCCACTGGCGCTCCCGCAAGGAAACCCGCCCGCAAAAGCAGCAAGCGGAGATGATGTTAATGCCCAGAATCGCCACAATAGCCCTAGGCAGGCGATTTAAGCCACTTTCTTGCCGGGTTGAGGTACTATGCCCCTAAAGCAGATTACGTCCTCCAGAGTCCATCCCACCAGGCGGAGTATGAAAGAGGGCGAGTTCCGGTTTGCCATGACTGGCGGCAAAGTCGGGCGGCTTTTCCACAAGTTCTCCAGCATCCTGCATGAGTTCTGGGCCGGGGAGCCGTTGCTTGTGGACGGTTCCAATAGGATGCGCCCCAAGGTGAACTTCCGAATCACTGGAGCCCTTGCTTCTGCGACAAAAACAATTACAGCCTCAGCAGACAATATAGATGTTTCAGGGATAAATACTCTATTTGTAGACCCAGCCGCAGCAGTAGTAATAGGAGGGTTTACGGGAGGAGTTAATGGGCAGGAATTAAGGGTTGTAGTAATAGATGATGACCAGAATGTAACTCTTGAACACGCCGAAGGAGTTGGCGACCAGGACATATATTTACACATAAGCCTTGACGAGACCTTAGACTCTCATTATGGTGGCTGGAACTTAGTTTGTAACGGGAGCGACTGGTACGATGAAAGCCACGCAAGGCACGTTTAGGATAATGTAATGCCTTTCAAATATGAAAAGATAGCGGGATTTGCGGGTGGCCTGATAAACCGGGTCGATCCCAGGGACATAAAGCTTCGTGATCCCAGAGGTCTGTCCAAGGCCCAGAATATCTCCCTGGATGTGGGCGGCAAGATCAGGACTATCGGCGGGCTGGCGGACTTCACCAAGGTTGACGGGGCTACTGCGCTTACGCAGACGGCTAAGCTTTGTCCGGGGAGTGGGCTGTTCACCTACGGTAGCGACCACTGGCGGGGGACGGATACGGTTGTTGATCTACTGCCTGACAACAACGCAGTTTCCGACCAGCAAACAGAGGCGAATGCTACCACTGGATGGGCGATGGTTGGTGGTGGTACGGGAGCTGTGTTCTCATCAAATACGCCAGCTAATTTTAGTATAGGAGCAAGTGGCACTACTTATGTCTTTGGAATGGTCGGTGGTGATGCAACTGGTTTCATACGGCTTACTTCTGGCTTAACAACAGTAATTGGGCAGAGATATTTGTTTTCGATAAGGATGTATAATACCGCTAACGTTGTGCAGGTGCTTGTTGGTTCGATAACTGCGGGAAGCAGTGACTTGGCTTCGCTAATAATGACAACGATTGATAGCTGGGTAACTGTTACGGGGGAGTTTGTTGCAATCACTACAACTACATACTTTGCAACTCATAGGGGTGCCACTAACAGTTACTATATTGATAATGTGTATTTAACTAAAATCCCTAAACGAGATATAAATACTGATTGGCTGGCTTTGGCTGATGTTGCCGATGCCGATGGGCCTGAAATCGACCTATACAACACAAATGACGATTCTTTTACTGCCGGGTTGTTGGACTTCGGGACGGTATCATCTTTTGTGGGTGCATCGGCTGGCGATGTTGATTTTCCCACAGTAAGTACGATTACAGATGCGGCGGCCACATTTCTAAGTCAGGGAGTAAAGGCTGGCGATGTGCGTATTGTTTCTGGCTGTTCAACCACCGCAGCCAATAACATCGTTTTTGTCGTTGAACGGGTTACAACCGGGACTATCTATGCCAGGGGCAGTCCATTTACTGTAACCGCCGCCGAAGCGGGGACTGTAACGCTCACGAAGTACAATCCGGTGGCGTTTCACTACGTCAACGAGGCTTTGAGGGCTAGTCCTGCCGATGGTGGCATTGCACTTCGCCCCAAGCATTATTCCTTTGCAGATCGGACTCATTTTGAAGGGGCGGATTCATCTGAAAGAAAATTCTCCAGCTGGTATGCTAACGATGTTGGCCCGGTTGCGCCGACTGACGTTGCTTTCGATGCTGCTGTTGATAGTGGACTTTCCGGCAATCTAACCGCAGGTGCGGGCTGGGAAGTTGGCATGACTGAAACTGCTGACGGTGGAGAATGGGTTGCCGGCACTTACATCATTGCCTGTTCATTCATCTATGACGACGGGCAGGAATCCGCATTGTATGTCCCGTCTACCGATGTGGCGATGACAGCCATTACCGAAGGGGCCAGTTTGACGCTATGTGCAAAAGCCGATACCGCAACTAACTATAACCAACGAATTAGCGGCGGGAGGGTTTATTGCAGACTTGATGAAACGGACGATCCTTGGATGCTGCTGATGGATATTTCTATGGCTAAGGGTGCAAGGGCTACCCTCTCAGGCACTTATAATGCTTGGGCGGAAGGTGCCACTGCCGACGATGTCTATACGGCGTCATTTATATCCAAACGGCAGAATATTGACTCATACGAAAGCCTGGCCGGGATTGACCCTACAACTCCAGTTGAAGTATTCACCGGCGATAACGCCTTCTGGAACACCTCTGTCATAGCCAGAAACCGCTGCTTCATCGGCGCACCTAGATACACTGCCGAAGGTGGCGCACTGGCGCACTTCAGGGATCGTATTCTTTATAGCACAGTTGGGGCTTTTGACACTTTCCCGATAGACAACTACATTGACGTTGTCCAAGGCGATGCTGAGGACTATGTGAAGTTGGGCGCTTATGGGAATACTCTATTGGCCTTCAAGGAAAGCACCCTCTACCTGATCGACATTTCCGACCCTGACGATGCCGGTTGGCAAATGAAACAGGACGCCAACGAGGGTAAGTATCCATTCAGGGGGATAGCGCATCCGGGGGCTTATTTCGAGACGCCGGTCGGCCCGGCTTGGTGCAATAAGTTCGGCGTGTTCCTCTACAACGGCAGTGAGATTGTTGAACTGCTGGGAGACAAGATCGAACTCAGCGAGCATCCGCTGGCGTATCAGAGGTACATGGAGTTTGACGGTAGCAACGATTACGTAACCAAGTCCAACGACGCCGACCTGAATTTCGGGGCGAATACGGATTTTTCACTTGAATCTTTTATCAAAACGTCAGCTACATCGGTGCAGGTAATTGTTAACAAAGCAGATACCACGGCAGTTGATCAAGGCTACGAATTAATAATGCTTACGGACGGAACATTACGAGCCATCTTAGGCGATAATTCCGCTCAAGAGTCCTTTGAGAGTACAACGGCCATAAACGATGGTGAGTGGCATCATGTTGTTGTTACATTTGATCGTGATAGTGCAACTGGTGGCGTTATTTACATTGATGGTGTTGCCGATGGCACTCCGGGAGATTTGACGAACGTTACAGGCGATATTGATGTCACTGGTAAGCCCCTGGTAATTGGTATAGATTCAACTGATTTGGCTTTTGGCCCTTTCGATGGCAGCATTACCCATCCTCGCATCTGGAACCGTGCCCTTACATCTGCTGAAATAGCCCTGCTTTATGCAGGCCAGCCAGTGCTTGCGGCGGATCAGTGGGGGAGCCAGACGGATATAACTCCAACAGGGCAAGCTTGGTCTGATTCAAACACGGAAGGGAATAGCGTTGCGGGATTGACAGAAACACTTTGTACAATATCTTCGGTAACGGCGGCTGGCGAGACCCCTGCTGCCGTCCATGCCGGAACCTACATGGTAAAGATGGCGCTTGCCGCCGGGAGTAGTTATTGCGGGGAGAGTTTTGCTACAGTGATAGGGGAAAAATATCGGGCGGCGGGTTGGTGCTATGTCCCGGCTGGCACAGGTGGGTTTACACAATTGAGGGTTGGCACTTCAATTAATAACAACGACCTTGGAGCAGATAGTTATACAACCAGGGACGCTTGGGTCTATGTCCAAGTAGAATATACACCTACCCAGACAACAACATACATCAGTTTTATAAATGGTGCCCCCTCTGGCAATATGTACGTTGATGACGTAGTTAATGTTGAAATCGGTTGCGTGGCGGAATATGCACCGAAGGGCATTGGCGATGCAACCTGGGTAGATCAGTCGGGTAACTCACTGGACGGCACAGTCGTTGGGGCAACCGCAATCTTCGAGGACTCATGGGCCAAGTTCTACACCGACTACAGCATCCTTGGCTACCATGCCCTCACCAACCAGATTATCATAATGCGGGACTGCACCGGGAAGTGGTCAAGCGGGCAGGACTACGGGGATGCGTTCATTATCGACCTCGACACTGGGGCAATCACCACAGGGCGAAGGGTATTCACAAAGGGGATTGCTTACTCGAACTGGGCAACCGACTGGGAGCAAAACTTAATCATTGCAGAGCAGACCAGTTCATCCTCGGTAACAATCAAGAAATGGACTGATGAACCTCAGTCTCAAGCAATAGGGCTGATAGATGTAAGAACGGCTGACATCGACTTTGGCAATCCTATGTTTGCCAAGATATTCGATGCACTTGCCGCTTATTACAAAAGCTCAGCCGCTCAGACTGCCCCATTCAGTTACGCACTGGACAGCGACGACCGCCACGTTGCCTGGACTCGTATAACCGGCAATTTTGCAGCGGAGAGTTTTTGGGAAAAACTAACCCTTGAACCTACAGCATTTGAGTGTGATACAATCAGGTTTAAGTTGGACAATCCGACAGCGGCGGGGATAATGGAGCTGAATGATTTGACCCTTAGATACCAAACTGAAGAAGAGGATATAGATTAAATGTCAGATTTCTACAGAGCTGAAGCACTATTTAGGGGTGGGGCCAGGGGGCCAACCTTTGGCCTTGGGCAACTTATTCAGCGTGAAGAGGAGGAAGAGTATCGCTTAGAGCAGGAGCGTGCCAGGGGTATTGAGACGAGAGAGCGGAAGCGTGGAGTTGCTCGTGGCCGGGGGCGCTGGGGTGGCGGACTACCTGGCGGGATACTCGGTTTTATGCTTGGCGGTCCTGTTGGCGCTGCTATCGGCGCTGGACTTGGCAGTTATGCCGGCCAGAGGGTGGCAACCGAGACCAGGATTTCTCCAGGTGCTATGAAGAAGTTCGAGCGTATCGGGCCGGGGAGGTATTACGTCGGCAGAGGTGAAGAGCGGGAACGGGAATTTGAATGGGGTGAGACAGAACGGGGCCGCTATATGCAAGAGCAAATACTGACCAGTTCCCTTATGGATGCTTTGACCGGATACCAGGGGGCAAAGTATGGGGGTGGTATTTTGGATATGATTTTGGGTAGGGGCGGAGCAGGAGCAGGGGCAGTAGTTCCGACCTATGGTGGCGGAGGTGCCCCAGATATATTTGCAGGAGGAAGATATGCCTGATTATTCAAGTCTTATGGGGATGCTGGGATTAGGAGCCGGTACTTTACCGGAATATTTCGGCCAGTATTTTGAGGACGTAGACCCAAGATGGTCTCAGTATATGGGAGAGCAGTTTGGAGCAGCCGAGACAGCCTTGGGCGAACTGCCTGGATTGCGGAGAGGGATGCTTGGGCAATTAAGAGGCGGTCTCCAGGAGCGTGGTGTAGCCGCAGGGAGAGGGATGCAGGCCCGGAGAGCAGGGGCGGGCTTTGCCGGTGCCGGGGCACTTGATAGAATGGGAAGGACTGCCAGACGGGGGATTGAGCAAGAATATGGACGTGGCATGTACGGCATCGGGCAGGATATAGCAAGAAAGGAAGCGGGTGTTCTGGGAGGGTTGCGAGGGCAGCTTGGCGGTTTTCTTGAGATGCTTATGGCGGCGGATACTAGAGTTGCCCCGGCTGGCGACACCGGAGGGCTTACCTTGCCCGGCGAAGGGTGGGAAGACCTACCGACAGACCCGACATTGGATACTGACCCTTCAATATTAGACATCCGAGAAGGAGAAGACCTCCCGCAGGGCTATATGGACTGGTTAGCACAGGCAGGCTGGGAGGATACCCCGGCTAGACGACGTGAATATCAGAGTTTCTTGGACTGGCAAGGTTAGGAGGAAGATAAATTATGCCTAATGGTTACGAAAGCCCACTGAACAAACTTGCCGACGCACTGCCGGGCGTCATCATGCAGATGCAGGACATGAAGTTGCGACAGGAGACGCAGGAGGCGATGAATAGCTATCGGCAATCTATGCTTGCCCAAACAATAAGGATGAATGATTTAAGGCAGGATGCTCTCCGGGCGGCTGAAGAATTGAGGGGGCCAGAAAGGGGAAGAGAAGAGCGAGAGACGCTTTTTGAGGCCAGGAGCAAATATGGCGAGCCAGGCGCAAGGAGCCTTTATCCCGGTCTGATGGAGCAGTATTATCCACAAGGGATGCCACCAGAAAAGGTGGTAGCGGAAAAGGGGCCAACTGCTAGTACCACTGCAAGATATTATTCTGCCAGGGATAAATTCCAAAAGGAAATTGATGAGGCAAATGAAAGGATTGAATCTCTGCGAGGCAGGTTGAAACTTGCCCCAGGTGAAAAACCTGTAACTCCTGCATGGCCTGGTAAAGGAAAAGAACAAACTGATCTTGATAATTGGAACAAATTGGAAGGGCAACTTGATACAGCAACAGCCTCACTTGACAGCTTGCACAAAAGGGCTACAGAAGAGGGTGTTGATTTAACAATCGGGGCACGGGCAGAATTACCGACACCGGAAGAAGTATCGGGGATGAGTGAAGATGAAATATTGCAAAGGCTAGTCCCTGGTATTGAATAGTGCCTCAGCAATCACAAATAGATATGGCTCAGGAGTTATGGCGTCGCCACCAAGCTGACCCGGCGATATTGAGTGATACTCAAGTCATTTATTTAGAAGAACTTCGCAGACGCTGGGGTTTATCAGAGCCGCCACCAGCAGTCCCAGGATTAAGACCCATTACCAAAGAAATGCAGTTCGAGGCTGAGGTGCCGCCTGGTGCCCCAGAGTATAGGCCGTTAGGACTGCATGAGGCACAGCGTGTCGGTCTCCCGATTATAGGACGAGACACCCCGATAGATCGGTTCTCGGAGAAGGTAATGGAGTTTGTTGCGGGCGATCCTGAGTCTGACTTAGAACCAGGGACTTTCGCTCCGGGGGGACGACATACTGCAAGGGTTAGAAAATTCCTACGACAAGCCGCAGCATTACCCTGGGCTGCAACTGTAGGATTCGCTAATGAATTGGTGAAATCTCCTATCGGCGCTATTGCTGGGATACCAGAACATATTGCAAAGGCTCTCAATAATTTTGCCATTCAACAGAGTCCATATTCAACGCCGGAACAATTAGAACAAGTCGAAAAAAGTTTGGATGAAGACCCCGGACAATATGCTTTTGCTGTATTGATGGCTTATGGCGTTATGAAGCCGCTCTCTGCGAAAACCAAGATAGAAAGAGCAACCAAAGAAGCTCTCGCGGAAGCCCCCAGAATCGCAGAAAAGCCTCCTGTACGCCCCGTAGAGCCAATCAAACCCGAGATTCGACCCAAAGTACCAGTTGATGTCGTTGCGCCCGTAGAGGTGCCTACGACTCTTCGCCCAGGACTCAGGGAAGGTGTCCCTGTAGCCCTTGAGGTGCCGGTTGAGCGGCCTGCCGTTGCTCCCCGTCCAAGGCCAGTTGCCGAACCAATTACCCCTAGACCTCCAGTGGCACCGCCAGAAGTACCTCTGGAGACTGTCCCGGCACTAAGGGGCGGGGTGCAAGTTGCAATTGAACAGCCCGTAGGAGTGCGCGGTAGTGATGTCCTTGGATTAAACCTGGAGGGGAACGCAAGGTTAAGGCTTGCGGCAGAGCTCAGGGAACTTCCTCCTGACGTTGTAAGAGGCTTCAAGGCAACAGTTGACCAAGCCAAGGCTGAGGGGAAAAGTGCATCTGCTCTTGAGACGGCAAATGAAGTGCTCGTGAGCAAGCGTCCCATTACTGGTACTGAGCATGTAGGGATGGTCATTAAGGCTATAGACCTTAAAAAAGAATATAATGCTGCGATAAAAGAAAACAGCGCCCTCCTCGATGCAGGGGATATTGCCGGGGCTGATATTGCCCGTACCCGTGCGAATATAATTATGGACAATATCGACAGACTGACAGAGGGCACGAAGTCTGGTCGCAGGGAAGCGGCCAGGACTCTAGGTATTGGCAGAATAATGCTGGACATGGAGACCTATGACATTGCCAGCGTTACGCAGAGAGCGCAGGCGTCCAAGGGGAAAAGACTCTCACCCAAGGAAACGGAGAAAATTGAGAAGATCGTTGCCGAGCATTCGGTACTTCAGGATCAGTTAAAACAGGCCGAAGTCGCTTACGAACAGTTGCTTGTGGAACGTGATCGTTTAGCGGCGGAGAATATTACCAGAGTTGAAACGGGAAAGCAGCGAATAAAGAGCACCAAAGCAATTGAAAATATTCTTGCGGAGAGAGGAGACCTGAAGACCCAGCTTGCAGATATGGGATACAGGGTAAATGACATAACCGGGGTAACGGCAGAGGGGGCATACCTCGTCGGTAAACTTGCCGTGAACTATATCAAAGAAGGGGTGAGGACATTACCGGATGTCGTAGCAAGGGTGCAGCGTGATATTCCGGTTTTAACCGAGCGTGATGTCTACAAGTCCATTATTGCAAAAGACCCGAAGCGGCAGGCGCAGGCCCGCACGGAAACCACTAAGCGTATTGCCGATCTGAAAACACAAGCAGATTTACTTCTGAAGATTGAAAAGGCCGAAGAGGGTGTATTCGACCTGCCGAAGGGTAAAACTCCCAGAGTGGCCGAAGTGCGGGTATTGCAGAAAAGGCTTACCGACTTGCGTTCCCAGGCATATAAATCAGGAATGCACCCGTCCAGGATGGAACAGGCATTTAAGACTATCAACGAACTCCAGGATCAACTTGCTAACTATTATCGCCCGATTCGCCAGAAGACACCGATAGAAACTCAAGACCTTGCCAGTGCAAAGGTAAAGATTAGAGATTTACGCCGGGAGTTGGCGGTTGAGAACGATCTTATGAATTTGAATGAGCAACTACGAACGGGGGATTTTGTTATTAAGGAACCGATTCCGCCCAGAGAAATTCCACTTTCACTTGAGCAGAAACAAATTGCACTCAAGCGGGCACGGAGACAGATTCGAGTGGCCATTGACGAGATGGCTCCCTGGACGGGGAGAAAGGTAACTGCCGAGGTCATCAATACGCTTCGGACGCTGAAGGCTACTGCGGATATGTCGGCCACATTAAGGCAGGGATTAGTTTTGTCCGTCAGGCGACCCATTATGGCTACAAAAGCATTCGGGAAATCGTTCAAGGCATTCTTCCGTGAAAACGCCGCTGAAAGGGTTGACAATGCTATTCGTTCAGCCCCTCACCACTACCTGCGTGAGAAGTCCGGGTTGCAACTGACTGAAGTTGATGCTATGTTGACTGGCCGTGAGGAGATGTTCGGCGCACGGCTGATCGAGAGAGTCCCGGTTATCGGGGAAGTGGTTAAAGCATCCAACAGGCACATGGTTACTCACCTTAATTTATTGAGGACTTCTGTCTTTGATGAGTTCCTTGCCAAGTATCCGAATGCGACTCATGCCGAGCTGACCGCCTGGGCCGATTGGATTAACGTAGCATCGGGGCGTGGTGATATAGGACGGCTGGCTGTTGTCGCCAATGAGATGTCATGGGTTGTTTTTGCCCCTCGTTTTGCTTGGTCAAGAGTTCAAACCCCATTTCGGGTATTTAAACACTGGAAACAACCTCGTGTAAGGGCTGAAATTGCTAAGGATATGGTTGCCCTTACTTCAATGGGGACAATGGCATTGGTGCTAGCCGATCTTGCGGGGGCTGAGGTCGGGCTTGATCCACACAATCCTGACTTCGGTAAGATTCGCATAGGTGATACTCGCATAGATATTTGGGGCGGCTTGCAGCAACCAATCAGATTAATTGCCAGAGCCGGGCTAGCCGTTACAGACAGGGTTGGCATCACGGGGGATGAATTAGCCAAAGCGTACAGGGCAGATGTAGACCCACTTGAATTGGCTTGGCAGTTCTCAAGATATAAAGCTTCGCCTGCCGTAACAATCACTCGTGAGCTAATTACAAGGAAGACAATGGTCGGAGAGCCAGTTACGCCGACACTAACAGCACTTAGGACTATTACCCCCATGTGGTGGGAAGATGTACTTGATGCTTGGCGGCTTGAGAACCCAGGCATGGCAATATTTGTCGGGGGTTTGACTGTTATTGGTGTAGGTGCGACAACCTATGAGGATAGTGAGACTCAAACCCGTCGGAGGATACGCCAGATGCTGAAGGAGAATAACTACATCGGGGCTGACCAATTGAAGATCGAGTGGAACATGGAAAACCCGGATAACCAAATTGTAAAGGTTTCAATAAAATGATCTCTCTCTCAGACTTCCGGGCGCTGGTAACGCACGTCCTCAACGAGTTGGGGCATCCTTATGTCAGTGCCGATGCGATTTCCCTGGTGGTAAGGACTTGTGTTTACGAGTCCGACCTTTATCACCTGAAACAGGTAGGGGGTGGCCCGGCAAGAGGCTTCCCGCAGATCGAACTTGGTGATACGGGCGCTAGGGATATATTGGGTAGGTTCTTGGGGCTTGAAAGAAAGGCCGACTTGAGGGAAAAGGTACATGCCGCATTGGGGTTTGACCCGGTGGCTTTGGCTGGCGATAACTACCAACTAGATTTGCAACTTCAAGGGAATATGATATTGGGTATCATCTGTTGCCGATTGAAATTTGGGATGTTTCCTGAGAAATTGCCATCGAAAGACGACCGCCTAGCCCAGGGACGTTACTATAAGAAATATTATAATACCTCTAAGGGCAAAGGCAGTGCCGAGGAGTTTGTCAAAGTAACAGCGGAGAGAGGGGCATAATGCCACAGATAACCAACAAAGATATTTGGAAAGAATTGAAAAGCCTTTGCAACCTTATCAGGGGTGACCCTGACGACCACGAGGATCTGGGGCTTGTTGGGGATGTCCACGACAATACGAAATTCAGGAGAGATGCGACGAAATTTAAATGGATATTCATTGTGGCAATGCTCGCCCTTTGTGGAACCATAATCGCACAAACCATAATCGCAAATGGAGGTAACTGATGGTAAAGAACCTGGTCGGCTTATTCGTAGGCCAAAACAGCCGCAAAAGGCAGATCGGCATTCTGATTGCCGTTGCGTTGTCATTCGCCTACTACCTGAACTATCTGGACGTTGAGATATACAAAGCCCTG
>SDBU01007993.1_pt1 | contig 12095 bp, 2 predicted proteins | sample 2277071 | NCBI WGS metagenome assembly SDBU01 (sample SAMN10397929, study PRJNA504765) | marine sediment metagenome | isolation source: marine sediment core GS08_GC12, 126 cmbsf | place: Arctic Ocean: Gakkel Ridge, Loki's castle | collected 2008
GTGAACCACCAGGTGTGAATACATTACATCCACTCATAGGTGTAATATATTGAGGAAATCCACCATCTCCGTCCATAGAAATAGGTCTAATTAAACCGTCAAAACTCATTAATGCTTTATCAGCATAATTATTAACAATATGGCCCAATTCTTTCATTTCAGAAGTGGCAACTTCTATTCTTTTTAATGTCTCTCCAGATGCAACTAACAAATAATTACCAACAAACAATTCATGTGGACTTCTACCACCATCAACCGCAGCACCTTGGTTAATAGCTTTTTTAACAGCAACATTAAATTTAGCTTGTCTGATACCTCGACCAACTGCTTGTAGTCTTCTTTGTCTTATAAATCTTTGTAATTTTAGTCTGTTCTGTCCAACAGTTTTCAACCTCTCTGCATTAACACGAGTAAAGCGACCGAACTTAGGAGTATATGTTCTCATTGAATATGATGTATTTAATCCATCACTACCAACATTAACAGAAATATTTGTTACATTTGGTCCATATAATCCAGTCCATGAACCACCAAAATTAAAATAATGATAAGTACCAGTAGAAGCAGGGGCAGTTGTAGTTAATCTGTTTTCAACTAAGTTTGTACCAGCACCATAAAAACCACCAGCAATAGCACCTAATTCTGCACCCAATGGAATAGTTGGATAACCCGGAACGTTAATTTCTCCTTTTTCGCTGACTTGCATGTAAGTAATACCTTCGTCAGCTATAGATTGTCCAGCTAAATTTAAAGCTGCTAAACTACCATATTCCCAAGGTACTAATCCGCTATCATGATCTACACGTATTGTTCCAGCAGGTCCAGGTGTTACCCATGGTCCATAAGTTAACACATTACTCTGAATACCTACAGCAACAGCGTCGGGCATATACATCTTAAATTCAAGAGGAGCCAATCCCATCTTACCACCGGCACCCTTGAATATATTATTTACTTTTACTTTAGCTGCTGCTTGATCATCAGCACCAATTAACAAATCAATTAAGGCATATAACAACCCAGCAGCACGAGCGGGTTTACCATCATTATCAATTTCATGTACAGAAGATGGTAATGCAATAACAACCCGTGGATAAGTTCGCGTTGCTTTATCTACATATACAAACTCTTCATGAACACTACAACGTAAAAATAATTTATCATCATAAATCCCATAATCATTATAATTTAATGTAGATATATCTAAGTCAGCACCATCCATTCTAACAAAAGCTTCCATTCGTCCGTCTTCTGTTTGAAAGAACGAAAACAAATCTTCAGTAACAGGTAGTTTAATTACATTTGGTTGATCGGTCCATCCCTGTTGAGCGGGTTCTTCACTTGTATAAATATTACCACTTTCACTATCTACTCTAGTACAAGTATAAGGAATCCTAACCATAAACTGTCTACCATAATATGTAGTCGCTAAATCATTAACCCAGTTGAAAATTGTTTGTAAATCTTCTTGAATTTGTGCCCCAACCACATCTTGTGCAACACCCACAAATGTATTCTGATTATTTAATACATTAATAAATTCTCTTCCAGCAAAACCTTGATTTGGAACGTCGTTAACCAATTTTAGTAACACTGTTATGTCCCACATACCACCACCATTATTTGCAACAATGGCAGCACCAGTATCACTTAAACCCTTGGTATTTAAAGCAACAGCCATCGTAATCCATGAGTCATATCCACTTAAAGCAGCTTGTAATTCTAATTCATTAATTGATACAGGATTATTTAAAACTATAACATTAAGATGACCATTGATATCTGTTGGGTCCATATCCACTGTCCATCTACCATCACCATCTCTACTTGGTATAACAACATTAAAATTAGAATTTAAACCAAAAAATGGAGCAATAATATCATCAGTTACACCAGCCTCTTCAAGACTTTGTTCAATTTGATAAACTGTGTTTTTCTTACCACCAATGACAAATGAAGAAGTAGGTTCATTTCTTAATTCTAATCCTCTACGTGTACTTATGGTACCTTCTGAATTTCCAATAAAGTTTTCAATTTGACCAACAGTAGGTTGATCTAATCTACGTACAGTTCTCACTTTAATGAACTTAGCTATACCACTTGGAGCTAAAGCATTAACTACATCACGCACTGGAATCAATTCAATATAATAGTCATACCCAGCATCATTGCAAAGCTGTGAAATAGCATCCATAATTGATACATTACTACCATTTAATCTCCAATAAGAAGGTGGAGTAGGTAATTCAGATATATCAATGAAATATTCGCTTAAATATAAAACTGCTGACAATCCATTAAACGGTCCTAAAATATCTTGTCTATCATAACCCATCAAACCTTGGCCACCAGCATTTGCTCCCTTAAACATTAATCGTCCATATGGAGAAAATGCATTAGCAGCACCAGTACCATTATATGGAACAGTATTTAGTAAGAAATTCATTCCTGTTATAATATTACTCCACGGTATACCATTATCATTAACACTGGCATTACCAAAACCTTGTGCTGGAGAACCAAAAATAGCACCATCTGTACCATCATATTGAGTTGTAGCATCTTTATAATCACCAGGTACAGGTGATGAACCATCATCATCCATATAAGTCATTGCACAACCAGGAGTCAATGATTCCATGAAACCATAAGGATTAATAATATTATAAGGACCACCAGTACCAAAACCAGAACTTGCTACTCCACCAGCGTATTCACCAATGATTAATTGAGCTCCCTCAAGAATTTGACGAGGATCAACTATTGTTACCGTATATGTTGGCCTACCACTATCAGATTTATCTTCATCCCAACTTTGAATAAGTCCAGAAAATTCAAAATTACCAACCCTAAAATAAACAGGACAACCAGTAATTTCTACAGCATTTTGAGGAGTACCACCATCTAACCATCCATCAACACCAATAAAACCAGGATCAACATCAGTCCACAATTGTGATTTTAATTCATTATCCCAGTAAATTTTTCCATCAACAGCACCACATGGATCACGAACTAACCTTACGGTTAACTCACTAGTTTGTTCATTCCAACCAGCAGAAGTAGAAAAAGACATAACACTACATCCCAAAAATAGCGTATGTTCAATAGGACCATATATAGAACCAGAAAGACAATTATTACCTATAAATTTACTATAACCAACATAAGAAAATTCATCCCATTCTGATGACCAAAAACTATCCCATTCTACTGCTGGTGAGTCAGCAAAAACCCAATTAATATTATTACTACCAGTATCAATAGAGTTCATATCAGCAGCTATAACTGATCCACCGCTAGCATCACAATTTTGAACATTTACACGAGTTGCTATTGCTGTTCCAACAACATTTAATTCCCAAGAACTAGCAGCGGTTAAATCTAATAAATCACCACATACCACACCTCTAAGAATACAATTACCACTAATGTTAAAGATTTTATTTGCTAAATTCGTAGGATCAATTATAAATCCTGCTATAATAGTAAAACTACTATTCACTTGAAGCGTCATAACACCAGAATCAAAAGCTAGTGTACCAGTACTACAACTAAAGTCATTTAATGTAAACCCACTATATAATGTAACAGTACCACTAGATTTTTCTATATCAAAATCTTCTAAACTTGCTTGTTCATTTAAATCTATATCTTGATTATTACTACCAGAAAGTAAAATTGAACCATTTGTTAAACTAAATCCACCCCCCCCACCTAACGTAATATCTTTACTAATTGTTAAACGATATGTAGCCAAATCAATATCTGATGTATAACCTGCTTCTACTGTTAATTCATCAAATGCCCAACTTCCTACTAATGTACAATCATTACCATCTCCATGTGTGGTAAAATAAACATTGTTCCCTACATCTGGAACTGATGCAGGTGTACCTTCACCATCTATATATGACCAATTATCTTCATCAGTTGGATCAATAGATGTTCCACCATCCCAATAGCGATCTGATCCTAATACTATTTCTGATCCCCAACTCTGTTCATTGTTATTTTCATTAATATTAGCATGTTCAAATTTGGTCCATTCTGGCTTTCTTGCTTCATTTGATACTCGTACTTCGTCAATTACTCCATCAAAGTACCATGTAGGTGTCCAATCGCCAAAACGTCCAATTGAAAAACCATATGCATTGCCACTGTTTTGTACCGTTTGGGCCATTCCTGATCCAACTTCTAATCCGTTTCGATAGTATCGTAAGTAGTCTCCATCGACTGTACCTACAACATGTGTAAAAGAATCGTTGGGATAATAATCTGTATGCCAATGTCCGGCAGTATCGTAGCTCTGAAAAGAAGATCCATCACTAACTCTAATACGAATGGAATCATTTACGGTTCCTACTCCCAATATACCCCAACTATCTACACTTGCCCCTGTACTACGAAGACTCGCAGCCCAAGTCTGATTATAGGTTTGTATAACCCCTTCAGTTTTAAGCCAAGCCGAAATTGTCCAATTAGCTGGTTTACCTATTCCATTTCCACAAGCTAGATACTGTTTACTACCTGACTCAAAATCTTCCCCATCTCCAATCTTACCTATAATATCTGTAGGAGCATGGCCGCTGCCATTTCCATGATTTCCATTTCCACTACTGTCATTGTAATCATCGTGTAAATGATAAACTGCTAGAAAATCGTCATCCCAAACACCATCTGCGTCCTGATCGTCTCCTATTCCATCATTACCATAATAACAACGGATTATAGCACCATCAACCACATCAATATTCGGTATTCTAACCCAAATATTACCACTTGCTTCAGGAACCCCATCAATAACAAACACTTCAATTTCATGATCAAGTTGAGTAGTGCCATCATTTAATGTAAATCGTAAATCTTCCCCATTAGTTTGACAACGTGCCCCCATATCACTATCACTGTCAATTACTATTAAAGCGGGGAAATTCGCTAGACTATCATTATCTATATTTCCAGCATCAATTGTAATTACTTTATATGCTTCCCAAGTAGAAAAATCAGCCATTATAGAACCTATGCAATATACATTGTTGCCGCTGTTACAAACGCCGTAACTTTAGGTATTAATACATTTAATTTATCTAAATCAGCCTGATCAAAATCATCATTAACTATACCATCTTGTACTCGTTGTTTAGCAACAGCTAATTGCATTCCAATTTGCTTAATAATAGCTGCTACATTATCAAGTTGATCCAAATTCGATTGAATAGAATCATATTGTTTCAGCCGTGCCCGATCTTGAGCAAAATTTCTTGACATAATAAACTCCTTCTTTCTTTTAATTAATTTTAAAATTTAACATTATTTTTTATGGACACAATAGTGTCACTCCAGTAATTGAACAATCTTGATATGTATATGATACATTTCTACTATATCTTCCTTCTTTTGGATTCCAAGTTTCTTGATCGTTCGTCTTAAATACTTGATTATAAGTTCCAGTTAAATCAGCTTCTATTGGACATAAAATATAAGTTACTACATCATTTCTAGGATTAGTATGAGTAAGTAAGCTAACTCCACATCCAGTAGCGGGTGGCACAACAACCTCAACAGATAATTCTCGTGTTGGATTTGTGATTGTATTAATATCTTGTAAAATAGGACCAAGTTGACGACCCATAATAGTCAATTGAGCAAATACATCGGTCGGATTATTATCTACTATAGAAATAACCTCAGATAAAGCACTTGGTACACAATTTGACGGTCTATCATTATACTCATAACTATAATTAATACTACCTTTACTTGGACTATGACCAATACTTATGGTAGTTGGACTTGTATTTAAACTTCGTGTTATAGCTTTACCAGTAATAACATCATTATGAACAAGTTGAGCCCGATAATATAATCTACTTTTAACCGTAGCCCAATATCCAGATGCAGCACTGTATTTATCTTCAGTTACAGAATAATCACCAGTGGTCGTACCATAATCTATAGTTGATAATCCGTTAATACTTCCTTCAATTGAAATAGTGGATATATCATTATCAAGACCTTGACTAGCATTAACGATAAAATCTTCCAAACAGTGGCCACTACCTGGTATACCAGCACCACTTGGATTAATTACAACCCATGTCTCAGTGGCATTAAATGTTCCATCCAACTCACCATATTGTTGAACTCTAGAATGATTGTAAGCCACAAAATTATCAATGTTCAGGTTTATAACACCAGAACTGCTCATTTGTGTAGCTTCATAACCTAGTCTTCCAACAACATATTCTCTAGCTTCTTGCCACGCTGGTCTTTCAACCGAATCACAGCCAGTATCTACTGCGGTTACAACAGGATTGCCAGTGTATGTAATAGAAGCATATGTGCTTTCAATGTTTCCAGCACCTGCTACCCTCCATCGACCAGCCGCCACATCATTTGGTGCAACAGAAATTCTCCATTCACTAGCACCACCAGACCACCAGATTACAAATGCTCCATCCTGCCTTTCATAATAGTGTTTACCACCGTACTTCCCAGCATCAACATAAGTCCCATTAGGACTAACTGGACCACCGTTCCCAGTTACTTGATATCTAGTCACAGTATAATGCCTTTTACCTTTAGCTGAAACGTTATGTGATAATCTAAATGAAAATGGATTACTATCTGTACCAATAGTTGGTAATTCCCAAGAAAAATGTTCCTGATTATCCATTGGTTCTAAATTCCACTCTTCCTCAGCACTCTCAATATATGGAGGAGCTAGACCATCTTCACCAGCACCTTCCGGTTCTTCATCAAATTCTAAATCAATTGTATATGCTGTACGTTGTGTCCAATTATCTCCAGTCTCACTAAAATTAATATCTCCAACACGAGGATTACCACTAAAGACCATAACACCATCACAAGAAATACCAAAATTACAACCATCTTTAGTAAAAGCATTACGTAAATGATCCTGGGTAGTCATCACATTAACAAAACCAGCATCCCCAGTAGGTATTGGTGTTACAGTACCATTTAAACTTAATCTGAAAACAGAACCTAATTTAGTACCATCACCCGATCTTTGAAAAGATTTAGAAATATTTATTATAGGTGCTGGAACTAACCTATATGAACCATATGTCATTATTGTAGCCATAATTTATTCCTATACGTTAAATACCTCTTTAGGTTCTCCAGTAGTTGTATCAAAATTACTTTTTAAAGCTTTGTTTATTGCACTTGTAATCATACTTTGTATACCAGGTTTCATCTCAGCTAATACAGATGCACCATTAATAACAACATTCACATCATGTCGTCCTTGTATTTCAATTCTTTCTGGAATATTTAACTTAGTAAGTTGTTCAGCAAATTTATTAAATTGTTGTACGTATTTACCAAAAGCATCAATACCCTTCATAAAATCAATATCACCACCACCGGCTCCTCTAACTTCACCACCAGCTTGAAAATGCTTAACACCACCACTATTCAACGAGCGAAGTAAACCAAGATTACCTTGAGCAGCACCCCTATTAACAACGAATTCTCCAGGTGTTAACATAGCTGGCACAGAGTCTCCACCACCAGAAATAGTACCACCCATATTTTTGTTTTGTAAACGAAATGCAGCAGAAGAACGATTTGTAGCCCAAGGAACCACACGTTTCATATTTCTTAGTTGTTCTTCTTGTTTAATTGTAAATGGCCAGCTTAGCTTTTTTTCACCACGATTAAACTTAAATCTTCTTGCTATACCTGGTATATTAGATAAAATTCTATTACGTAAATCGTTTGACATCTGTATGTCTGGGTCTAAAGCCATACGCATGGCATCAAATAAGTTCATTTTTTTACCGCTAAGGTTAATTTCTTTACTAGCTAAATGTTCTTCACCCGCTTTACCAACTACAAATTGCTGTATAGCTTCATCATTCTTTTTAAATCCAAATGTTTTACTTTGAAAATATCTGGCCTGTCTTTGTTGTTTACCAGCTTTAAATGCTTGACGACGTTGTGCTTTACCAGCTAAAAATTGTTTACGTTTTGCTTGTGGATCAATAACCATAGCTCCAAAATCTGGTACTAAACCACCACCTTGAAAACCAATTCCACTATTTAAAGCTGATAACAGTCCCATATGATGTTGGGCAACAGAACGTTTAACAACAAATTCCCCTGGTGTTAAATTCGCTCGTACAGAATCCCCACCAACATAAGTTCCACCAACAACCCCACCACCAGCTTTATTAGCAGCACCTTCTAATGCTTTTACATTTCCTTCAAATATAATTTTAGCACCTTGTGCATGAATTGTCAAATCTTTAGCTTTCATATCTAATAATGCTTTACCAGCATCTAATTGTACACTTTGTGCATTTCTAAAATCAAATGCCAATCTTCGCTCTACTTTTGTTGCTCCTGGCATCATAGCTGCTAATCCTAATCCACCTTCACCACCCTTAAAACCAATAATGTTAAAAATAGCACGATTTACATCAGCATTCATTAACCTTACTTGATTTTCACTCAATAACCCACTACGCATTAAAAATTGGGCTCCCCTAACAGCTTCTTGTCCCATTACACCACGTTGCAGTCCACCAGCTTGACGAGCTTGACCAAAAGCAAATAATTGTTTACCTAATTGGGCACGCTGTCCAGCATCCATTGTGAAAATGTCTTGAACAGTTGCACTTGCAGCTTGACGACGTTTTTCTATAGTAACTATTTTATCTTGTATAGATGCTAACTTTGTTGTATCTTTAGATAGTATTTCTAAAGCCTTTTTATTTTCACGAATTGCCACTTCTGTTTTAGATAATGCGTCAAGTAACATAGAATCATCACCTGTAATTCCACGTTGACGCTCTAAATCTGCTCGTCTGGTTTCCAATTTTTGAATATTGGCCATAATAGCTTTAGGACTAGCAAATAAGTCAGTACCCCTTCCAAAATCACGTATTTCTGCCCCAGTAGTAGCCCTACCTAATCCTGTCAGACTTTTAAGTTGTGCATTTCGAGGTGTTAATTTTTCTTGTAATGATAACTTACCACCAAATAAAGTTCGTCTTGCATTCATTTGCGTAGCTTCAAGAGCCAAAAGCTGTTGTGTTCCAGCATTTATTTGTAATTGAAATTGAACTTGTTGATTAACAGCAGTTAAATATTCATTACGAATTTTAGTAACTTTATCGTAAAAAGCAGCAGCAGCTTTTTCTGCACCTTTTGGTGTAAGACCAGCAAAAAATCTTTTAAGGGCTCCTTCTTCTTGTAATTGCGTAAAACTTTGTGATTTAGAAGGTCCGGTAGTAAACAACTTTCCCATACTAGCTTCAGCTTGCTTACGTATAGTTTCAGGCATTTCCATACCTAGTTCTTTTTCTATTATTCCACCTTTCGCAAACAACCTTGCCATAAATGCTTGAGGATCGGTACCACCACCACCTAAACGATCTAAAGCCAATGCTTCATCTATTTTTTTGGGTAATAATTCTTGTAAACCTTTAGAAAATGAAATAGTTTTAGACATCTTTTCAAAAGTACCACCCTTTTTAGCACCCAAACCTTTAGATAAATCACGTAATTCCATATTTATCCTATCTGCACTAAATCCACGCATATTCTTAAATACATTTGTGCGTGTCCCACCTGTTACAACCGCACCACCACCTAAACGAGTTGCAGAAGAAGCAAGATTTAAACTTGCTTGTTTAGTTGCATCACCAACTGCTGTAGCTTCCGCAGCCATATTTGCAATTGAATCAGTCAATTCTGCAATATGAAAATTGGCAAAAGCAGACGCACTAGCAATTTTATTCTCTAAATCTATACGTTCTTTAGTCTCCTTACCAAATCTCTTCAAATGTGACTCAGCAGCTTTCTTTTCAAGACCACTTATTGCTTTTGCTTTACCCCTAAGTGTAAGATCGCTTCCTTTTATTCTTTCTATTTTAGAAGCAAGATTAGCAGCTTGTTCAGCAGTACCACCACCATAAGCAAATGTCCCAGCAAGTTGAGGAGCTTCTTTAATAATATCTTTCATACTTTTACCAGCACGCATTTGTTTTTCTATAGCAGCTTGACCCCTAGCTACAAACGGTTGTGCTGCTGAAAAAGCTTCAACACCCCTTTGACGACGAAATTCTTTAGCAGCCTCTACTTTTTCTCTAGTAGCACTTGTAGACCCAAAAAATTCCCTTATATTGGCTCCAAGCAATTTTAAAGTTCCCATTTGTGCTCCAGCTTGTTTTCCTTCCAAACTACCAAAACTAGTCAAACCACCCACAAAACGACCCATACCACCTCTTAAACTTGCAGCATTAATCGCTTGAGTTATTCCAATAGAAGCTTGACCAAATGCTTTATCTAATTTTTCAAGATTTCCATCACGTAAAAATTGCTCAAATGCACTATTTACTTTAATAGTACTTTTTGCTAATGTATCTTGTGCTTCTTGTTCACGTTGATTTTGGGCACCAGACAAAGCACCACTTAAAGCACCAAGTATACCACCTACAATAGCACCAGGAAGACCAGCAACCATACCACCAGCTACAGCACCTCCTATAGCACCCTGTATACCACCCTTAGTACCAGCACCAGTAGCAGTTTTTGGTTGAAATTGTGAACCTATAGCTTGACTTGCCAATAAAACACCAACACCACCCATACCACCTAATCTACCACCTACTCCTTTAAAAGCACCACCAGCACGACCAACCGCACGTCTACCAAATCCTAATGCACCACCAGCAAGTCCTCTAACCCTACCACCAAACCCCATTCTACTACCAATAGGAGGTCTTACACTTGAATGTTGTAAATGAACAGGAGCAGTACTCATACCATGTTGAGATATACCAAAACCTGGGTCTCTTCCCAATAACGGTGCAACTTGAGAAGTAGGTTTAACTGGAGTACCAACCATCATCTTACCAATTCTTTTAACTTCTTGTCGTTTTAATTCCCCTTCATGTTGAAGAATCCTTATTCGACGCAAGCTTTCTTCATGTTGAGGAATTCTTTTTGCAGCTATTTCCTTACCTTTTCTAATGTCTCGTTGTACATTACTCTCAAATCTTCCTCCTGGAGTCCTCTGTCGTCGTGTCTCTTCTTGCCAAGGTGTTAAACCAGTTTTCCTAGTTCTATCTAATTGTCTTTGAAATTTTTCTCGTTCTCTTTGCCTTTTTTTCCAACGTGGACTATCAAATATACCGCCACCAGCAAATTGTGGTACAAATCCAGCATTCATAGAATCTAAACCTGTTCGTCCAATTTTCTTCGCAGAACTTGCTTTTATTACATATTCTCCTTGATGTAATATTGCAGGACCAGCTTGAGTTGGACCACCGTGTTGTTTAAATTGTCCAACACCAGTTAAACCAGCCTGAAAACCAGCTTTTCCAAAAAAGGAACCAGCAGCCCTAATAGTTTTTATACCAAACAGAACACCAAATATAGGAAGTAAAGGTTTAACAACATTCAATACTTGAACTAAAGCATTAGCAATGCTTAATATACTATTGGCAAATTGTCTGAATGCACCACTAATTACTATTTCACGAATAAATTTGTTAAATTCTTCACGAACTTTAGCTATCTGAACAAGAAACGATTGTTGAGCAGTTGCCGCATCTTTAGTTAAAGAACCATGACCACGTTGAGCAACCTTTAAAGCTTCAAAACGTTTTTCCATTTGTAGTAATAAAGGAATGGTTTTAGAAATTTGACGGAAACCACCAAGCTTTTCAGCAATGTCTGCAAATATCTGTGAACGAGGACTTAACTGTTCTAATGCTTTACCCAATCTATTTACAGCCTCAAACGGTCCAACAAATTTACCAGTTAGATCACGTAAACTAATACCCAAACCTTCTAAAGCCTGTAATGTACTACGTCGTTGCATACGGGTAAAGATAGTTCTCAAACCAGTAGCAATAGTTTGGGCACTTTCACGAGTTGTTTGACGAACAGAAGTGAACAATGCAATGAATTGTTCTAATTGTTGAAGTGGAGTACCTATATCTTTAGATGCAGCAGCAAATACACCACCAGCACGTCGTACGGCAGCAATAATATCATCAGATTCAACAGCAAATTTACTAGCTACAGCATTAACGGCACCCAAAGCTGCTTCC
>SDBU01007994.1_pt1 | contig 12094 bp, 27 predicted proteins | sample 2277071 | NCBI WGS metagenome assembly SDBU01 (sample SAMN10397929, study PRJNA504765) | marine sediment metagenome | isolation source: marine sediment core GS08_GC12, 126 cmbsf | place: Arctic Ocean: Gakkel Ridge, Loki's castle | collected 2008
TTTTCACATTTCGCTTACTTATTCCGGTAGCCCCAACATATTGTGAGTTTGAAATCCGATCACACAACTTGTTGTACCCATACGTCTTTCTAATAATAAATAAAAGGCATTGCATTTGTTCGCCGGGTATTCTGTATTTAACCAGGGCTTCCATAATCTCATTCGCTATCGCTGTATAGCCATCTTCTTTTTGGGGGCCTGGCACATTATCCGCCTAAAATAAAAAAAGCTGCGCAGGAGAATGATGGGGAATCCAGGCCCCCGCGCCCGTTACCGGATACGCTCTCCTGTGCAGCTTTCAACATTTTAATGGTTTTTGCCAATTTAGGATAATTCATCATACCCCCACCCTAAACTATTTGGTTTGAGTTGTCAAGCATTACACATGCCGTTATCGTAATATCGACACGTTGTATGGTCTGGCAAATCGCAAGAACACACGCCCGGTTCAACAATCTGTTTTTTCAACTCTAAAACCATCCAAAGTTCATGATAAGAGCATTCTGTTTCTAAGCACCGGGGCAAATCCCCCCTCACCGTGCAATTTCTACATTGATCCATAGCCTCCCCCTCTGGTTTGAGTTGTCAAGGATTTTACCACCCCAGCCTCCGAACCAGCCACAACCTCACCCGCCCGATCTTCGGCGGGCACGGCGGCAGGTGCCGGGCGTTTCTTTTGTGGCGCAATTCAGCGGAAACCAGTTCACAGGTAGTGAATTGATATCTGGTCACAGCCTTTCGGGTATGTTCGTGCCCGACCCAATATACTTTATCATGCCCCAGCCTACTCTTGATGTTTTCAACTCGAATTAAATTAATCATGGTGCCTCCTTAGGGTGAGCGGCGGCGGTTTTTTGCCGTCCGCTCGCCCCGTTGGTTATGCCAAAGCTACTTGCCTTTGATTACACAAAGAGCATTGGCAGCGTTTAACGCAGCCTGTGTGAAATGCAGGGCTTCGTGTGATTTAACGGCACCCGCAGACTTGGCCGCAAGGGACTCGATTGCCTTTTCCAACTTTTCTTTCATTTCTGTTGCCATAGGGTTTTACCTCCTATATGCGCCACATTGATTTACCCGCGAACAAGATGCGGCATTTCTTGATCGCGGGGTATAACATTGAGTTAAGCGGTGCGGGTTTTGAAGCACGTTGAGCAAAACTCATTGCTGTGCTGCCCATCGGTGCGCCACTCTCCACCACACCGGCATTTAGCATCCGCTGAATCGCTTGGTTGGGAGGCGTTGTCTAAAATAGTTTTGCAGAATGATATTGCCTCCTTTGCGTCGCCCTGCGCCTGGTGATGCTTCATTTCCATAGAACCTTCAAGACTCTTAATGGGATCTATTAACATTTTCTTAACACTTTCAATATATGGATTATACATCTAAGCCTCCTAACGAGTTAATCACCGGCCCATTTTATCAATAGCCATTTTGTCACAAAATGGGCATACTTCAGCCTGTCCGGTGGATTTATTTGGTTGGGAGGCGTATAGTGGTATCATTTCACCCGTACAATTTCCTATATCAACCCCCCTGTGTGGCACATGTTCTGGAGATGCCATCGCCCTTTTAACATCTGCCAAGTCAAATTTTTTACATTTTGGGCAATACCATGCTGTAGGTTTCATAATAAGCCTCCTAACGAGTTAATCACTGGCGTAAATTTTCCCCGCAATTAAAACAAAATTTATAATGCTGAGAGTGTGCAGCATGATCATAATCGCATGGCTCTTTACGTCTGGTGGATTTATTTGGTTGGGGGGCAAGCCTTTCTATAATATCCAACAATAGTGTCACATCCCTAAAATAAAAATCTGAATAATCTTGTTTTGACCACTTATTGCGAGTATCGAAATCTCGCCTGATTATAACAATTCTTTTTTTTTCCTCATCGGCAGGTATGTATCTACCACAATTATCAGGGCAACCTTCACACGCCACTTTATACCGACACATTTCAAAAAGAGCGCACACTTCAGCTTGTTCGTGTGGATTTAGAGGTTGGGAGGCGCCGTCACTAAATATTTCATCAAGTTTCAATTTAACTGCGATTCTTGGTACAACAGACCCTTTGCCTCCAACAATAGCTTTAAATCTGCCCCGTACAAATTTTTCAAAATCTTTTAGGTTGATATAACTATCACTCATATCTAAGCCTCCTAACGTTAAGATCAGCGGCGGTCACACAATGGGCATTCCGCTTGACCATTTACTGTGTTTTTGATATATATTTTACATTTTGGGCATTTATTTCCGTCCGCTGAATCGCCTGGTTGGGAGGTTACTTGTATGGAAGCACAATTTTCACAAATGCGTACTCCATTTTTAATTCGGCCGCATCTTGCATGATAAAAGTTGTGGCACTCAGGACAGAGCGCGCGCGCCCTTTTTTCACCACATATTGCACAATAATTAAATTTCATAATAAGCCTCCTAACGAGTTAATCACCGGCGCAAAGCCTTACACTTGCTACATTCAAAAGCTGCGGGGTGTCCATGCAGCCCAATCCATTCGTGATCGCATGGCTCTTTACGTCCGGTGGATTTATTTGGTTGGGAGGCGTCTTTCCCACAATAAGGACAGTATTTAGTGATTTGCTTAGGCCAAAAATCACCAGAATCGGCATGACCGATTACTGAAAATTCAACCTTACAATTAACACAAGTTATCGCCCAAACTTCAAAGGGTATGTTAATTGTTTTATCCATCTTAGCCTCCTAATGATGAATTAAGCGGCATGTTTTTTATGTCCGCTTAAATGATGTGTTATAAATCGCTATGTTTTTGGATATAATATTTCCCATAATTTTTGGCCCAGTTCACGCCTCGCCCGGTCTTCGGCCATATTTGAATCACAGTCTGAAATGTGAGGTTTAACTGAAAGCACCCCTTTAATCATTTCAATAGCATTTAAAATACTTTCAGCATCATCGTCCCGAAAATCCTTTTCCAGAACAACAGTTAGTGAGTGATAACGATCTGTCATATTACCTCCTAAGATTTATAACCATTGATTAACAGTCAAATTTGCCCGATATTGAGTGCTGGTCCCAAACCCGGCCTAAAATCTCCGGCATCGAAACGACCCTCCTGGCATAAATACTAATTTCGTACTAATTCTGTAAAATTGGTAAGGGAAGAACGGCCCTTTAAATTTCCAGCAGACTGCGCTGGCCGTTGATAAATTTCCGAATATTTTCAATCCGGTGCCTAAATACCATCAAGGATTGAGCCATTTCGCAAGTTAAGCTGGGGGTTTTTTCGGCATCTCCCCCGTCCCCTGCGGGCTCACTCCTTTGGACATATTTTAATTGATCCCCGAGTCCAGCAACATCATTGTTTAAATCCGTGATGCTGTTATCTAATTTTGTCATTTCGGCTAACACGTCGGGCTCTTTTGCCACTTTTGGTTGTTTGTCTGTAGACATTTTAATTCTCCTTTTTCGGTAGCTTTTTAGTGGTAAAGGAGAGGGAGCCTTCATTGCAGTAACACTCCCTCCCCCGTTGGGTTATGAACCGGGCCGGGGTTTGCACGTTGCGATAAGCTACCCTTCTGCTTCTTTGGCTGTTACGCTCGGTCGCGTTGTTTCCAGCCCAACCCGGTTCGGTTTGTGGCAAGTGAATTCTACAGGCCTTTATGCCCAACCTTGCCACGTTTTCCCCGACTCTCAGCGCCCTGATCGGCCATCTTTCGATGTGTGCCGCAAAAGACACAAGGGGCGGGGTTTCGAGTGTCCATTGAAAACAATATTGACAATGATATCTATCCCGCGCCTTAACCTCTGCGTATAGGTTATCAAGCACCGCACCCTCGAGGCGTAGGGGTTTATTCTTGGGGATCGGGTTAGGCATTTATTTTATCCAAAGCCCTATTAGTGGACCAATTATATGAAACCCTAAAATAAGACCAAACATAGAAAACAATAAAAACCTTTCGTATTTATTCATTTCACCCTTCCTCTATCTCTAAAAAATCCCCACCAAGACAAAGCCCATCTTCCCCCGGGCAGCTTGGCTCATAGTCAGACTGCGGAGCTATCAGATCACTGTAATGGCCTATCCAAAAGCATTTTTGGCATTGTATTTTTTCTTCCCAGGGTACGTTTTTGTTTGGCATTTCACCCCTCCGCATTGGTTAAGGGTTTATTCTTGGGGATCGGGTTCAACATAGTCCTTAGCTTTTTTCCAAATTGTCGTCAGGAATCTTTTTGCACGGCGTGCCTCTGTGATGTTTAAACATAATCCCTTTGCTGTTCCATCGGCGCGTATCTGTACGATAAAACTACGATTCCAATTACAGTTTGTTGCTTCTTCTATTAACGGTAAGATTTTTTCCATTGTCTGTTTGGGTATTACAAACTTAATCCTTTGACATTTCATTTCACCCCTCCGCGTTGCGTAAGTTACGTTCCCCCCTGCGTCCTGTCATATTCAGCCCTTTCCCATGCAAGAAGCGACCGATATGTATCAATACCCGTAACAAGAGCCTTAATAGACCCCAGACACGCCTTTAAAACGCCTTCAGCGACGTCTAGAGCGTACTTTAGGTCGGCAACCATAGTTACCCCTTTGGCAATCTTCTCTATCAGCGTAACACTCTGCCCATCAAGTTTTTGGCGAAGTAGCTCTTGTGATAGGGCAACGTTGTATTGTCGCTCTGCTTCGGCTCGGCTTTTGGATAGTTCGGCGTATTCGTCATTTTTTTGGGTAAGAGCTATATTTTTCCGCCTCATGCCGTCCATCATTTCTTGTGGTGTCATATTATATCCCCTCATACTTTTGACGGTCCATTTCTGCGTCTATGGCATCGGCAAATGCTTCGGCTGCAAAATCTCGGTCCGTTGTTGCATAATCATTACATCCATGGCACCAAGCAACATATTCTTGGAATCGCTGATGTTCTTCGACCTCGCAGATTTCACCGCACTTTTCGCATTCAACTTCCATTGCTCACCCTCCGCACCATCCCCTTGCCGATGTCCACAACCTTCACGGCTATTTCCTCAAGGTCGTGGGCTTCATTCCATTTGCCGGTTTCAATCAGGGCAACGGTAATGTCTTTAGCGCTCATAAGACAGGTGTTCAAGAGCTTCCCATCAAGAAAAGGGTCGGATTTTGGTTCTGGGTCGGGGTCAAAAGGGGTTTTGGGTTCAGACGGTTCGGGCGTAGATGTAGGTTCGCCAGACGATTTCGCCGGATACCCATGCTCATCATAATCAGCCTGTCCGGGGTCGGGCGGATCTTGCCGGGTCTCGTTGTCGGGTGCGCTTCCATTTTCCCGAGGATAATATACCAATGCCTTGACGTTGTGGTTGGTGTATCCCCCTTTGGTAACGGTTTCGTACTCAACGTGCTTGACCATTCGCCCCTCAATAGGCTCCGGTTTTTTATCGCCCGAGAAATAAGAGAATTTCTTGTCGGCAATACCCTCAAGATAGAAATTCCACGCCTGCCACGGGCCGTATTCCGACGTACCCGATTTGCCCTTGTAAACCTTTTTGATCTTTTTGTTCGATTCATATTCCGGCATAATTACCTCCCCTTAATCCTTTTCTACTGTTTCAACATCTTTCGGTAACCTAAACGTAAGTTCAGCAAGCCACGCCGTTATTTCAGATATTGTTCCGGTTTTTCTCAACTGAAAAACACACATACTACCCGACTGAAAGGTGTATGTGCCATCTTCGTTGTCAATCATTTCAAGCACATCCCCCCCTTTATTATCTTCAAAGAATGCAGATGACATAATTACCTCCCTGCTTGTTTTCGGATTTGTGCCTCCTAAAATGAACTGTTATGTGCCGCTTACATCCGTCGCACACACCCTTACCGTCCGCATTATTATTTCCAAAAACAGATAGGCTGATAGGCTTGTGACAAAGACAAATAACGGTTGTTTTGCGCTGTTTCATCTTCCTGCTCCCTTGCGGATTTTAGGATGGCGCTCAAAAAATAAATTAACCATAGCGTTAAATATTTTAAGGTCTTGATCGTAGGTCTTAGAATGATCCTTGAAGTCTGGAAGTCCGGTTTCCTTGTCAAGGCGCAGGACACCGCAGCCCTTTATAAGAGGGAAATCATCAAATCTTGGCATTTTGCCAACCTTGTTTCCCGCAATAAAAGCCAATTCTTTTTCCCGTGCATTCCGATACGCCGCAACCTGATACCGCATCTCAGGGTAATGAGCCTTTGAGGACTTCCAATCTATCACGTACAGCTTATCATCATAATACCCTACAAAATCGAGTGTACCCCCCCACCCATTTCCATACACGGTCTGCTCTAATTTTTTGGGCTTGAGGTCGTGTTCATCTTTCCACTGAAGGAACGCACCGAAAGCGTTTGCCGCTTGGCCGGATAGGTTGCCGACAAGTTCTGCATGCTTGGCGGTTGCTTGAAGCTCAACCATGCCACCTGTAAGCAGCCAATTTAAATGCCGCTCAATCGCATTATGAACCTCAGAGCCAATGTCAAGGGCTTCCTGGGATACGTCCTTGTAGGCAAATCGGGCCTTGTCGAGGTCTTCGGGAGTTAACAAATATAGTCCATCCAACCATCCGTCTTCATAACTGCTGTCTTTGTACGGTAATCTGTTCTGCCGTATCCATTCAACAACCTGTCCTGTGGCCCATCCCATCAGAGGAGCAGACTTGTCCGTGGCATCCCCGATAATCTTCGTAACCGAGGGATATTGAAACTCACCCTTCTTGTAGTACCCTTTCTTGGTCTTTTTATCCATCAGAACTGCTCCTTATGTTTTTCGTTCAGCGCCGTAATCGCTATCTCTGCAAATGTGCTGTTAAATTTATTATACGCTTCTTGCCACGAAGATCCACTCTCAAACAATAGTTTCGCACCAGATGATGTATCCTTTGGGTTAATACCATGCACAAAAATATCAAAAGACATCTCAGTATGTTGGTCATGGGCATAATACCCAAACTGCACCTTTAAATGAATGGTCTTTCCCGAAAATCTGTCCTTAAGCAATTTATACACTTCTTTTGCTTTCATGGTGCCTCCTCTAACCGGTTTGGATTTTACCATTGGCAATTATACTATCCACCATCCAATCATATCCCCAAAAACCCCCCGATTTTTTGCGGCATTTGGCAGCCTCACCGGAAGTAACGCTTTGCACTTTTATCCCTGCCGACCAGCCATCGCCAAAATTATAATGATAATAGGCTGTGCTTAATATCTTTTCTGCTTTTTCGGTTGCTTTTCTGCCCTGACCCATATTGCGAACAATCGCATAATATTTGCCATCCCCGCTCCACTTTCCATCCCAAGAGTTATTGTTTGGCATTGATAATTCAAAACATAAAATCATGGCGCCTCCTATATTAGTGGTTAGTTACTCCGTTAAGCCCCATACCGTGATATGGGGCGCGGTGGGTTTATTCCCACTATAATGGCAGTAATTATCTGCCGTCATCTTCCAAACATCCTTTTCCAATACCGCCGCCCGGCATCGCGGGCAATGTATAAAGGGCGTGTCATCAACCAGACCGGATTTAGTGGTCAATTGGTCCTCTGTTCCAGTCCAATCGCAGCCGGTGCATTCTAATTTAGGGTCAGGCATCATTCACCGCTTTCTTTGCAGCAAGGCATATCGCCATTTTAGGGGTGTCGGCCTCAGCGCCCTTACGTTTCAAATAAGCATAATCATCTTCAATTCCACCAATAGGCCAAAATTCACATAACCATGTTCCGTTGTTTTGATTTTGTGCGAGCAGACAAGCATATCCCTTCTTCCGCATCTTTCCCACAACGGTATCAGGCCCGCCGTCACCGAGCGCCTGGGATATATCGGTGGAGGGGTGCCATTCAAACCAATCGTATGGAGCGCATTGGGTAGTCACAAAAACAGTGCCACCCTCACCGGTTTGAAAATGTGGAACAAATGGGTCAGGGTCACAAGATTCTTCCCACTCCATCACCTTCTCAGCCATATCTCTGTCAATATCAGCCATCATATATACCCCTTCGCTTCAAGGGCAAGCCATGTACGCTTGATGGCTTCTTTGCCTTTAAGGCGATAACACGGACAATCGCCTATTGTTAGGCCAATAAATTTTTGGCAAATCTCACATGCACCGCCTCCGAAGGTTGCGCTCAAAAATCTACGAGAGATACAGCGATCGCCGCTTGTTGTAAAATACGGTTGTGCCGGACAGCACAGACATGGCTCCTTTTTCTTCAACATCTTGAGCAATCTCTGTGCATGTATTTTTTCTGTGTATTTCATTTTATTCACTCCTGTTAAGGGTGGCCAGCGGTCGTGTCCCGCTGTGTTAATCTCTGATATTTCATTCCAGCTCATTATTATTTTCCATAGTTTTAATTAGCTTAAACAATTCAATCCTTAACTCACCATTAATTTCTGATAAATCTAAGCGGTTTTTACAAAGCCAATCAATCAAATATCTATCGAACAATAGTCTTGCAAATGTTTCCTTTAAATTTCCGACAATTCTTTTTACTAAACTTCTACCATCTAATCCATTTGGGTGAATTTTTTTACACGATTTAATTGCCCCCACAACAATCCTGGTCATTTCGGGGACGATACCGCTCATGTCACAACAACCCCTAATTTTATCTAAAGGAATATTATACATCGGTTGTTTTCATAGCTTTGGATCTTATTTGGCCGGTGGCTCGGTTATTCCGAAATGCTTGAAATTCCACCTTTTTATTTATTATACGAAAATTCAAAACATGAACTAGGCCACAATCACAACACCGGAGACGATAACCTTCCATATTTGGACGAACCCACTCACCATCTACCTGAAAATGATATTTCATCTTTCCCCCGGCTCACAGTCGCAGCCAAGCCTTTTTATTAGCTGTTTTCCTATATGTTCTGTGTACGCCGGCGGGATTGATTGAGATAATTCCTGCCCGTTCATCCAATCAATTCCCATGGCCTCTTTTCTTTTTGCAACGCTGAAACCTTGAGTACCGTCCCTTTTTGAGCTTCCACCGGAATTCCCGTGGACACCAATGACAACCCGCCGCCCATCCCTACCATGGCCGCCATAAACCCCGATCACCTTGCTTAACTTTCTATGATTACATGGACTGGGAACAATCAAATCCATATTTGACTCGAAAAGTCGATGTCTCCAAAGTTCGGCATCTCCATCCGCCGTCTGAAGTTCAAACATAGTTCCGCAAAGAATTATGGGATCTATAAGCGGGGCTCCTCTGACATTTTCAATAACGTATGGAATATCTGATGAAATAAGCATGAAGCGTGTCTCTGGAAGATAATCTTTATGTTTCTTAGCATTCCACATATGCTTTAAATCCGAATGCGCCTGACACGGCGGGCTTGCATGAATAACGTCAAAACCGTCCAGTGGATATTCCAGCGCATCGGCCTGGTGAAATTCAAACGGGTAATGGGGCTGTGGCTTGTTATCAACCCCGACAACCTCAAATCCGGCCCTATGGTATCCCATGGCTGCCCCGCCCGCTCCGCAAAATAAATCTAATAGTTTCATGATTTTGGCTCACAGTCGCAAGAAACGCCCCCGCCCGGATGGTACTCGCAGCTTCGCAGCGGCACTATGCCGGCCTGAAGCGCCCGGACACCCGCCCAAAACTCGGCCTCGGTCTGCCTCCGGGCCCTAGAGTCAACCCATTGATAATATTCTGATACGGTCTTGAAGGTCAAAATAGCTCCGGTTTCCTGGTTACGATTACCTCTTCCCAATCGATTCGCGGGCTGCCCTTTTGTTCGGCCAGCCGGCGAAAAAACGATTTTCGTTCTTTACGGTTCACAATATCCTCGCCAAACAATCCGACGTTGACATTTTCCTTAACCAGCATGGCCCTTATCCGTTCGACCGGCTCAAAACCCAGGTGAATCAGGAGCTTTAAGGTCTGCATGGGCAGGTGGACCCGGCGTTTATTTTTCACATAAGATTTAACAACTATGATTAAATATCCGCCGGGTTTCAGGGCTTTGTGGCACTCGGAATAAACATGGGTCATGGCCTGCCAGTATGTTTCAGATTTTTCATTACCAATCTGGCCTGTTGATTTTCCGTAGTGGCTCCCTGTTGATCCAAGTTTTTTACCATTATACCTAAAATTATCATCGCGAGTTGGTTCACAGTCTTCAAACGGCGGGCTCGTAACAACCCCATCAAGACCTTTGGACCTTAACTTTCCGATCTGACCGGGCGAATCGCCATAAGATAATCCAGCCCCTGCTATTCTGGTTCCATCAAGCCTGTGGGTAAAATTTGCATCTTGATGAGAAATCTTGTCCTCAAACGGCGGACTGGTCACAACGGCCGACAGCTTTCCTATGTTCGCCGGGTTGTCGGAATAGGACAGTTGAGAGCGGAAGGTTTCTTCATGCTTGCACCCGGGCCCCCTTTTTCGATTGCCGGTAGTTTCGGGGTCCGCCTTCTTCCAATCAATTCCATGCCCCTTAGCGTTGACCGAATCGGCATACGGCGGAGAAGTTACGACGGCCTGCAGGTCCCCGGCTTTTAAATTTCCAATCTGGCCGGGGGCCTGGCCGTAGTTTTTTCCAAAACTCCCTATGTGGCCATACTCTTTTGGTCTTTTCGCTGCACCACCATCTAAGCCTATCGAATCCACAAACGGCGGGCTCGTACAAATCGCCTCACACTGGCCCACGATCTCAGCAAACCGCCTTGAATCGCCCTGCAAGATCATCGGTAAGGGGTATCCGTGCGCTTCCCAGGCCGGTCGGTGCAGCTCGATGTTTTGCTGTGCCAAATCGACAAACTTTGATTCCAATTCCAAGCCGATCCATTGCAACTTTGCGTATGCCGCGAATATTCCACCGCCCGCGATACCTCCAAAGGGGTCAGATATAATATCAGGTTGACGATATACTTTCTGGTTCAGTTTTGGAAGTTCGCTCAGAACGTAGCCTCTTTTTGTAATCAGCAGAAGCTTTGCATCGCGCAACGACTCGACAGCTATCGCACAGGGAGTCATCCCGTTGGTATTTTCCTTTAAATTTTCCAGAACATCTCGAACAAACAATCTCTTTTTCTGGAATGAATCTTTGATTTCGGGCCGCTTTAATTTCTTCTTTGTGCAACCTTGGATGTCCGGATCGATAGACAAGCATGAGATTCCCAATGTCGTCCTCTGTTGAATCTTTGCTGGTGTGGTGGAGAATAAATCCTTTTGGGATTGTTCCTCCATGTTGCATCCAGACATATCGAGCTCGTGGGATCCATGTGTTTGGCTCTGCGACTTTAATCCAGGCTCTCGGCGTGTCGTTTCGCTGTTGTCTAATCGTGACGGTTCCAACGGGTTGTTTGTTGGATGGTTCTTGCCCTGGTTTAAATTCTGTTCCTTCTCCCCTACGCTCGCCCCTTCTGATTCTTCCTGAATATTGCATGTTTTTTCGCCTCCTGCAAATTTTAATCCTACCATATAATAATCGCCGGAATTGATTTCGTCAAGCAAAATCTTTTTTAATGAAGAATCGATGGGTTCAAAACCTCCAGGCTTAAAATATCCCCGCTCAATGCCGTGCGCATAGATTTTTTGGATCAGCCCGGGCGAAAACTTAGCCGGATGCGAAAAGGCATCGGGAACAATCAGGCCAGCCCATTGGTTATCGTAACAATTATTCCAGGTAGATACTTTCATCACCGCCATCTTAACGCCGGCCCGACTTCAGCCCGGCCATCTTTATCGACCGCCGCACCCGCGCCCGGAAACTCTTGCTGATCAGGCTCCCGAAAAACATCAGGATCGCCAGCACTGGAAAACAGATAAATATAGCCTTTTCAATCAATTTTGAGTTTATGTGGTCGATTGTCTCCCCCCTGTTCTACGATCAGGTGCGCGAACTCGCAGCAGAGGCACTCACCCAATAACCCCTCGTCTTTTACTATCTTCGCCGCTATGTCGTTTAGGCTATGTGTTGGCATTTCTTATACCCCTTCCTGAGCTTTGAATTTCCGTCCTTATCAAAAGCCCAGCTTTCTTGAAACTCGCCCGTATCAAGATTGTATGAACGGCTGCACCTGACACAAAAGTATTGCCGAGCGCACATTCGCCCCTTATAGACCAAAGGCTTTA
>SDBU01007995.1_pt1 | contig 12094 bp, 12 predicted proteins | sample 2277071 | NCBI WGS metagenome assembly SDBU01 (sample SAMN10397929, study PRJNA504765) | marine sediment metagenome | isolation source: marine sediment core GS08_GC12, 126 cmbsf | place: Arctic Ocean: Gakkel Ridge, Loki's castle | collected 2008
CGGGGTTATTTCCATCGGCGGTATTTCCGAAGAAGAAAAAAATACTCAAATCTACATTGCTATTCAAAGAACTCTATTCAATTTTGACTCCTCTCTCATTGGCTATAATCTCTTAACAAAGAGGTACCCTCGATGGCCTAACCTTCCCCCAGCAGAACTTCAAGAAATTACCAGAAACATCTATTTAATCCGGGAAAGCATTGAAAGAGATTTAAATCATCCCCTGACTGACAAATTCTATCGGGTTTGTGAAAGATATGACACTCCTTATTTAATTTTAGGAGATATTATCTCTGAGGATCCAATCAAGGCTCGAGAAAAAGTTTCCCAGCCAGAGATATTAGAAAACCAAATTAGATATGTCTATAACAAAAGAGCCAATACTCTAAAATCAAGACTTGGCCGAGCTGCTTTCTATGCTACTTTATCTATTTTCCTGACTAATATCGTCTCTCTTTATATCATTGAAATTCCTCTGGCTAAATTTGTTTTGGGCTATTTTAGCCCTTTAGCTATTGCCATAGATATTTTTGGACCAACCATTTTAATGTTCTTTTTGATTGCCACCATTAGGCCCCCGGGAAGAGAAAACTTAGAGGTAGTCATAATGGAAGTGATGAAAATTGCCTATGAAGAAAAAAGGAAAGATGTTTACGAAATAAGGATTTATCCCAAAAGAAGCTTTATCATAAGTAGTCTTGTTGCTCTTTTTTATATCTTAGGTTTCTTCATCTTCGCTGGATTAATAGTCTGGGGCTTGCAAACCATAGGTCTCCCTATCACTTCTCATATAATTTTTATTATTTTCATTTCCTTAATTACTTTTGCTGGAACAAAAATTAGACGAAGAGGTAAGGAATTAGAGGTGATTGAAAGGAAAGAAAACGTTTTCTTTTTCTTTCTTGATGTCTTTGCTATTCCCGTCACTCAACTGGGCAAATGGTTATCAACCCGCTGGAAGAAATATAATGCGGTAGCCAGATTTTTCAGTTATTTAATTGATATGCCTTTCCAGGTATTTGTCGAGTTTTTAGAGCATTGGCGATACTTCTTAAAAGAGAAAAAAGAAGAAATTCACTAAATAGTCAGAAAAACGGCCTTGAAAAGGCTGTTTTTCTGTTGTAAATTAAAGGGTATGAAGTATTTTATAATTACTTTTGGCTGTCAAATGAATAAGGCGGACTCAGAAAGGATTGCGACAGATTTAGAGAAGAAAGGTTATCAGATAGCTTCAAAGATGCAAGAGGCTAATTTGATTGTGGTTAATATGTGTTCAGTCAGACAATCAGCAGTTGATAGAGTTTATGGCCTTGCCCCAAAATTCAAAAAACTTAAAGCTAAAACAATTCTCACTGGCTGCATTTTAAAGGAAGATAGAAAGAAATTTAAGAATTATTTCAATGAAGTAAAAAAGATGCCGCAACACAATTGTCCATCAACTTTCATACCCATCTCCAACGGCTGCAATAACTTTTGCGCTTATTGTGTTGTTCCTTTTACTCGAGGACCTTTAGTTTGCTACGACCATAAAGAAATTTTAAAAGAAGCTAAAAACCTGGCAAAAAGTGATTTTAAAGAAATCTGGCTCTTGGGCCAAAATGTTAATGATTATACTTCCCCTACTGATTCTTCAGTCAATTTCCCAAAACTTTTAAAACGAATTAATGATATTTCGGGAAATTTTTGGATTCGCTTTGTTAGTCCTCATCCTAAGGATTTTACTGATGAACTAATTAATGTTATGGCTGAATCCAAAAAAATTGCCAAATACCTTAATTTGCCGGTTCAATCAGGAGATAATCAAATTTTAAAGAAAATGAAGCGACCCTATACAGTTTCGCAATATAAAAATTTAGTTAAAAAAATCCGAGAAAAAATTCCTCAGATTAATTTATCGACCGATGTCATTGTTGGCTTTCCCGGAGAAACCAAATCGCAGTTTAAAAATACAGTAAAATTATTCAAGGAAATAAAATTTGACATAGCCTATATTGCCAAATATTCTCCCCGACCAGGAACCACTGCTTTCAAAATGAAAGATAATGTTCCCTTAAAAGAGAAAAAACAAAGAGAAAAATGTTTAAGAAACTTATTGTCATCTTAGGGCCAACAGCTTCCGGCAAATCAGAAATAGCAGTAAAGCTGGCCCTTCGACTTAGCTCAGGGCAAGCTAAAAAGAAATTTGGAATAAATGGTGCTGAGGTTGTTTCTGCTGATTCCAGACAGATCTATCAAGGAATGGATATTGGCACTGGCAAAATAACTAAAAAGGAAATGCAAGGTATCCCCCACTACCTTTTAAATGTAGCTTCACCAAAAAGAAGATTCACGGTTGTTCAGTATCGAAAATTAGCGATAATCGCAATAAATAAAATTCTAAAAAAAGGTAAATTACCCATTCTTTGTGGCGGCACTGGCTTTTATATTCAAGCAGTAATTGATGGAATAACCATCCCTGAAGTTAAACCTGATATACGATTGAGGTCCATCCTCAATCAATTAGAGACTGAGGAATTGTTTAAAAGATTGAAAAAACTAAACCCAAAAAGAGCAAGAACAATTGATAAAAAGAATAAAAGGAGGTTAATTAGAGCTTTGGAAATCGTTATTAAAACAAAAAGTCCGGTTCCTACTCCTCTAAAAAAACCTTTACCTTATCCTGTTTTAATAATTGGGGTAAAAAAAGGAAAAGAAGAATTGAAGAAACTAATAAAAAAAAGGTTGCTAAAAAGGTTAAAACAAGGGATGATAGCTGAAGTAAAAAAACTGAAAAAGTCTAGGCTTTCCTGGGAAAGATTAGAAGAATTTGGTTTAGAATATCGTTATCTTGCTTGCTACCTTCAAGGAAAAATAAATTATGATGAAATGGTTGAAACTCTTCAAAAAAAAATTGAACATTATGCTAAGCGTCAGATGACCTGGTTCAAACGCGACAGCCGTATTTATTGGATAAAAAAACAGCAAGAAGCTGAAAAATTAACAAAAGAATTTTTAGAAACAAAAAAACTCCATTAATAATCGGGAGTTCTTGAAGAGAGGAGACTAGAAATCACTTCTGGCGAATTCTCAGTCTCCTCCCCTTTCAGGATGGGAACCATCCAACCGGATGGAATCAGGATAATAGCTGAACTTTGAGAGAGGTCCTTCTACTCTTTCTTCATGTCTATCCTCAAAAATGAGGTGGGTTCGACCCTTTTTCTTTGTCGTCCCTACCAGCCAGCCGGTCAGGACATACCCCCTGTCATTCGTAGTCACCACTACCCTCCTGTTCTTTATCGCAGCCTCCACATCTTTTAGATCAATCATTCTCACCTCCTTTCTCAAAATTTTGAGATTATATTTAGTTCAAGTTTTTTAAGCTCAGCAATCAATCCTTCAATCTTGCGGATTATAACAATAGCTTCTTGATGCTTTACCATTAGATGCTCTCTCGTTGGTTCTTCTATCATCTTTTCGAGTTCGCGATCAAGATCCTCTAACTCCTTTTCGATTGATTCCCTTCTCTGTTCAAGTGATCTTAGTTCCTCTAAAGGATCCCTCCAAGAAATTTCCTCTCTTTTTCCCTCAGCCCGTTTTTCTTCATTCAATATTTCAAAATACTCATTGCATCCAATAAAAACTACTTTCCCTTGCTCTATATTGGCATACCTTCTTAAACCAAGGGGAATATAAATCCTCCCCCATTTGTCTACTTCTTTTATTGTTTCCTGAGGAAATATCAACCTTGTAAAACGACGTTCACTAAGCCTTTTAACCAGTTTTTCGGATCCCTCATACTTTTCCCAAGGATAGATACAGAGACAGCTATCGCGAGCTAGGACAATAGCGACTTCCCCAATTTTAAGCCACTCTCTAAATTTTTTTGGAATAGTCACTTTCCCTGTTTCATCAAGGACGCACCGATATTCACCAAAAAACATTTCTTTTCCCTTCCTTTCTTTTATTATGTTTCCACCTTGTTAAGGTGCAGCTATTTTAGATGTTATTATTCTACCGATTTATTTGGTTTTTGTCAAGGCTTTGTTAAGAATGTCTTTAACGAGTTGGGGATTAGCTTTGCCTTTACTGGCTGCCATTATTTGACCGATTAAAAACTGAAAAGCATTCTCTTTACCTTTTTTAAAATCTTCAACTGCTTTTTTATTTTTAGAAATGACTTCTTTTATAATTTTCTCAATTTCGCTAGTATCAGTAATTTGGGTTAATTCCTTTTCCTTAATAACATGGGAAGGATCAGCTCCAGTTTTAAACATTTCCGAAAGAACCATTTTAGCAATTTTACTCGAAATTTTACCTTCGTAAATTAAAGTAACAAATTCAGCAAAGTTTTCTGGATTAATTAAGAAATCTTTGTCAGGGACTGAACCTCCTTTTAATAATCCCTGGAGGTCAGTTATTATATAATTTAGACAAAATTTAGTTAGTTTTAAGAATCCATCTCGGCTTACTTTCTTTTTCTTTTCTATTACTTTGACCCAATTTCTTAATTCAGACATTACTTTTTCAAAATATTCGCCTAAGTCTTTATTGAAAACGAAAATCTCAATTTCTTTCTCCCCTATTTCATATTCTTTTTTAAATCTTTCTCTTCTTTCTTGAGGTAATTCGGGAATTTCTGCTTTAATTTCCCCAATTAAAAGTCTGGAAGTATTAAGAGGCGGTAAATCTGGCTCGGGAAAATATCTGTAGTCATGGGCTTCTTCTTTTTCTCTCTGGCTCATTGTTACTCCTCTAACTTCATCCCAGCCCCGCGTCTCCTGAATAACTTTTTTACCAGATTCTAAAATTTCTGTTTGTCTCTTAATTTCATAATCAATCCCCTGCTCCACCGCTCTAAAAGAATTGAGATTTTTAATCTCCACCTTGGTTCCTAACTTCTTATCTTTACTAATTGAAATATTCGCCTCTACCCTAAGCTGTCCTTTTTCCATATCAGCAGCTGAAACATCTAAGTATCTTAGAATTAACTGAAGTTCTTGGGCAAAATCTCTGGCTTCTTTAGCTGAGGTAATATCAGGCTCAGTCACTAATTCCATCAAAGGAATTCCTGCTCGATTAAAATCTACCAGACTGTAATCTGCACTTTCGGGGTGAATCAATTTTCCAGTGTCTTCTTCAAGGTGCACTTCTCGAATTCTTATTTTTTTATTGCCTATCTTCAGAAATCCCTCCTTACATAAAGGTTGATACAACTGGGAAATTTGATATCCCTTTGGTAAATCAGGGTAAAAATAGTTTTTTCTATCAAATTTAGAATATTCAGGAATTTGACAATTTAGAGAGAGACCTGTTTTTATTACTTCCCTAACAGCTTCCTGGTTGATAACTGGAAGCGTTCCTGGGTGACCCAGACATATTGGACAAACGTTTACATTGGGCTTTCTTTCATCAGGATCATTCAAGCAAGAGCAAAACATTTTACCCTTGGTCTTTAATTCTATATGGATTTCTAACCCTATAGCTGGTTTATATTCCATATTATTCGACTGTTCTATTGTCTTTTATTCTCTCAGTTTCTACCCCTCTAGATTCATTAACAATTTCTACGCCTGAACTAGTACCAATAATATCAGCTCCAGCCTCAACCATCATCTTCAAATCAGCTAGGACTCTTACTTTCCCAGCTGCCTTTACCAATAAACCAGCAGCTGTCTTTTTCATAATCTTGACATGTTTTGCTTTTTCAACCAGCTCTGAATGATCTAAGGGATCATTTATGGTAGCAGTTTTAACGCAAATAGCTCCAGCTGTTTTGACAATTTCCGAGGCCTTTCTTATTTCCTCGTCAGTTAAGTAACCTGAGCCAATAATTACTTTGGTTGGCAAAGTCTGACAAATTTCTTTTAAATCATCTAAAACTTCATCATATTTTCCATTCTTGAAATCATCTATTTTCATTACTACATCAACTTCGTCTGACCCAGCTTCTTTAGCTTCTTTAACCATTTTCATTCTTTCTTGATGAAAACTAGCCCCAGTTGGCTCATCTATCAGGGTGGTAACCTTAATGTCAGTATCCTTAAGTAATTCTTTGGCTAATTTAGTATGTTCGGGGAAAACACAAAATCCCCGGAAATCATACTCTTTTGTTTCCTGACAAACCTCTTTTATCTTTTCATCGCTAGCCCCTTTTTTCAAAAAAGTCTGATCAATTAGTTTAGCAATGTTTTCCATTTATTTTATACCTTTAGACTTAATGCCCATTTTTGCATAAACAATTTCCCCATATCCTCTCCTCTCCAGCTGATTTTCAAAAATACCCAATTTAGAAAATAATTCTTTAATTTTATTTTGAGCTCTTATCCCATCTTTATCAATCAATCCAATCTCCATATAAGAGCCTAATTCTTTTACTTTATCTAGGTTAAACTCAAACTTCCCTAGCCTGCCAGGAATTCTTACTTTTTCAAGAGAAAATACTTTAATCAATCCTAATCTTTCAATAATCTTTTGCATTGTTCTTGGATTATCTATTCTTACTTCGTATTCTTCCCAGGCTCCTTTTATTGATGTTAAGGCCTTAAAGGTTAAAAACTTATCCCCATTCGATTCTCTAACTCTAAGAATGTAGGATCCGGGTTTTAAAGTAGACCAGGCTTTATTTTTTGGCTTGTAAAAAATATCTATCTGTTTTTTACTCTTTCCTATTTTAGCGCCTAACTTGAAAAGTTTATTCCTGATACTATTAAGATTTTTGAGTTTGACTTTAATTTCAACTTCCATTTTAAACTTGTTTTTCTTTTTTCTTGGTAGTTATTCTGCCACCTTGCCACTGACCTCGATATAAATTTGACCTTCCCTTTACTTCAAAAAACATAATATGGATAACCCTTGAACCCATTTCCAATTCAAATTTCTCATCTCTAAAATTGTAAATTCCAGTGGTTAACTCACCATTATATCCAGGGGCAGTCTGGCCACCGAAAATATAAACTCCTGATCGGTAAAGGGTTGAACGAGGAGTAAATAAAGCTAAAAGGTTATCTGGCATATTTAATTTTTCAACAGTTTTCATTAAGTAATAAGTTTTAGGTTCTAAGAAAACTTTCTTTGCTTTTTTCTTTTCAAACTTTGCAATCAGTTTAATCTCTGGTGTTTTTCTTTCGTCTATTCCTAAAAACCCTTTTCCTTCAGCTTGATACAACTCCCCTATTCTTAAATCAAACCCTGCTCCTTCAGGGTTTTTTAACTCTCTTTCAGACAAATTTTCAACTAATCTTTTCTCCTTTACTAATTTTAATAATTTATTAACTGCTAAGATCATTTTGATGCTAGATAAACATTTTTAAAAAGTAAGGCTACGGTTAATGGACCAATTCCACCTGGAACAGGCGTCAAGAATGAGGCTTTTTGTTCGACGCTTTTTCTGTCAACATCACCCAGGACTTTCTTGCCAATTACTGTAATGCCTCCATCAATTAAAACAGCTCCATTTTTTATCATCTCGCCTTTTATTAGTTTTGGCGCCCCCAAAACAGTAATAATAATATCAGCTGACTTCATTTTTGGGCTTTTTCTATCTTTGGAATAACCAATCTTAATTCCTTCTTTTTTTAAAAATAGCTTTAAAGTTTTACCAAAAATATCTGAATTAACTAAAGCTATTATTTTTTTACCCCTGGGTCTTTTCGCTGACCTCTTCAGAGCAATTAAGATAGCTGAAGGCAATACCGGAGAAAGGGCAGACATTTTACCAAAACCATCAACGTCTTTTCTGGGAGAAACCTGCTTGATAATTTTATTTGTATTAAAACCTTTAGGTAGGGGTAGCTGAACAATAATCCCATTAACCGAGAAATCAGCATTTAGCTTTTTAATTTTCTGAATAATTTCTTTTTCTCTATTATTTTTCTTAAATTTATAATGCAAAACTCTAATCCCAACTTCTTCAGCCGCCCATTTCTTATTCCTAATAAATAACTCTGAAGCAGGATTCCTACCAACTGAAATCACAGCTAATTTTAGTTTAAGTTTTCCTTTTTTAATTCTTTTTTTTAAATCTAACAAAATCTTCTCAGCTATTCTTTTACCATTGAAAATCCTCATAGATAGGAAATTTTTTACAAAGCTCTAAAACTTGCTGCCTTATCTTTTTTATACTTTCGTTAGCTTTTATTTCTTTTTTAAACTTCTTCAAATATTCTCTTCTTTCTTCTTTTTCTGCTGGCAATTGATATTTTTTTATTTCATTGACAATTTGAGCTATCCAATCAGCAATTAATTCCATCTCTTTCTCTTTCATTCCTCTAGTAGTTATGGCTGGAGGGCCTAACCTCACTCCACTTGGATAGAAAGGAGAAGAAGGATCTCCTGGTATAGTATTCTTATTTACGGTAATACCAGCTGCGTCTAATGCTTCCTGAAGAAATACTCCTTTGCCTGGACCTTGGGGAGTTAAATCAATAAGCACTATGTGATTGTCTGTCCCGTCTGATACAATTTTCACCCCCTTGCTCATCAGTTGTTCAGCCAGCACCTTCGCATTTTTCACAACCTGCTTTCCGTATTCTTTAAACTCAGGTTTTAATGCTTCAGCCATGGCCACTGCAATTGCTGCTGTTTGGTGATTGTGCGGCCCACCCTGAACACCACCTGGAAAAACAGCTTTATCGATTTTCTTTGCGAGCTCAGAATCTTTATCTAATCCTTTTTGAGTAACCATAATTATCCCGCCCCTTGGGCCGCGAAGGGTCTTGTGAGTGGTAGTAGTAACAATGTGAGCAAAATTAACTGGACTTTTATGGACTCCGGCAATTACCAAACCAGCGACATGAGCTATATCTGCTGCAAAATATGCTCCTACTTCATCAGCTATTTCAGCAAACTCCTCAAAGGGAAATTCTCTAACATAGGCTGTTGCTCCACACCAGATAAGCTTTGGTTTATGCTCTCTGGCAAGAGTTTTAACCTCTTCTATGTCAATGTAGCCATCTTTTTTCACGTGATAAGGAACACTTTTGAAATAGATTGAAGATATGTTCGCTTTCCAACCGTGAGTAAGATGTCCACCGTCAGGAAGATTTTGGCCCATTATAGTATCTCCAACATTGCAGGTTGCCAAATAAACAGCGAAATTAGCCGGACTACCAGAATAAGGCTGGACATTGGCATGGGGTACGCCAAAAACCTCTTTCGTCCTCTCGACAGCCACTCTCTCAATTTCATCTATATATTGATTCCCGCCATAATAACGTTTACCAGCATAACCTTCTGAATATTTATCAGTTAAAATTGAACCTAAAGCTTCAAGAACAGCTGGTGAAGTCTGGTTCTCTGAAGGAATCATCTCCAGTCCCTCCCTACGCCTTTTCTTTTCAGCCTCAATCAGTTCATAAATTTTAGGATCTGATTTCGATAATTTCATAAACCTTAATTATTTTTTAAAATCCCATTCCTGAAAAAACCTTTTAATAAACGTACGCATATACTTTTTCCGGTCTTTAGCTATCTTTTTAGCTTCTTTTGTGTAAAATCTACATTTTAACATGTGGTCTAAAATCGTATGCATAGCGCTAAAATTCCCGCCCCAAGGTAATGTGGAATCCCTTGGGATATCTGGATCCCAAAATTTCTTATTCACCCTACCAGAATAGACAAATTGTCTCGCTAGACCCAACGCTCCCACGCTGTCCATTTTATCAGCATCGTGGAAAATAAGAAGCTCTATGGGTGGTTTCTTCTTTGATAAATCCCACCTTTCTTCATGCGCTATAATAATTTGCTTTATTAAGTTAAATTTCTTTTCTGGAACGCCTGCTTTCTTGAGCATGGAACTTGCTAAATCTAGAGAGAAACGGCTATGGTCCCCCATACCATTTTTTAATTTTGAATGCCCCAGGTCATGTAACCAAGCCACAGCAAATAATACATCTTTATCAACCCTCTGATAGTCTTTAGTAAATATTAAACACCACTTAAAAACTACTTTAGAGTGGGCAATACCATGGTCGGGCTCAAGTTTCTTCAATAAAGGGCTGGCAAGCTTTATTAATTTTTTCTGCCAAGTTTTCATTTACCCGAATAATAATGAAGGGTGAAGATGAGATTTATCTCATCTACTTCCTAGTTTCTTTAAATTTTTCTCAAATTGTTTTTTTAGACTCCCCTGCATTTCCCGATGAAATTTATCATTGTATTTTTTAACGGATGCTTTAATCATAGCACAGCTTTTTTCTTCTGAGCAGAAACCAACAATCTCACATTTTGGACCAATTAATTTATTCAGCCAGCCGTAGCCTTTTTTCCTAAGGACATTTTTAATCTGAGCCACTTCTCTTAAAGTGTTTCTTCGCATTTCTTCTTCGGCTGTCTGACAGAGTCGTAAGGGATAGTAACCCGTTAAAATATTGTATAAGTCATATTCCTGCAAAATATCAATCTTAACAGCCCGCGGCACGACAAAAATAGCTTCTCTCGGCTTAATTCCCAATCTAATCAATTTTTGGTATGCTTCTAAGCCAGCCAAACCAACCAATAAGTATTCTAAAAGCAGTTCTTTGTTTTGTTTCATTGAAGGAGGAATTGAAAAAACCTGTTCAATTTCCCTAACTGTTTTAGAGCTGATTTTTCCGCATTTTATTTCTTTCTTATACTTTTTGAAAATTTCTACTGCTCTTTCTGTACAATAATAAATAGACTCAATAATCTGAGGGCAGGTCCTATGTCTTTTTTTCTCTCCCCAAATTCGCCAAGGTATACTTGAGAGAACCCTGATCTTTAAAGACAAGTTATAGTCCCTAAAAATTACCTGATATATTTCTAATAGTTTCAGCCAGTTTTTCTTAATTTTAGCCAAAGACATAAAAACAGCCTTCTTCTCTTTTTCTAAAGATAGCAGTCTTTTCTTTAATTCAGGGGTCATTAAAATATCAACCCCAATAAGTTCTGAGCCTTTATCTAATTTTATTTTCTTTCTTAATTCCCTGGTTAAATTTATTTCTTTGGGGTCTTTGAAAATATTAGGATAAGGAAAAACATTTCGGGGAGCGGCTACTCTCGTGGAATAAAGCCAGTCAATACCTAACTTTTTCGCTTCTTTTTCTATTGCTTTCAAGAGAAGACCCAATTCGTCTGGCATCCAGTCTTTTTCTTTTTGGTCCTCTCTTTTCAAGCCAACAATTGTCTCAATCGGTAGCTGAATTATGCCTGTTCCATAGATCCCGTATTGCAAGATTTTGCTGGCTTCATCTTTCTGGACTGCTTTCTTTAAAAGTGAATTAAAAAATCTAATGATGTTTTCTGAAACTTGCTGATAGATTTTTCTGGCCTGGCGATTCTTAAAAATTCTGTCAGGGAAAACAATATCTTTTTCGGTTGTGCCAGTCCGGCGGCCGGAAGAAACCAGAGAAGAAGAAAAATAAATTCCGGTTAAGACGGAATCTAAAAATTTACTTCCCTCATAAGTTAAACAAAGAGAAGGAGTGGTAGCAATTGAAGCGTGCCCCCGCAGGGAAGATCTTTGTAAAATCAATTTTATCCTCCCATCTAAATTCTGACCCTTTTTCTCAATATCTTTCAAAAGTCTTTTGATTGATTTACCTTTAAAGGTAGCTAAACTGGATAAGGAAACAATTTCTTGAGGATTTAAAACTCCTGTCTTATCTTTCAAAACAGGAGTGATGCCAAGAAATTTCACTTTTAGGCCCGAGGTTAAGCGTGGTTTCATGATTAACTCTTTTTTCTTCGTTTTCTAATTTCCTGATTTATTTTACTTGCCTGAGGAGATTTAGGGTTGGCGTATTTATGATCTCTTTGTTTTAAATAAGGAATTTCAGCTGGAGTAGATAAGATTTCAAAGGTTAAAGCACAAATTCTGGTTACTCCAGCGTATAAAATAACTGGCATAGTTCCCATATTGCCCAACTCTATTACTGCCTTGCCCTGCCAACCTGGATCAAATCTAGCAGATGTTAAATGAACTACTACTCCCAGCCTGGCCAGAGACGATCTACCATCCAATCTAGCCATTAAGGTATTGTCTATGGAGAATTCTTCCTTGGTTGTTGTTAAAACAAAAGATTTTGGTTGTAAAATAAAGGGTCCCCCATCTTCTATTTTTATTTCTTCCATAATTGATTCAAAATCGATTTTTCGT
>SDBU01007996.1_pt1 | contig 12093 bp, 10 predicted proteins | sample 2277071 | NCBI WGS metagenome assembly SDBU01 (sample SAMN10397929, study PRJNA504765) | marine sediment metagenome | isolation source: marine sediment core GS08_GC12, 126 cmbsf | place: Arctic Ocean: Gakkel Ridge, Loki's castle | collected 2008
GAGCTCTAACAATGTATATTGTGTCTTGAGCTAAGTTTTTAAAAATATCTACTCTAGAGGTTATTGATAGTTCAAAAACTTTGCTGATATTTTTATTAACTAAAGATTTTCCCGTAATAAAATCTATCAATCCATTACCTAAAGCTTTTGCCATTGTCCAATAGGTAAAAAAATATGATGAGCAATCAAATACCATTTGCAAAACATTAAATGTAACTTTTAAAGCTAATAGAGCTGGGGTAAATAAAAATATAAACATAGCTTTTCTAGCCATTTCATACATCGAGAGTTTTTTGTATCTATCGAGTGTATTTGTATCGATAATCTCGATTTTTTTAACAAACTTATAATTTTTAACTTTTACAACTTCTTTTTCTTCAAAAGATGAAAAAAATTTGGGTAAAATTTTCATTGGTCAAATTTTGTATTATTTAAAATTTCTGATAGGATGAAAATATCTTTTAAATCATTTTTTTCAAAAAGATTCAAAAAACTATTTTCATCATTTGTTATATCTTCTTTCTCAAAATTATCGTTTTGCATAAATCTTATTTTTTTACGGTTTTTTTAGCTATAAAATCTCTCATTGAAGTATCTGCTTGAATATTTTTTAATTTAAAATAATCTAAAACACCTAGATTTCCACTTTCAAAGGCTTTAGCCATGGCAATAGGAAGCTTGCTTTCTGCTTCTTTAATTTTTAAGCTATATTTTCTTGTTCTAGTGCTACTGCCATTGCTCTTCTCTCTTCTGCTCTTGCTCTTGCTACCTTTTCTTTAGCCTCCGCGCTTTTAACCTCTAATCTCGCTCCAATATTTTCTCCTATCGAGATATCTGCAATATCGATTGATAAAATTTCGTAAGCTGTTCCTGCATCTAACCCTTTATCTAAAACAAGTTTGGATATATTTTGAGGAGATTCCAAAACAATTTGATGATTTTTAGAAGAACCAATTGTAGATACTATCCCCTCACCTACTCTTGCTATTATCGTGTCTTCTGTAGCTCCTCCGACTAACTGTTCGATATTTGTTCTGACGGTTACTCTAGCTATACATCTCAGCTCAATACCATCTTTAGCAACTGCTGATATTTCACCATTTGAAGGACAATCAATAACTTTAGGATTAACAGAAGTTCTTACAGCTTCGAAAAGATCTCTTCCAGCTAAATCAATAGCAGTAGCTTGTTTCCAGCTAAGAGTAATGTTAGCTTTATCAGCAGCAATCATAGCTCTTACAACTTCGTTTACTTTTCCTCCTGCCAAGAAGTGCGTCTCTAAATCTGCTACCGAGATATCTTTAAGCCCTGCTTTAAAAGATGTGATTCTAGCATTAACAATAAACCTTGGAGAGATTTTTCTAAGGCTCATACCAATAATATTAAATAAAGATATAGGAGTTCCTGTTACAAAAGCTTGAAACCATAGTTTGACATACTTTGAGACTATCGATAAAAATATAAAAACAAAAAATCCTACAACTAAAAGCAAAAGCGTTGAAACAGATGAGAAATTAATACTAGCAAAAATAAACATGAATCTACCTTTTTTTTAATTCTTTAACTATTAAATTTGAGCCATGACCAGCTATAACCTTTATTTTTTTACCCTTTTCGATGTAGTTTTCTCTCGTTATTGCAAAATAGGATTTTTCATTTATAAAAATTTTTCCAGCAGGTCTAAGATCTGTTGAAGCAATACCATCTTTTCCAATTAAATCTTTTTTAAAATTTGAAGCTCTATAACCTTCTTGATCTGAGTTTAGAAAAATATCTTTATTAGCTTTCAATTTTTTTAAAGCTAGTTTTATAACCATCAACACTAATAAAACTAAGATTAGTGCATAAACAATAAAATGGAAAATTTTTACTTTTTCTACTACCAAAAAGAAAAGCGAAGTTAAAAGTAAAACCGAGCCTCCTATAGCGAAAATACTACCAGGAAGAAAAAATTCTAGGTAGATCAAAAAAAGTCCCATAAGAGATAATATTATTGCTACAAACATAGTACCTTTAAAGTTTTTATCTAAAATAATATAATTTATAGAAGATAAAATACAATTTTTTTAGAAAAATAATTATTGACCTTCTTTAGAAGATCAAGCAAAATTTTTAAAAAAGGGCTAACCCAGAAATAGATGCAATTTTTAAGAAAAATAATTTTTTTAGCTTTTATTTTACCAATAGGTATTTTTGCCCTAAACTATGATGTTAAATTCACAGGGCTTAAAGAGAGAAATACACTTGCGTCAATAAAAAGAGTCTCTAATCTAGTCATATTGCAAGAACGCCCTCCTAAAACCATAAATGCTTTGAGATTTAGAGCAAACTCTGATACTGATGAAATACTAAAAGTTTTACATTTTTATGGGTTTTATGATGCGAAAATAGATATAGATTTAGAAGAAAATAAAAATATAGTCCTTGTTAATGTTTTGATTATGCCAGGAGTTAGATATACGATAAAAGACGTAAAAATTTATACAGATTGCACAGATAAAAAAGAGATGGATATCGCTGGCATTTCAATTAAAGATTTAGATCTCAAAATAAATTCTGCTTTAATTACTCAAAATATTTTAAATGCTGAAAAAAAGCTTATATTTTTATTATCAAACAAGGGCTATCCTTTAGCAAAAGTTGAAAAAAGAGAAGTTATAATTGATCAAACTCATAAAAATGCTTTCATTGAATGGTGTGTAGATATTGGATCTTTCTCACTTTTTGGCGATACTAAAATTAATGGTTTAAAAAGTATCGATAAGAGTTTTATAGATAAAAAAATAAAATGGCAACAAGGCCAAAAATATGACTCTAGAAAGGTTATTGAGACTCAACAAAATCTTTTAAAAACAAATTTATTTAGCTCTGTTGCAATACTTCATGAAGATAAGATAGATGAAAAAGATGAGCTTGAAATGAATCTCAAGCTTGTTGAATCTTTGCATAAATATATCTCTACAGGTGTTAGCTATGCAACGATAGACGGCTTTGGAGTATCTCTTAGTTGGGCAAATAGAAATTTTAGATCTCAAGGAGAACTGCTCGCTATAGATGCAAATGTTGCTCAAAGATTAATTTTGGGTGTTGCAACGTATAAAAAGCCTGATTTTATGAGAATTGATCAAAACTATATTATACGATCTGAAGCTTCTAGAGAAAAGATTCCTGCATCTTATTTAGCATTTATCTATTCTATGGAAAATAGAATCGATAGAAAATTTTCAAAAAGAATAAATGGATCTTTCGGTTTTAGAGCGGAGTATAATGAGATCACTCATAGCGCTAATAATGGAAACTTTTTTTTACTATCTCTTCCAGCTTTTTTGAAATTTTCATCTGCAAACAATCTATTAAACCCAACACATGGTCAAACAATAATTTATAGAGCTCAGCCCTTTAAAAATACGATAAACTCTTCTAAATACTTTTTTAAACAAACCCTTATTTATAATTTATATATTCCCTTGGAAAAAAATAGAAATTTTATATTAGCGATTAGAATGACTCTAGGCTCAATTTTTGGCGCTAATGTTTTTGATCTTCCATTAACAAAACTATTTTTAGGGGGCTCGGATGATGATCTAAGAGGATATAAGTATAGAACAGTTAGTCCTCTGGATGGCAATAACGATCCAATTGGCGGAAGATCTGCTATCTATTTTTCTTTTGAACCTAGAATTAGACTTACTGAAAAAATTGGTTTAGTTCCTTTCACAGATCTTGGAGTTGTATCTTTTAAAGAGGTCCCATCTGTTAATGAAAAGTGGTTTAAGTCTGTAGGAATAGGTTTTCGGTATTTTTCATTTTTTGGCCCGATAAGATTAGATGTAGCCTTTCCATTAGATAGAAGAAGGGCTATAGACCCTAGTTTTAAAATTTATGTAAGTGTAGGACAAACATTTTAATATGAAAAAGAAAAAAAAGCATCACAAAATAATTTATTATCTAACTATTTGGATAGTTATATTTATTTTTATAGCTATATCAGCCTCTATAATTACGCTTCAAACGAGCTTTGGAAAAGAAAAAATAAAAAAAGCAATGATAAATTTTGCTACGAAAAATGGCATAGATCTAAAGTTTGATAAAATAGATGGTATTTTACCTTTTCAGTATCTACTAAATAATGTGAGTATTGAAACTCAAAACACTAAATTTGATATTGAAGAGCTAAGTTTTAGAATTAAATTTTTACCTCTTTTGAAAAAGAATTTAAGTTTCAAAAACTTTCAAGCAAGAAACATTAGAGTTGAGAAACAAACATCTATAAATAACCAAGATATTAGTAATATAAAAAATGAAAAAACTAATGTTGATAGTCAAATAGATAACATTTTCTTGGTATCGCTTCCAATAAAAATTAATTTCGATAGTATCAAATTAAAAGATTTACATTTAAAGATAGATGGAACTTTTGTGAGTTTAGATATCTCTGGAAGGGCAAAACTTTTAAAATTTGCAAAAGCTTTAACTCTTCAATTAAATATTCAAAGAAAAGATTTTAAAAAATCATATTTAGACATTTCTTTTAAAGCTTATAAAAAAGATAAATTTTTTAAAACAAAAGCAAATTTATATGTTGCAACCTCTAAAGTTTTAAGTCCTTTTTATCAAAATGATCGAGATTTTTCTTTTAATCTTAATGTAGATAGCACTGGTAATTTCAAATCTTTTAAAAATATAAAAAATCAAATTTTTTCAAAAATAGATGGAAAAACAAACGGCCATATTTTCAAAGTTGATAATATCCCATCTTTTTTAGATCTCGAATCTAATTTTTCATTTGATTTTTCTATGTTAAGTGATTCGAGTATAAATATTTCAAAAGGATTTTTAAAAAATGATTTTTTTGAAATATATCTAGATGCACTAATCGATAATAATTTTAACATACAAAAAACAAATTTAACTCTTAGAGTTGATGAGCTAAAAAAAATAAATGAAGATCTTTTTGGCTCTTTTCTATCCAAGACATCCTATGAAAATAAAAAGCTAGAAACCTATTTTGATTTCAAAGATTTTTCAATATCCGATGTCTCATTTGTAGATTTTAAAGGAAGTTTAATAGGAGCTTATTTAAACGAAACTTTGCAAGCAAAACTCATATCTAACGCCTTTACTTTAAATGAAACTTTTAATATCTCAAGTGATTTAAAATTTGAAAAATTTGATTTAAACATCTCAAATTTAAATATTGCCTCCCCTTCTATAAAACTTTTAGCAAATTTTGATCTGAATTCTTCTTTTAATTTAGTTGGCCAAGGAAATATTAATTTTAATGATTTAGCGCCAATAGAGATTTTATATCCAAAAAAACTATTCAATGCGACAATAGACGCAAATTTCAAGTTTAATGAAAAAACTGAAAACGATCAAAAATTTCAAAATATCGATTTAAATATCACAGCTCAAAACTATTTTTTTGAAACACTTTATGGAAATAGTGCTAAAATTTACTTAAGTATAGACAAACCCTTTTCAAAACCTGAGATGGACATTAGATCAACTTTTAAAGATCTAAAATATCATGATTTAAAAATAAGTGAGATAAATTTTTCAACCTCCACTAAGCAAGAGAATTGGCCATATGAATTAAAACTTATAGCTAATTTAAAAAAACCAATTGAGTTAGAGTCTCAAGGTTTTTTTAGAATTTATGAAAATGATTTTACTTTAAATATCCAAGATCTTAAAGGAACTCTTTTTTCAGATAGTTTTATTTCACCAAAACCAATTTTAATAACTGCTAAAAAAGATACATTTCAAATTAGCGATCTCGATATTGAATTTGCTAATTCCTCTATTTTAGCAGATATAGATTTTACAAGTAGTTCATCTAAAGCAAAAGTTACTTTAAAAAACTTTCCTTTAGATTTTTTATCTATTAATCCTTTAGATCTAGATGTTACAGGATCTGTAGATCTTAATTTTGAGATAGAAAAAAAACTTGCAGCTAATGGTCTTTTGGATATAGATGTAAAAAAATTAGAGATTTTAGCTCTAGGAGATGAAAAGCCTCTAACAGCAACAGGTTCTTTAAAATCTAAAATCCAAAATGATTATTTTAATTTAGATAGTTCTTTAAAACTAAAAAACACTCAACTTATCTCTTTAAATGGAAAAATCCCAATAAATCTAGATTTAGCTGCTCTAAAAGTAAATATCAACGATCAAAAAAAACTATCTCTTGATGTATCATATAACGGAAAGATTGAAGAGCTTTTAGATTTTATAAATGTTGGTCCACAAAGATTAGAAGGAGATTTAAAAACTGATCTACATCTTACAAACACTCTAAAAGATCTTAAAATGTCAGGTTTGTGTACTTTTGAAAATGGATATTTTGAAAATTACTATACAGGTACTATTTTAAAAGATATTTCAGCTCAAATGAAAGCTGTAGATGAAAAAGTTACTTTAGAGTACCTAAAAGGCAAAGATCCTGAAAATGGAAGAATTGAAGCAGAGGGCGTATTTTCTTTATCTCAAAAAAAAGATTTTCCATTCTTTTTTAAAGCTCAATTAGACAATTTACTTTGTGTTGATTCAAATATGATAAGATCAAAAGCTACAGCTTCAATCGAGATTTCTGGAGATAGAACATCATCTACAGCAAAAGGAAATGTTAAAGCAAATTATTTAGATATGACAATCCCCGATAAATTACCAATTGTTATTCCAGATCTAAAAGCTACCTTTATTTCTCATCCTTCTAAAAACCATGATAAATATATTGTAAAACCTAAAATGTATCCTATACATTTAAACTTTGATTTAGATGCTACTAATCCAATTAGAATTCATGGCCAAGGCCTCGATTCCACCTGGATAGGCAATTTTAAAATAGGCGGCACTTACATGAGCTTTGAAACAATTGGTGATCTAAAACTCCTCAAAGGAAGCTATGTCTTTTCAGGTAGACATTTTGATTTAACAAAAGGAAAAGTCTCTTTTACAGGAAAACCAAACGAGATGCCAATTTTAGATATCCAAGCGACAATAAATCAAAGAGGCGTAAAAATTATTGCAGATGTTGAAGGACCTTTAGATAGTCCAAAAATAACCTTTAGCTCATCACCTCCTCTTCCTTCTAGCTCAATTATGGCCCTTTTAATTTTCGGTCAGCAACTAAGTGAACTTACTGAGTCTCAAACAATAGAGCTAGCATCTACTATGAGCCAAGAGTTAGATGATTCATCACTCTCCAGTTCTAATGCACTTGCAAACCTTGGAATTGATAGGTTTAATATCATTAAACCCTCAGCAACAGATCCAACAACCTCTGATCAAATGGCAGTGCAGTTTGGAAAATACCTTACAAAAGGTATTGTAGTCTCTCTCTCTCAAGGAACAGAGCAAGGAAGCTCCAATATAATTGTAGAAATAGATTTAAAGAAGGGATTTATCTTTCAAGCTGAAACCCAGCAACAAGAAGAACAAGGTAAATTTTCTTTAAAATGGCGTCGTAATTATTAGAAGAATTTTTATTTTTTCAAAATTTTTATTGAAAATAAATGAGTGTTAACAAATAATTTCAATCAAAATTTTTAGGAGGTATAATATGGGCGCACCAAAAATTGAAGGATCTAATCAAGGTTATTTTAGATTTAATAATCTTGAAGATGATGATAAGAAAAAAGAAGAAACAAAAGCTAAAATAAAACAAGGTTTAGATAACTTAAAACCAATTGTATCAACTCAATTAAAGATAGGAAGCCTTATATTAATTTCAAAAATTGTTGCAGTTGTAAAAACAGCTCTAAAGATAGCTTTAGCTTCTAGATATCCAGAGAAAACAGCTGAAATAGATTCATCACTAGATGCTGGATCGATAGTAGTTAAGCATGCAGCTCAGCTCGCTTCTGGACCATGTATAGACGCTAGCGTTGAAGAAAGCTCTGAGCAATCTAAAAAGCTTGTTGATCCTGCAACAGAGTGTTCGTTTACTGTATTGAAATATTTCAAATGGCTTAACTTAAAGTTATAGAAAGCTAAATTCAGAAAATAATTAGAAACTATTTTTGATTTATCTATATTTTCTACAGCAAAAAAACAATAATTTTATTAGATTCTAGGAAAATCTATATAATTGGTCTCATAAAAAAATTATATTTCGCTATACAAATCTTCTCTTTCTTTTTCTTCCAATATTACGATATCTTTTTTTGCAACATAATCCATTGGATCATGGTAAGGTTTTAAAACTCTTCTTGCTTTAGTCCAGAAAGAATCATTTAATTCATCGTAATTACATATTTCTTGATAAAGAAATTCTTTATATTTATTCAAAATCCATGAAATACAATTATGCGCTTCCTTTCCAGCCAAAAACCATCCACTACCATTACCTAGACTATTAAAAGGTTTAGAAAATTCAAGGCTCTCTTCTCTAATTTTATCAATCATTTTTTGCATTCGATCTTTAGCAACTGTAATTACTTCTCTTCTATATTTTATTCTAGAAATAAGTTTGAATATATCCTCTTTATGAATTATTATTTCAGTATTTTGTGGAGTCATAAATACTTTATAACCCTTAGTTTTTTCATCTGTGCCAAAATGTGCTTTTATAAAAAAATGATTTCCAAAATCATTTATGCCTTCGATAATCATCTGAGCATGTTTTTCCTTATTTATTCCCTCCGTTGAAGGCCCTAGAATAATTATTGTTGCTATCCATTTAAGACTACTAATTTTTACATGAGGAGCAATGTAAGCATTATCAATATAAGAAGGCTTCAATATAAGTTTATCAATCTTAAAGAATCTACTGCCTGCTAAGATAATTCTTTCTATATCAAAATTATGTTTAAAAAGAAAAATGAGGTCCTTTTTTTTAAAATATGTGCAATAAGCTAAATAACTATAACTTTTCATTTTTTCAATTTCAAACCGGCTGTCCTCTGAACACTCATTTGAAGCAACAACATTTTTGCGATCAAAAGATGTAATATATTTTTTTTTATCATCATTTAATGATAACTCCCAAAATAACTCTTCTCTATCAACTAAAGAAAGAAGAGATAGTGTTATTCCATTTGAAATAATCGAACATTCTTTTTTCGCTCTCACATATCCTTTAGATCTCATTGGAATACAATTTATGTGATTATTTATCCATTTTTGTTTTTCTTTAGTAACAACTTTATCTGTCATCTTGTCTTTTGTTTTTTTATTAAAATAAACAATTTCAATTCCATCTTTTCTATCAAAAAAAGTAATTTGATCATCACCTAAGTCCCATTGTAATTGATCATTTTCGCTCCATTTATAATATTCAGAAGGAATATTGTTTTTATGGACTTTTTCTCCTTCATTCCATCTTTTTATAGTGTTTCTAAACTCCTCTTTTTCTTTTTCTTTTTCTCTTTTAACAATTTCATTAAAAGCGAAATTTACCAACTTTCTAGATAGAAGAAAACCTACGTCAATTAATACTATTGTTTTCAAAGAAATGTTAGGAATTATATTCGGAATTATATACTGACCTACATCTCTTAAAAGCAATGCACAAGCAATTTTTTTAGCCCAAAAAGGAGTTTCATTATCCGATAAAGCAATTATAGTATAAGAAAGAGAAGAGATAATAGGTTTAGTTAAAGCTCCTAGAGCGCCTCCAGCAAAATAAGGAATTACTTTTTGTACATATGTTTGTACATGTGGAGGTAAGTTTGAATAAGCCGCTATGGCATTTTTTTTAAATTCTGACAATGTTGATATAGCCAAGTCTATTCCAGATATTTGACTACTAGTTGATATTGAATTTGATGTTGTCATAAATATCCTGAAATTATTGCAGATGGAGTATATATTATTTTTTAATTTTGTAAAGGCTCTAACAATGAACAATTGTAAAACTTCAATGAAAGGCAAAAAAATAAGAAGAAAAAAGCAATTACACCCAAAAATTAGCTTTAAAAAGCCTTGTAATTATTAATAAATTGTAAATTAATAATTTTAATTTCATAAAAATATGTTATTCTAAACTACTGTTTCTTTATGTTTTATAAATAAACTTGGAAATAAAAAATAAAGTCCATAGCCAAAAATAGATATAAAGGTTATATTAAAACCAGCAAAGCGAGAAAATATATTAAGGAGGTAAAAGATGGCAGATGGTTCAATTCAAGTTGATTCAACGCCAGTTGATCCAAATCCGGCATTAGCAATTCTTCAATTCAATGCAAAGGTTGATCAACATTTAGATAATAAAGTAAGAAATCTCTTAGATAGAATGCATGTTATTTCTGAGCAATATAATGACGCTCTAGCTTTAGCTAATGAATTCAATATAAGATCAAATTTTGATAAAGAAGGCGTAAACTTTCTTGACTTTGAAAATTCAGAGTTTCAAGAGCTCATCGATCGTTTATTTGATGCGGGTATATTAGATGAAAAAAAATACAAATTTGAGACAAAAAATGATATTGAAATGTTCAAAGCGAGACTAGATGGTATTCAAAATCAATTAAAAAACAAAAACCAAGAACCTTTAATTTTAATTCAGCCTCTACTTAATTTAATTGAGCAAATGAATAAAATTGCAAAAACATGCACCGATGATGATAAGAATCTAAAAGCCCATACTTTAACTCCACGTTAAGGAATTTTATGTTATTAGATAGAAAAAATATTATTGATGAGATGGAAGAAAAATACGAGATAGCAAAAAATCTATTTGAAAATGGTGTTTTCATACCATCTAAAGAGATGTTTATTGAATTAGTGCTTAAGGATCCATTTAGATGGGAGTTTTGGTTTGCGATTGGCTCAATTTATGAAAAAGAAAAAAACTATACTCAAGCGATTATATCTTTAAATATGGCTAAGATATTAGACTCTAAAAATGCTGAAATATATTTTCAGTTAGCTGAAAATTATCTTTCAGCAAATGACAAAAAAAAGGCTTTTAATATGTTAGATATAGCTAAAAGTCTTAGTGAAGATAAAAATTTATTAGATAAAATACAAATTTTAAAAAACCAAAACAATTTGTAAAATTATGGGAAATTATTCAAAAGATCAAGCTATTGAAAGAGTAGGAGAAACACCTGCATCTGATGAGAAAAGAAGAATAGAAAGATGGCAAGCTTTTTATTATCCCCCTATTGAAAAATCAGCAGATGTAACATATTCATTAAATCCCTCATTTCAAGTAAAAAAAGCAACTCTTACAAGTATAGAAAAAACACCTTCAAATGATACCAATCTTTTTCCCACTAAATCAGCTGAAAAATCTATCCTACCGAAATTAGAACCTAAATCCAAAGAGCCATATAAAACTCAAAAAAACAGAGCTCTTGGATATGAAATAGCTCAGGCAATAGGCAGAAATGAAACAATACTTCAAGATATAAGCGAAACTTTAATTAACAATATTTCTCTTCAAAACCAAGCTATTTTAAAATTATCGAAAGAAGATGAAGAGCATTTAAATGAGCTTTTAAAAGAGCTCTCTAAAAAAGAGAATGTAGATATTGTAAAAAGTCTTTTAAATATTACTGTAGCATCAACAGCTATTGTTGTTGGAGCGTTGATTATACCAGAAGCTTTAGCTACTACAGGAGTTGTTGCCGCTGGATATGGTGTCATTTTAATAGGATCTGGAATAACTAATTTAATTGCTAATGAGCTTCTACCAAGAATTGGAGGCTATGAAAAAATAGCAAGCTTTTTCACAAAAGATGAGACTAAAAAACAAAATTTAGCAGATAACATTCAAACAGCTACGTCTATCACAAGCACAATACTATCTGTTGCATCTGCGATTGCAAGCGGCCCTATTATTGGCTCTGTACTTGGATGGGCTGAGGGGCTAAAAATTGTAAATACAGCAACTAACTTAGCAACAGCTACGACTTCTTTTGTGAAACATAAAAATGACTATACTTATAAAAATTTACAATCTGAACAAACGAATATTGATGGAAAATTAAATTTAGAAAGGTTTAAATTGGATAAAGACTATGCATCACTTCAATCAGCTGCAGATGTAGAAGTTGCATTTAACAAGATAAGTTTTAATATTTTTCAGACTCTTCAAAAAATGGCTGAAAATAATTTAAATTAAAGGAGGTAAAAATGGCTCAA
>SDBU01007997.1_pt1 | contig 12092 bp, 14 predicted proteins | sample 2277071 | NCBI WGS metagenome assembly SDBU01 (sample SAMN10397929, study PRJNA504765) | marine sediment metagenome | isolation source: marine sediment core GS08_GC12, 126 cmbsf | place: Arctic Ocean: Gakkel Ridge, Loki's castle | collected 2008
CTCCCGTGCTGTGCGGAGCCGACGTCGCGGACATCGAATCCAAAGTAATCAGTAGGAATCAGTCGACGCAGAGTGACGCCGGCGGAACGACGATGGAAGACCTCACCGGCCCGGCGTAGACGCCCATGGTGAGCACGTCGTACTTGTTGGCCCACGTCTCGAAGTGAAAAATGTGCTGGTCTCCGTTCGCGTCTTCCATGCGTACTTCGCCTGTGCCGAGCGGGCCTTTCCGGCGGCCGTAGCGGCAGTAGCTCCGCAGAGCGTCGATGAGCTCCGCTTCCGACACCTTCCCGAACATCTCGCGAAAGGCCGGCGACTCGATGCAGTAGCGACAGGGCTCCTCAGCGGTGCGGTCGTGCGGCAAGGCCGTCACAAGACCGACTATCGGCTCGCCTTTGTGCGCTTCTTCGACGAATCGCCAAAGAGTCGACGGGTACGAGTTCTTGAATGTCCCGGCGAGCGCCTGAATGGACTTGATTGTCCTCGGGTGATCGCTCGCCTCCTTGACGAAGCGACCTTGCATAAAAATGAGTTGCCCCGCTGCGTAGTTCGCCTCGCGCTCGAGCTCGAGCTCGTCCAGGCACGCGGGGCTCAACGTCGTCTCGGGATCACCGAACAGAAACCGCTTGTGGTGGGGGATGATGCTGTGACCAATCTCGTGTGCCTTGATCCACTTGTGCTTGAGTTTCGGCGCCTCGTTGCTGACGAGAACGCGGCCGCGGGTAGTCTCTCCTGAGCCTTTCTTCCAGGGAAGCCACAGGCCCCAGACCTGCGCCTTCTCCGCGATTGCAAAGAGGCTCTCGGCCGCCTTCTCCGCCAGTTCGATTGCCCCGACCTTGACGCGATGCACCATCTCCTGGCGCAGGCTCGGGTCGCTCAGGCTGAAGTAGCGAAGGTCCAGCTTCAGGCGCTCAAGGACCTCATCGGTGTTCAACGGTGGCTCAGGGCTCACCTCGCGCAGAACACGTTCAACGATCCCTTGAATCTCATGCGCAGCGGATGGGTCGATCGGGGTGTTCTTCATTCCCTCATTCCGTGTAGTCCCCCAAGAAGCGGATGATCTTGGCCAACTGCTTCTTCTCCTCTTGGCTGAGCTTCCCCATGCCACGGGAGCAGGCAGCCCACTTGAATCCCTCGACGCCTTCGCGGAACTGTGCCGCGTCCTTCTGAACACGCACAGCTCCCGCGAGGATCGAAAGGGTCCGCTCCTTCAGCTTGAAGAAGTCCTCCAGGTGCGCGAGCGTTCTCAGTGAAGGCACAAACGTCGGATCGGACTCCATCCGCTGGACGTCCTCCAACGGAACGCCCGCCTGCAGGGCGAGCTTCGCCTCGGTGAACTTCTTCTTGCGGCGCAAGAGAGACAGTAGCTTGCCAAGGTGCTCAGGACCCTCGTTCGCCGGCGTCGGGAGATCGACCCCGGCTTGCTGGAAGGCCCTCTCGATGACGTCCTGCGCACGTGCAGCTTCTTCGTCGAGATCACGGCCTTCGTCTTGAAGAGCCTGCCGCAGCTCTTCCTCAGACGCCTCCAGGATGGACTCCCGGAACGCGACGGACATTGCTCGAGTCTTGGCGACGAGCTCCGCTTCGTTCTTCTTCATTGCCTTTCCTCGGTTTGGTCGTTCTTGGCTGACTTGGTGAGTTTCCGCCAGATGCGCTTGTTCACCGTGTCGTACCGGGATCTCTCCATGCCAAGCCGAGTGCAGGTCTCGGACGGCGAAAGTTCGATCGAGCGACAGCGGAGCACCTTAAGCGCTTCCTGGTCGTGCTCGAAGAGGCTCTCGATCTGCGCGAGCTCTTCCCGCGCGAGGACGACATCCACCACGACCGAACCGTCCGGACGATCACCGGGGTCAATCTTCTCCACCGCATCCTCAGCCCACACATACGGGTGTGCCTTCCTGGCCCTCAGAGCCTCCCAGGAGATGCTCTCCATGGTTCGCACCAGGTGCTTGACGATCGTGACCGATCGCCGCCACCGCCTCGTGCCCTGAAGGGTCCGGACAATGGCTTCCTGGAACAGGTCGTCTGGATCAGACGCCGCGTTGGGTCCGCTCATCCTTTCCTGCCAGAAGGACCTGGCGAGCTTCCGTAGTGTCGCCTTTCCCTTGGCGGAGAGGCCGACGATGGCCTCGGCCGCCTCCTCGGGCCTGGCGTAGTCGTTCTCGGGGGACGTCTGGGGCTGTGGTTGCGGTGCAGTCATAGGGTCGAGACCCTCCTCCGCGTCCCCGTGCCGTGCTTCTCGGGGCCCGCGGACATCGGATTTCCGGTTTTCTGAGGCGGCCATCAGAAGGCTCCCAGGGCATCGCCGACGATGGCGGGCTACCGCCGCGTGATCTGCTCGGTGCGGTAGAGCGGGTACCCATCATCCCACTGCTTACGCGTCCATCCTGACGCGTCTGAACGCCGGTTGCATATTGCAGCACCTGGCGGGTGAATAGTGTGGCGCCGAAGAGTCAGAATGAAGAATAACGGGTTGGTAGCTGGTTTGTCGATGGTGGATCTCGGTAACGGATCTTGGTGGGCAGCATCGGGAGCGTTGGTTGCGTCTGGAGAAACACCTGCCAGTGAAGTCGGCCTACCGCGGTGCCGAAGTGGATGATCGCACAGCCTTCGCGCTCCTCGTTCTCCCGGCCTTTTCAGACTTGCCGGGCTTGACTGGCTCGCCATTCGTGCGGCTTGCCGCCAACGTGATCCGGATTTCTTGGGCAGCCTCCAAGTTGCCCGCGGGGATATTGCGGATGGCGATAACGGTTTCATCGGCTGGTTTGTCGACGCGGATTCGGTCGATGCACTGGCGGAGGGCAGCGAGCTTCTCCTGGGGGAAGGCGTTGCGAAGCGTGAACTCCAGGCCGGAGAGGAACTGCGCCGTCTCTGCGGCGATCGACTTGATCTCGGCCTGTGAGGCCGCCAGACGATCGAACTCGTCGATGCGCGACTCGAGTCGTTGGCGCTCGTCGGCGAGTTCCTTGAGACGCTCATCCACGAACTCGCGGTTGGCCGCGGTGATGTTGTCGAGCAGATTGTTGATGGTCCGAGTGATCTTCTGAAGCTCAGAGTCGGCTCGCTTCCGCGCGGCAGCGACCTCCTTGCTCTCCGAGCCCAATTGCCGCTTGACCGCTTCGGCAATTCTGCGCGCGCCGCCTTTGCCCAGATACGGCTTGTAGAAGTCGAGGACGGCGTCGATGACCAGCGATTCCAGTTCGGCCTGTGGAATCGGGTTCATCTGGCAGATCCTGTTGCCCTTGGTGACGTGCCCCCCGCAGCCGTAGGTACGGGTGGTGACGCGCGTGCCGTCAGAGCGTTTCTTACCCTTGTTCCGCGTGACGCCCTGGTAGCGGTTGCCGCACAGACGGCAGGTCAGCAGGCCGGAGAGGATGAATCGGCTTCGTTGGCCGTTCCACGTCTTGCCGTGCGCCTCTGCACGGGGATTGCTGCCGCGCTGCGCGATTGATGACGGTCGGTCCTCACGCCGCTGCCTGGCGCGCTCGAAGACGCGTCGGCTGACCAGGGCTGGATGGGCATCACGCACGACCAGCCAGTCGGACTCGTCGTTCGGGACCAGCCGCGCTGCATGGGCGTTCTCGCGTTCGATCGCCTGGCCACCGCGGATCTGGTGGAAGCGCGCGTCGGTGCGGCGGTTCCAGACCAAGTCGCCGGCGTAAACCGGGTTGACCAGGATGGATCGAATCGTGGTGTCGGTCCACTTGCCGCTGTAGATGTGCGACCAGGCCGGGCCGCGCGGCGTCGGAACGCTCTCTTGGTTCAGCGCCTGCGCCACGGACTCTCTCAGCAAGACCCTTTCCCAGGTCGGTGTACATGGTGAAGATCCGTTTGACGACCAAGACCCGTTCGGGCGTACTCGGCGCCAGCTTGGCCCGGTCGCGCGTACACGGGTTCAGGGTTCAGGGTGGGGGCCGGCATCTCGCCCGCCGATCGGCAGCGGCCCTGCCGACGGCGTGGCGGCAGCCGAAGCACGTCGCACGGAGCGACCAACAACCGGTCGGGTCTCCCGGCACGCCGGGACGCTGATCACTCATCTACGAGACCCTCTGCCACTACCGACTACGGCAGCATGGTGACATCGTACTTAATCAACGGCGCGGTCCCGGGAAACTCCTCATTGATAGCGTTTCGTGCATTGCCTTTGAAGATTCCGCCGTGGAGGACGTTGTTTTCGCTGTTTCGACCGGCCTGCCAGAACCCATCGCGGCCATTGTCTGTGTAAAAGTTGTCGACGAACTGGTTCTCGCTAGTGGGCAGATTCCCAGGCGGATCACCGTCCGCCACGAAGATTCCATCCCCCATGTTTCCACTCAGACGGCTGTTTGCCAAGAGATTTCCGGTTGCATCTCTCCAAAAAACACCAGGGTGGAGTACGCCGGGCACCGAGACGTTCAGCCCATTGTTGATGAAGAAGCAGTCGGCCACGATGTTGTCACGAAATCCAAGATCACACGATAATCCCGAGTACTGATTGTCCCTTGCCGTGCAATCGACGATAAAACTCCTCGTCGTAACGTAGCACGCGATGCCGTCGAAATGATGATCGAATGCCGTCACTCGGCTAATCAGGATGTTCTCGCAGCCCTTTTCAGTCACAACACCGCCACTTCGCGCACTTTCGAGAATCACATCCTCCAACGAAGTATCCACGCAGCGGCGGATCGTGACGCAGTTGTTGCGGAGGTGGCCTCGGCCTGGCTCGTTCGAGAGTTCGCTGTCCGGGTTGCCAAGCCGATTCCCATCGATTCGCATGCGGCGCAGCGTGATATTTCGGTGCGTGATCGTTGGCTCCGCCGGGGTCGGTTCTCCAAGTACGAAGCACGGGTCGTACTGCCCGTCGCCCATTCGAAAGTAAGTCCCGGAACCCTCGCCTTCGATGATCACGTTGTCTCGCGCGATGTCGATGGATCGCGTCAATGTGTACGTGCCGGCGCGGACGACGATCCTTCCGCCCTCGGGAGCCAGAGAGTCGATTGCCGTCCTGAGTTCCGCTTCTGATGCAACGATGAAAGTCGCAGCATCCTGACCTGGCTCTCCCTGGTCGCCTTGCGGCCCCTGTTGACCTTGCTCTCCCTGCAGCCCCTGTTCACCTTGCTCTCCCGGCTCACCATCGTCCCCTCTATCGCCGTCTACCCCATTCTGGCCGGGAGCGCCCGGCGCACCCAATTCCGCTTCTCCCGGTGATCCCTGGGGACCCTGCAGTCCCGCGGGCCCCTGATCGCCCTGCTCGCCTTGCTCCCCGGCTGGACCAACAAACAAATCCGCTTTCTCTTCGAAGAGTGCCAGAACGTCCGCTTCCGTGAGGCCGGCGCAGCCGCCAAGCAAGACCGTCGTGCTAACCGCAAGTGCCACCATGACAATAATCAACCGAGCGCTGTCAAATATGCTGTAAGCCCCTTTGCTTCTCATCACGGAATCCTCCATTTCAAAGACCTCTACAAGACAGACTACCATTCGTTTAAACCACAGTTGCCCGCAAGCTACCGCATTCGCATTTGGAGCCTTCATTTGACCACCGTCGCGCTGACCGCTACGCCCCGATCGTCGCACTGGCCGTCTCGCTCCACGGGCCGGTTTCGCCGCGGGTCGATTCCCAGCGCAGCATGTAATGAGCTACCTTGTTCGCGTCGGTCCCCTCGAACTGCGCCAGATAAGGCGTGCGCGTGTCGGTCGCCAGGAACGTCAACTCGCTCGGATCGATCGGAGCGGGGTCGCCGATTTTGACCCAGACCTGCGTGCCGCGCACGCCGGCCGGCTTGGCCGTGCGGGTGGGCGTCAGCTCGTCGGTGAACGCGATCGTGTGCTGCAAACGCTGCGAGGTATCGACCTTGACCACCGGCCGCGTGACCGGCGGACCGACCGGCGTGGGCGTCACGTCGGGCACGGTGATGCCCAGCGCCGCCCGCTCGGCGTCGTCCACCGCCGCGCTGGCCTGCAAGCGTCCCACCAGCGGCCGGATGACGCCCTCCAATCCGCCCCGCGCCGCATCCTTGGCCTGCCGGGCCGCCTGGGCCGCGGCCTGGGCCGCGGTGTTGCCCGCCAGGTCGGTCGTCCACGTGCCCTGCGCCGCAGTCAAGGGCGGAATATCGATCAACGGATCCAGCCCCAGCGCCGCCGCGTTGGCGCTGGCGTAGGTAATGAAGTTGATCTGCCAGGCGTCAAACGCGCCGTCGGCTCCGGGGATGTAGTCGGCTGCCATCGGATAAACTCCTCGCATTCAAGTGAAACACCCCCGGCGCGACCTGCTCCCGGAGGGCTGTTCGGCTCTGCCCATATGATAGGCACGCCACAACGTCCGGTATAGTACAAACCTCGCAGCCCCCACCAGCACAGAGACGACTTGAAACCACAGATGAACGCGGATGAACGCGGATGAGAAGTGCCATTCGTCCCGCCGCCGGAACCCCTCCCGACGCCGCGAAACACTGACGTCCGGTAATAGGCCACTGGCGGACCTCAGCGGAGCATTCTCCGCCCCCAGCGGCTCATCCGCCGCCCTCAGTGGGTGAGCCGCCGCTGGCAGCGGATGACCCGCTGCCCTCAGTGGAAGGCCCGCCGCTAGCAGCGGGTGACCCGCTGCCCTCAGTGGATGAGTCGCCGCCGTCAGTGGACGACCCGCTGCCATCCGTGCATGAGTCGCCGCCAGCAGCGGATGATCCGCTGTTCTTAGTGGACGGCCTGTTGGCGTGCCGCGACGGTCGGTTGCGCATTGGTTCAAGCTAGAAGCCCGGACTCGACGTCCTGCTTCAGTGCTTTCAGTGTGGCGACGCCCCATTCAAGCTCAGCTTTTCCGCACTGCAGATTCGCAAAGGTACGTGCCAGATTCTCGTGGACAGCGTGGCCAGCGGGTATCATCTCGCAAAGCAATGAGGCGCAGCGCGTCCGCCACTCGACGAAGCACTTCCAGTCGATGACATGGCGATCCGGTTCCCGGTAGAGCTCACTTTCAGAGTAGTCGCGTCGGATCCAGCGTTTGCGGACTCGCCCGCGCTCGATTTGGATCGCCCCATGGATTTCCTCGCCTTCGTCGATGCGTTCCCGGAGTTGTTCAAGGAGCTGATTCCTGCGTCCAACGGCGGGCGCTCGACGCCGACGTTGATCCTCTGAGCTTTCCTCGAGGGCTGCCGCACGCTGGCCGTGATTTCGCGCCTCATGCAACCTATCGCGGTACGCTCGCACTTCCGCCGTTTTGAGACCTTTAGCCTGACTCGACCGGGAGTCGTATTCGTCATGATGCTTGAGACAGAGGAAGACCAGATTATCCAACGCAGCGTTCGCGTTGTCATGGTCCAGATGAGCGATCTGCCCTTTCTTCTCGGCCTCATCGTTGCCGAGGTAGCGACACAAGCAGCATCGCCGCCCACTCGTGAGCAGCACTTCGGTCTCGACCTTTGCTGGAATTGCCTTTCTTCGAGCCACAGGAAGTCAGTTCCTTCTGCGTTGGCGCTATGAGATTCTGCGCGGCTTATTTCCTTTTTGCCCCGCGCTTGCGTTTCGGCGGATCGTCGATCATTTCCAACATCTCGTGCAGCGGCACGTCGAGGGTCCGGCAGAGCTTCTCGACGTTGGCAAGCGTCGGACGGTATCCGAGACGGCTACCGATCGATCGCAGCGTCGAATGTGCGATCCCGGTCAAGTCTGCCAGCCGTTCGTACGTCATGCGTTCACCGGTTCGCCTGCGATGCGCCTCCATTGCCTCTCTGAGCTTGACGACGATCATTGGCGATCCCTGAAGCACAAACGTGTCGTACAAAAGCACTTTTCGCTTGACATCCGCTCTTTTGCCTGTATACTACCTGAAGAGCGAATGGCTTGCTATTGAGCGATTGTTTCGGTCTAGGTGAACCGCCAGCCGGTGTACGGCGCGATATCGCGTACGTCGGCCCCTTCAGTCCTACCGAAACAGCCTCGCCCGGGTCAGGGTCCGCGCGTACGATGCGGGCGCTGCCCGGTGCGCGGGGTCGTGTGGACTGAACCGGCGGTTCACCCGCGGCCCTTAGCGCATCGGGTAGCGTCCGTGTTTCATATCAGAAGCGACGAAGCCACGAAGCGACATAGCGACGAGGGGAAGATGCGCGCGCGGGCGCGTGCTGAACCCTGAACCCTGAACCCTGAAAACCACGACGCACGGAGGCTGCGAAATGGCCAAGCGCCGACCAATCGACGAAAAGGAGCTCAAGACGATCTGGAAGGGACTGCCGCGAAGCGACCAGCGCTTCATCAGCACCTTGATCGTCGTCACGGAGACCATCGGCGATGAGAAGCTGCGCTACCGCGAGCTGCCGGCGCGCCTGGAGCGCGTGTTGCACAAGGCCGATCGCAACACGCTCTTCAGTGTCATCGTCGAGTGCGTCGGCCTGCTGCTCGACGCGCCGGCCATACAGCGCGTCAAGCAGTCTCACCGCCGCCGCCGCAACGGGACGCCCGTGCGTACACAGCCGGACAGCCGCAACGCCGGCGGCGCCGTCCGCGCGCAGCGCAAAGCCATCCGGAGGCGATCGAAATGAGCAAAATCGACGCCGCCCCCGCCCGCGATGGCGACGCGCCCGAGCCGCCGTGCTTTTCGCTGGCGGCGCTGCTCGCCGATCTGCGGCGGCATCCCGAGCTCGATCTTGACACGCTCGCGTACCACCTGACCCAATCGGACGCGACGGCCGCCGAGGGGTATTGGCATGCCGCCATCAACGAGGCCCGTTCGTTCCTCGAAGCGCTGGTCGTGAGCATCCTACACGCCGTTCGCCCCGATCCGCCGGAGAAGTCGCACAACAACGGCTCCGCCAACGGCACGCCATTCCGCTGCTACCGCCGGAGCTTGCTGGAAGCCGGGTTCATCGACGCGCACGAGAACGACTTGCTGCAATACGTCTACGGCGTCGCGAGCGCCAAGGGCAGTCACCACGGCGTGACGAACGAAGCCTGGAGCCGATTGGCCCGGCGGATGGTCTTCACGACTGGCCAATACGTGATCCAGCACTACGAAGCCTGGAAATCCGCCCCACGCGCCTTGTTGCGCAGTCCCGACGCACAGCCGCCTGTCTCCCACAAGTCACGCTGGCGGCGCTGCCTGTCAGCCCTGACCCGCCGCTCGCCCGGCGGCGTTTGACGCCTGGGACAGCGGCCTGCTCTTCCTGCCGCGCGACACCATTACGATCCAGCCGGTCGGCGAGATGCTGTGGGAGGGCATGGGTGGCGCGCGCTTCCAGCCCGCGAGAATCCACTGCGGTCTGACCGGCAGGATGCAGATCCCACCCGTCCCGCAGACCAGCGAGAGCGCCTCCGCCTTGGACACCGGCGGCGGTACGCAGCACGTCACACAGGGGTAGGCTGGACATCCTACGCGTCAATCGGCCATGCCCGTGCCGACCGCCGTGACGCAGCCAGCCCATTGATGCCATTCGAGCCGAATGGTCCGCACAGCAGTTCCTGCCCGGCTGGGGGGCGCAGCGCGAGCACGGGAGGTTGCCATGTCGATCCTGCTATTTCGGAACAAGCGTTACGAACTCAATCGTCCCGCGACCGCCGGTGGCGGCGTAGAAATTGAGGAACGGCAGGTCGGTCGTGTTGTTCTCCGCTAGCTCGTCTCCAGCCATGCCCGTCCACGCGCGGATGTGTGCGGGATACAGCTCGGCCGGGAAGGCGTCGTTGAGAAGCCTCTCCTCGGGCGCGGCTTGGAAGTCCATCGCCCGCTCGTAGAAGTCCCACTGCGCGTCGCTCAGTTCATGGTCCGTCAAGACGACCAGCGCGAGCTTGAAGTGTTTGGGCGAATCCTCGACGGCAGGCAGCCGCGGGCCGTTGGCCTCGATGATCTGCTCGATCGTCACGTTCTCGATGGCCGAGGCCGAAAAGATGTCCTTGAAATCATCGCTCTTGCCAAGGCCTTTCACACCCACGGCCACCTCGATAGGCGGCACCTCTTCGGGGCCCGCGAGACCCATCAGATATAGTTCCAGCGGCGCGTAGGGCCACATGGTTGTCGCCCGCCCGGCCGGCGCCACGTCCGCTTCATACACGCCCTCACCCTTGGAGACGAGCGACCCCGGCAACCACCCGCCCAGAACTCCACCGACCGACGAGTACCCCCAATGTCCAAGCGCTGGCACCGTCTGTGCTGCGAATACACGCGGGGCCACAAGGCGGGCCGCCCAATGGTGGCAGAATTCGTGGAGAAACGTCCCTGCCGCCAGTTGCTCTTTCCGCCCCAGGAAGAAATAACCCCGAAGCGTCGGCGGGCCGGCCGGAAACGGTTGCAGCAGCCCCTGGCCGACGCCAGCCTCAAAACGCCGAAACGTCCAAGTGAACGACCCGACGGTCGCTGGGGGAGCGCGCCCGATGACTTTCATGGCCTCGGGGAAGGCCAGCAACTGCTCCGACCTCAACTCTTCAAACTCGATGTCGGCGAGACGGCCGAACCCCGCCTCTTGAAGCGCGCGTTCGATGGTCACCCCCAGTCCCTCGAAATCGAGAACGATGACCAGCGAACCCGGCTGGTTTTCGAACAGCCGGGTGAATTCATCCAGGACGCATCTGAACAGCGGGTCGGGCATGTCGGGGCGGTACACGAGATGGTCGTATGATGCCGGATCGCTGAAGGCGACCGCCCGGCCGCTGGGCGCCAGTTGGTAGGAACTTTCGGGGCTGTCAAGAAAACAGGCATCGACAATATCAGCGCCGCATCCCACCGTGCCGAGGCACCCACACGCCGCCATATAGAGCAGAGCCCCGTTTGCGATGCGACCTGACGGCATGGACCAGAACCTCCTCCGTTGAGTCGAACTGTTCTCGTGTTCTCTCGATATTCTAACGCGTTTCGAACCGCGCCGTACGCCGTTGCTCGCGAAGTTCCACGTCTCGCGCGCGGTTGCGACTCAGGAGGCCTGGCGGGTGGCCTGCTGCAACGGACACGCCTACTTGACCGTCGTCGCGCTGACCAGCTCGCCGGAGCGGCCGGTCTCGCCGTGCGTTCTGACCCAGCGGGACTGGTAGTAGACCATCTGGCCGCCCTGGGTCATCTGATAGTCCAGCGTCATCCGCGTGCGCGTGAGCTCAGCGACAAACTCCAACTCCGTCTCGGCGCCCGGGGCCGGGTCGCCGATCTTGCGCCAGAGCTGCACGCCGCGCACGCCGGTCGCCCGTCCGAAAGAGTGCTACGCGTCCGAAGAACGAAAACGCCTGATGCGGGCGGCAAGGGGAATGAGAGATTGGTTTCCCTGGAAGCCCCCGGCACGAGGAAAAAAGCGCGCAAAGTGGTATGCGCAACGGTGGAGGGGCGCTATACAATGGCGGAGCATGGCCCGGTGGTGGAGTCGGGGAGGGTCATATGGAGAATCTCGCGTGACGGTTTTTGTCTTGGCAGGAGGGCGTTTCCGCGTCTCTACGGCCGGTGAGACGCGGACCGCTACAGGACGTCCAGTGCGAGGCTTTTTTATGGGGAAATCATGATTGATGCTTGGCTGTTCCGTCGACGTTCGGTGCAGGTGATGGTTTGGAACGCTCTCCTCTGCGTGCTCGCGGCCCTGCTGCAGGCGTGCAAATCGCCCGCTCCACGCTCGTCGATGGCGAACGGCGTGGCCGCAGATCAGGAGTGGGTCGCTTCGACCCGGAGGGATGACGACGACCGAACCTTGCTGATCCGCACCAACGACTTCAGCGGGAGCTACGCGCAGGGCGAGCCGATTCCCGTGCGTGTTGAGATTCGTTGGCCGGGCACGGGCCGGTTCGCGCAACTGTTTCCGCACCTGACGGTGTGGATTGAATACGCGGGCCGATTGCGATCGGAGAACGTCCCGCTGGCGATCCCAAACCGGCTGCTCATTGGAGAGGGGCAAACCTGGCGGCACGAATTCAACCTGGCGCAGGCCGTCAAGCTCGCGCCGGGCGTCCAGCGCGTGTCCGTGGGGCACGAGAACTACCTTGTTACCGACTCCAGCGATTGGACGGGGATGCTGCGGTCGCCGGCGTGGGCAGTGCGTGTTTCGGGCGAGCCGGCGCGGGTGGCCTCGCGGGGGAGTTTGGGCGTCCCGCCGGTGAATCAGGGTTCAGTTTTCAGGGTTCGGGGTTCAGGATGGGGAGCATCGGCGTCCCGCCGGTGA
>SDBU01007998.1_pt1 | contig 12092 bp, 12 predicted proteins | sample 2277071 | NCBI WGS metagenome assembly SDBU01 (sample SAMN10397929, study PRJNA504765) | marine sediment metagenome | isolation source: marine sediment core GS08_GC12, 126 cmbsf | place: Arctic Ocean: Gakkel Ridge, Loki's castle | collected 2008
ATCAATTACAAGTTTATGATGGCAACAAAAAGAGTATGATAGTTTTGTCTGCCTTCACTTCCTAATTTTATTTAATTTTACCACAAAAGCGATTGCTTTATCAAGGATTTTTTAAGGCCTTTGTAAAATATATTTTTTACCAACCGTTTTTGAAACCTTTTTGAGGCCTAAAACCGCCTTTTTTACTCAATTCTTCATTCTACATTCTCAATTCTTTTCATTGCTTCTTTAAGGTGCCCAAGCAGATACTCTTTCTCCGGCCCGCCCAAATGCTCCCACGGCAGAACCTCCTCACGCCCAAACTCTCTGACTGCCAGCACTTCAGCATCCATCCCGAACTTCTCAAACGCCTTTTGCCAGAGCGCATAGTCGAAGCACTCATCCCACAAATCGAACCGCGCACCATTGCGCCACACCTCTTCGATAACATCCCCTAACCGCCTGTCGCCTCTGCCTATCGCCGACTCCAGCACGCTGCGTTCTATCTTATGGAACTTGAACTGCAAAAATCTTGCACGAAGTTTTCTTTTCTCATCGAGTATTAACTGTTTTGCCTCTTCGAAATATGCATTTGGCTTTTGCCCGAGCCAGCCGAAAGGCGTGTGCGGCTTGGGTGTGAGCCAGCTTATCGTAATATTAATCTGCCCCGTTTTGTCATCAATTTTCTTGCGAAGTTTCGCTAACTCGTAAGATAGACGCACAATCTGTTTGATGTCTTCCTCTGTTTCACCCGGCAGCCCGACCATAAAATACAGTTTTAATTTTTGCCACCCCGCTCGGTAGGCTGCCTCCGCCGCCGCAAACAAATTCTCATCTTTTAGCGGCTTATTGATAATCTGTCTCAGATTTTCGCTGGCCGCTTCAACGGCGATTGTCAGCCCGCCTTTTCTAACCGAACTTAACGATTCAGCAAGACCGGTTATAGCCGATTGGTCGACGCGCAGACTCGGCAGTGACAACCCAACGTACTTATCTTTAAAATATGCCTGCAAACCGTCGACTAATTCTCCGAGCTTTGGGTAATCGGCCGTTGATAAACTCAGCAGGCTGACCGTATCGAACCCTGTCGCCTCGTAACAAGCCTTTGCGATATCAATAATCTTTTGAACACTGCGGTATCGAATCGGTCTTCTGCAAAAGCTCGCCTGGCAGAATCTGCACCGCCCGGGACAGCCTCGCATAATCTCAACGCTCACTCGCTCATGCACCGCCTTGGTAAACGGAACTATAGGCCGAAGCGGCACAGAGGCGTTTTCATAATCTTCGACAACCGAACTTTTGAATTGCTGCCGTAATTCGGGAACAGTCGAACGAAACGATTTTATCTTTACTCCATCATATTCAAACTCGTAAAATGCGGGGACATAAGCCCATTCGAATTTTTTAGCGGCCGAGAGAAGCATTTCTTTTTTTGTCAGGCCGGTTTCTTTACCCCGCTTAACTAATTCTATCAACTCGACCACAGCTTCTTCGCCATCGCCAATCACGAACAGGTCGATAAACTCAGCCAAAGGCTCGCAGCAGTTGGATATACCGCCGCCCGCAATAATCAATGGCTCGTTTTCACCTCTTTTACTGCTGTGGATATTCACCCCGCCTAAATCAAGCATATTCAGAACATTGGTATAGCAAAGCTCATTAGTCAAACTAAAACCGACGATATCGAAGCTTGCCAGCGACGCTTTCGATTCCAGACTAAACAGCCCGATTTTTTTATCTCGCAGAATTTTTTCAGCATCGACCCATGGCGCAAAAACCCGCTCGGCAGCCACACCCTCCGTCTTATTGATAATATCATAGATTATCATCAGCCCCGTATGACTCATCCCCACTTCATAGACATCTGGAAAGCAAAGGGCGACCGTCAAATCGCATTGGGCCAAGTCCTTTTTGATTTGATTTATCTCACCGCCGATGTATCTGCTCGGCCTGCGAACAAATGGCAGAAATTCCCCCTCGACGCGCTCGGCCAGTATTGTAACTTCTTTCTTATTCACAATGACATTATACAGTATAATTAGCATTTAGCGTACAGTGCATATGCTGTCCGCTGTCATGATTTAAAGTATTTTGTTGTAGAAGGATATTTATGAATCGGAAGAGTCTTTGGCTTGAAATTGCAATCATTGTTGGTGCCTCTGTGGTTCTGGCATTGTATATTTTTGGATGTAATCGCCGGGTCGAGGAAGATAGCGGCTATCGGCTGGTTATGGGGACATTCGCTCACCTCAAGGCAATTGCCAAAGACCCGCACACAGCTAAGAAATGTGTTGAGACCGCTTTTGCCGAACTCCAAAAGGTTGATGAGCTGATGAGCGATTATAAAAGCGATTCGGAGATAAGCGAGGTCAATAGGGATGCTTTCAAGCGAGCAGTCAAAGTCAGCGCCTCAACTTTCGAGGTTCTGCAGAGAAGCACAGAATTTAGCAGGCTTTCCGAAGGTGCATTCGATATTACAATCGGACCGCTGGCCGAACTCTGGCGCACCGCAGCAGAAGTAAATTCCGTCCCTGCCGATGCCGAACTTGAACTGGCACGCTCAAAAGTAGGCTATGAAAAACTGATACTCGACCCAAACGAAATGACTGTCCGGTTTGCCGTTGATGGTATGAAGCTGGATTTAGGCGGAATAGCGAAAGGATACGCAATTGACAAAGCCATTGAGGCGATGCGGGCCGGCGGAGCTGTTGGCGGTATGGTCGATGTCGGCGGCGATATTCGGTGCTTCGGATTGCCCCCGAAAGGCAAAAAAACATGGCGTATCGGCCTGGAGGACCCCACCGAACCCCAAGGCGGCAACCAGACTCTGGCTGTTAGTGCAGGCCGGGTTTTGCTCGTCTTGAAATTAACAAACGCTGCCATTGCTACCAGCGGCGGCTATCGCCGGTTTGTTTTAATAGAGGGAAAAAAGTATAGCCATATTATGAACCGTGTCTCTGGAGAAAGCGCCGAAGGTTTGTCAAGCGTAACCATTATTGCTCAAAATGCAATCGATGCCGACGCTTTGGCCACAGCAGTAAGCGTAATGGGACCCGAAAAAGGCCTTGCCTTAATTGAGACAATACCGAAAACCGAGGCAATTCTGATAATGCCGCCGCCGGAGTATCAGCTCATCAAAACCACCGGCGCAGAAAAATATATAGATTAATTCGTTGATAATGATATAGCGGCTAATCTTTTTTTGGTTCGCTTGTTTGGGTACTTGCGGTTTTCTTGGCGCTTGCTGCTTTTTTGGCAGGTCTCGGTGGCGGGGCGCTCTTGCCGACATAGATAATAACACCCGTCGGACATTTATTAAAGGCCTCTTCCGTTTCCTCGCCCGGCTCATATTTCCCGTAAGCCAGTCTCGCTAAGTTGTCCTCGACGACGAATTGTTCGCTCTTTTTCACACAAATGCCGCACCCGATACACCCGACCTTACACATCCCGCGTGTGCTCTTGCCTACCTCTTTACTGCTGCACGCCACCGTTATCATATTGTCCTGCGAGAACGGGACCATTTCAATCAGGTTGCGTGGACAAGTTTTTGAGCACGCCCCGCACCCCGTGCATTTCTCATAGTCAACAATAGCCAGCCCCTCAACCATCTCAAGGGCATCGAACTGGCACGCCATTGTGCAGTCACCGAAGCCGAGGCAGCCGAACTTGCAGGCCTGTACATTTGCCAACGCGTTTGCGGCCGTGCAGGTTGGTATGCCTTGATATTGTCCGAATACCGTTTTGTCGCTTTCATGAGCACGGCAGTGGATAATTGGCCTTTCCCCGGGACCTGAGTCGCTGATTTGAAGGTTGAGTATCCCTGCTATTTCCCCTGCTGTTTCTGGGCCGCCCGGTGCGCATCTGCCTAATAGTTCGGGATTTGCTGAAACGGCTTTCGCATATTGAGCGCATCCGGCAAAACCGCACGCACCGCAGTCAATATTTGGCAAGGCCTTATGGATTTGCTCGATTTTCGGGTCGACCTCGACCTTTAGCTTAATGCTTGCGATAAGAAGCACGACCGCAAATCCGCTGCCCAGGCCAAGCATCGTCAGCCCGGCCGGCCACGCATTACTCCATAATTCCAGGTAGTCCATTCTTGTTTGTCCGTTGTTCGTAATCTATGAACTATGAGCTCATAACTACGAACTTTTTCATCTTATCATTCCCGCAAAACCCATAAAGGCCAGTGTCAGCAGACCCGCTGTAATCAATGTAATGGGCGCGCCCTTAAGGCAGTCCGGCACGTCGGCCAGATTCAGATTCTCCCGGATACCCGCCATGATGCAGATGGCCATTGTAAACCCGATGCCCGCTCCGAAACTGAGTACCACGGCTTCCAGCAAATTGTCAATGCCCCACAGGTTTATAAACAAACACAGTCCTAAGATGGCACAGTTCGTTGTGATTAGCGGCAGAAATATCCCGAAGCTGTCATAGAGGCTCGGGAAAAATTTCCGCACATACATTTCCACAAGCTGGACGGCACCGGCAATAACCAGGATATAGCACACGTATCGCGTAACCTCCAGACCAAGCTTCATCAGGACCCAATTGTCAATCATCCACGTCAGCGTCCCGCTCAGTGTCACGACAAACGTCACCGCCATCCCCATCCCGAAGGCCATATCGATTCGCCCCGATACACCAAGATAGGGACAGATCCCCAAAAATTTCGTAAACACAAGGTTGTTCACTATCACGATGGATATAAAGCCGATAAGCAGAATATTAAGCGTATCCATTATCTCATACCTCTCAAGCCTTCTTCCTGCTGAGCACGTTCACAAGGCCCAACAGCAGTCCTAATGTTATCAACGCCCCAACCGGCATTTTCATTACAGTTCATGGCACGAACTCTTCACTTTCTTCTTGCTAAGGATGTTCACCAGTCCCAGAATAAGCCCTAAGGTTATAAACGCTCCCACGGGCATGCTCATCGCTGCCCACGGCACAAACCACTCCGGCATAACTTTCGCCTCGAATATCATACCTGTCGACAATAACTCCCTGATACCCGCCAAAACGCACAGTGTAAGTGTAAATCCTACTCCCATCCCCACCGCATCGACGATACTTACAACCAGCCCGTTTTTACTCGCGCACGCCTCGGCCCGGCAGATGATAATACAATTCACAATAATCAACGGCACATACGGCCCCAGCGTTTCACTCATTACAGGCTGGAATGCCTTCAAAAACAAATCCGCTATCGTAACAAAAGTGGCTATCGTCAGCGTAAACATCAGAATCCGCAGGTGCGGCTTGAGAAGATTCCGCATCAGGCTGACCACGATATTACTGCACACTAATACAAAGATAACGCTCAGCCCCATCGTCAGGGCCGGCTTGACCGCAGCCGTAACCGCCAGTGTCGGGCACATCCCCAGCAGTAACCGAAACACAGGATTTTCACGCCACAGTCCTGCCAGCAGCGTTTCCTTATAAATCCCGGCTGTGCTTTCACTATTCTGAGTCATTACCCAACAGGCCCTTCCTTTGCATTTCTTCTTTGACTTCTTTCATATAACGATTGACTATCTTGACGACAGCTTCGCTGCTTATAGTAGCCCCGCTTATCGCGAGAATTTTATTGTCCTTCGCTTCGCCTGACTTGATAAGTTCAAGTGTGGCGATGGCTTTGCCCTTGAATTGACCCTGGAACTTGTCTTCTTTGATTTTGTCGCCAAAGCCCGGCGTCTCGTTGCTTGAGAGCACATCAAAACCCAGGAGTTTCTCGCATTTGCTGTCAATAGCTATCACAAGCTTAATCTTGTCGGCAAAGCCGGAGCCGACGGCCACAAATGCAAATCCCGCCGTTTTACCCTCCGCATCACGGACTCGATAGATATCTGTTTTAGTAATCTTGCCCCTCTCACCCGGTATGTTCACATCTTCTATCACTATTTCAAAGTCGTTGGCATCACTAATGAGACCGACTATCAGGTCATTAAGTTTGTCCTTTTCGTTCTGCAGTATTCGCGGGGACCACGCCGCATTGGCTATCGCCAGCAGCAGACCGAAACAGAACGCCGAAATAATCAACAGCCAGCTTTGTTGAACAAAATATTTTATCTTAGACACCGGGCTTTCCTCCTGCCGGTACACGCTTGCAAAGTCTGTCTATCAAAGGCGTCACCGCATTCATAAGCAGAACCGAAAACATAACGCCTTCCGGATACGCTCCGACTATTCTTATGAGCATTGTTATCGTACCTACCCCTGCACCGAAAATCCACATTCCCCTCCGCGTCAAAGGCGCCGTAACAGGGTCGGTTGCAATAAAGAAAACGCACAGCAGCATTCCACCGCTCGTCAAATGAAACAATGGCTCCATATACGCATCAGAGTCTATCAGGTAGGCGATGGAACCAAAAATAAAGGCAGATAGCAACACCGCCAACGGAATATGAAAGTTTATCGTTCGCCGTATCAAAAGATAAAGGCCGCCTATCAATAAGGCAATCACACTCGTCTCACCGAGACAGCCGCCAATCTCACCTACAACAGTCGCCTTAAATTGTTCTTCATTAAACAGCTTGGCTCCTTTTTTCTCTTTGATTGCAATCTTACTGCACCCTAACGGTGTCGGACGCGTCCTGGCGTCCACCATATTTCCCGGTGTGATTTTCGGCATCGAAGGATCGATTGTTGCCGGCACCATCCAGGTCGTCATCAGCATCCCGAAGCAGGCCGTCAGAAATGTTCTGCCGACCATAGCCGGATTAAAGATATTGGAGCCTAAGCCCCCAAAAACCATTTTCCCGATTGCTATCGAAAAAGCGCTGCCGATTACCGCCGCCCATACAGGCAGACCCGGCGGGAGTGATAATGCAAGGATAATACCGGTTACAACCGCGCTGAAATCGCCTAATGAATTCGGCTTTTTGCGGATTAGATTGCACAGCCATTCCGTTGCCACGCATGAGATAACACACGTACTGACCAGAATAAGCGCATGGAAACGGAAGTAATAACCCGCCGCCGCCATAGCGGGGACCAGCCCGATTATAACGTCTATCATGACCTTGTAGGTCCAAAGCGGCCTGCTGATATGCGGGGCAGGGGATACTGTTATATTGTCGTTTCGTATATCGTCCATTTCGTTTTCTATATTCGGTATCCTGCTTCAAGGGATACGCTTGGCGTTTCTTACTCCGGTATCTTGTTCTTTTGGCGAGCAAGCAGCACCTTGCCCGTCTTGATATATCCTGTCACTTCTATATTCGCCGGGCAGACATAACTACAGCAGCCGCACTCCATGCACGCACTGATATAATAGCTTTCTGCCACGTCCAGGAGATTATGTTTAACTGCGTGTGCAATTTTTGTCGGGTTCAGGTTTTCAGGGCAGGCTTCCAGACATCTGCCGCAGCGAATACACGGTGTTTGGCGCCCTGTGAATTTGGCCTCGCTTATTTGTTTTTTCGTCAGTACCGTTACAGCACCGCTTGTTTTGGTTATGGGCATTGTCATATCGGCAATGGCTATCCCCATCATCGGCCCGCCCAGAATGACCCGCACCGCATCTTCCTTTAAGCCTCCGCTGAATTCGATAAGCTCACCGACCGACGTTCCTATCGGAACATAATAATTGCCCGGTTTTTCGATTCCTTCTCCCGTGACGGTCACAACCCGGTGCGTCAGCGGCAAATCGCTGACCACTGCTTCGGCAATTGCCGCAGTGGTGGCCACGTTAAGCACAACCAAACCTATCATCGGCGGAATGCCGCCCGTGGGGACATGTCTCTTTAGAACCGCATTTATAAGCTGTCTTTCACCGCCTTGGGGATATTTTGTTTTGACCGGAACAACTTTGATACCACCCCTGTCTGCACCGTTTTCCAGCGCTGTGTTAATGGCCTCTATCGCTTTCGGCTTGTTATCTTCAATGCTAATAAAGACTTTTGAACAGCCGGACGCTTTTTTAACTAATTTAATCCCTGCGATGACCTGCTTGCTCCACTCCAACATAACACGATAATCGCACGTGATATATGGCTCACACTCGCATCCGTTGATAATCAAGGTCTCTTTGGGAAGTCGCGGATTCGGTTCTATCTTTACCCTTGTCGGGAAACCCGCGCCGCCCATACCCACGATGCCCGCCTGACGGACTGCTTCACATATCCGTTCCACCGGATACTTTTTTTCGTCAAAATCTTCCTCTAATTTGAAGTACGACCGCCTCGTGGGAGTGTACTGGTAGGCCTCTATAACTATAGCGAGGCTCCGTCCTAAAACCGCATGTGACCGCAGCGCGATTTCTTTTACCTTGCCGTTGATAGGCGAATGAACCGGCGCGGACACAAAGGCATCCGAGGCGCCGATTTTCTGCCCCGCCTGAACCATGTTTCCTTTTCTGACCAGCGGCTGGCAGACTGCGCCGATATGCTGGCTCAGCATTATTGCAACTTCGTTGACCACAGGGCCCGGCTGGATGGGAATATCGCTCGTAAGCTCTTTGCTCTCCGGCGGATGAACTCCGCCGCGAAATGAAAATCTGCCTTTAGTCTCAATTCTCATATTTGAAAAATACAGGGATTATTTATGTTTAATCAGGTCTCGATTTATAGCTTTTACAATCAATATGCATATACCGCTTGCCATCAGGGCCAACAAAAAGCCGACCACCGTTTGTACCCCTTTGCTGTTAGTAACTTCAGCTAAGATACCTTCAAACGTTGCTAAACAGCCAATAAACACCAATATCGGCAGCAGGAATGCGATTACAACTTTGAAAGCAACCCCGGGTCCCTCTATTTTGGACAGGTGTTCGTAAACCTCTTGACACCGGTGTTTCTGATGACAGCCTTGACAGAATTTTTCCTCGGCCATAATGTTTTACTTCCGTGTTAAATAAAACGCTTCTTATAATAGATGTCGCCGAGGTTTTCAAACAATTTTTTTCGTAGGTAGGGATATAGTGATTTGTCATCGCGGGCAAATACTTACCTGCCTATAAGGCAGCGCGGCAATCTCAAAAATTGATCAATAATCAATAATCACTTATCATTTCTATGCCTGCACCCTGATTTCCTGATTCCCTGATAACCTAAGCAGTCGTAGGATGTGCACCGCACACCAATTCACTTCTCAATTCATCATTCCTTGTTCGATATTCGATATTCCCTCCGTCCAACTGTCCTCTGCCATCTGTCCTCCCACCGACACATTTTTTTCTGGCCAATAGCATTCACTACCGTGTAAAATAAACGAAATTGATATGTAGATATGGTTAAGATTTCAAAACGGAACTTTTCAAAATCGTGGGGATGATTATGTATGAAAAATTGAGATTTCTAACGATAAGCCTGATTTTGTGCCTTTCTGCCGGCTGTGCCGTCAATCCAATTACCGGCGAGGAGGAGTTCATGCTCATGGGTGAGCAGCAGGATATTGCGATAGGTAAAAAATACGCTCCTGAGCTTGAAAAACAAATGGGCGGCAAAATTGACAGTTCCAGTCTCCAAAATTACGTTAATAATGTCGGTCAGAAAGTTGCAAAGGTCAGTCACAGAAGGAGCTGGGACTATCACTTCGTGGCCTTGGAAGACGATACGGTCAATGCCTTTGCATTGCCGGGCGGATATATCTTTATTACAAAGGGCATGCTCAAGCAATTGACTACCGAGTCTCAACTGGCCGGAATTCTGGCCCACGAAACGGCCCACGTTGTTGCCCGCGACACTGCCGTCCTGATGAGTCGTGAGATTGGCATAGGAATTTTGCTTTCTGCCGCGGTTTCTGAGGACACATCGCGGTCTGTTAGAACGGCTGCCGACCTGACACACCAAATCCTCAGCCTGCGCTTCAGCAGAAAGGATGAAAAGGATGCCGACCTGGCCGGACTGGATTACATGGTTCGGGCAGGCTATGCCCCGAACGGCATGGTTGAGACTATGCAGATACTCCAAAACCAGCAGAAGACACGCCCGATTGAATTCTTTAGCACCCACCCAATCCCGGAGAACCGAATGGCCTATTTGAAGGCAAGGATTCAGTCAAGGTATCGAAGACGTGAAGGATTGAGAACAGGAAAAGAGGACTTTCACGCCGCCGTCCTGAGCCGCTTAAAGGACAAATAATACTTGGTTCTCGAACGCTTCTTTTTTACTTATTTACTTACAAGCGTCAGCTTAAATTTCTGTCGGCCCGATTTGCGCCATCTGCAGAATCTTTCCCGGCTCCTCAGGCATAGCCGTCCTGGCTGAAAGATAAGCCGATTCGATGACAGCCATATTCGCCAGATTTTCTCTGCCGCTGCTGCTAAGCTTGTTATCTTTGGGTTTGAGTATACCCAGCGCAAAATTTTCCAAAAGGGCCCTATACCGGGCCGACTCGTCATCTTCGTATTTGAATTTCTTGTTCTTGCTGCTAAGACCATCGCTGACGGTAAGTTGCGTATCGGTTACCGTTAAGATTTTGTCTTTACCGTAAATCTTCAAAAATTCTTCTTCCGGCCCGGTCCCTCCTCGCCGCGATGCTATCAGATTGCCGCTGAGAGTATCGCTGAATTTCATCGTTACAACCGCCGTATCTTCCGTCAAATACAGCCGCTGCTGCCTGTCTCCCGCTGCGTTTGTGTTCAGGGAATAGATTTGCTCAGGCACGGAGAAATTCAGGATTATCTGGTCGATTATCTGGTAACAGTTGTGCAGCAAAACTCCGCCGCCGGCCAGTTTCGGGTCGGTCTGCCACACAGGTTGCTTCCGGTCGCCGGCATTGCAGAAGGCGGTTATCAGGAAAACCTGTTCGATTTTGCCTTCCTGCAAGAACTGGCGCAGCCCAAGATAGCTCTGGGCGAACCTGCTCGGATTGCCAATCGCAAATTTGACATCATTCTCTTCGGCAAGGCGGACCAGTTCCGCCGCCTCCTCGAAATTCCTCGCCACAGGAGCTAACTTGAGCACATTGATCTTCTTTTTCATCGCCATTCGCACATACTCGTCACAAGTATGCATACCGGCGGCGACCAGCAGACAGCCTGCGTTATTTCTGTTTTGGTTGTTATTTTCTCTGTCTTCGCCGCTTTTTCTGTCATTGCCGCGCAGGCCCGAATCCATCACTGATATCAATTGCCGATAGTCGTCGTAGCCGGCACATTCGTATTGTGCAGCGACTTTCTCGGCAAGCGAGCCGTCTTTGTCGGCGACAGCGGTAATCTCGAAATGTTCAAGCTTTGAGGCCGTTTCGAGCAGGAGCAGGCCCCGGTCGTTGAGGCCGAGGACAGCAGCTTTTAGTTTCCCTTCGCTCATTTTATAATCGTCCCTGAATTCACCTTTTCCGTGCAATTTGTAAAACAGATTATCTGCCGGCTAATTTTACACCTCCTTATCCAAAAAGTAACCATAAAAACCAGCTGTTTTTGCCTCTGAAATTGGGTTTGATTGGGTTTGTATTGGGTTTGTTTTGGCATTTTATTGGCTTTAATTGGGTTTGAATTGGGTTTGAATTGGCTTTGAATTGGCTTTGATTGGCTTTGATTGGCTTTGAATTGGCTTTGTTTTCCCACTCCACCAAGTGTCCTTTTTGTCATAATTCATTGTTAATACATTATTTACGTTCAACTTGACTTTTCGGAAATTGGCTTTGTTTTGCATAAAAAGTCTGATTTGTAAAGAATCCACGACATTTGTAGAATGTCCTCTACAGTTGTAGAGCATCTTATAGACACGTAAGTCCTTTATTAATCGCAGATTACGCTGATTAAATGGATTTTTTAGCCACAAAAAGGCACGAAAAAGTAACCACAGATTGCACAGATTTTTGGCCACAGAGATATCAGAGGTTTTTGGCCGGCTTGGTGTTCTCGGCAGGCTCTGCTCTAAAAGCGAGCTTTTGACGCAAAGACTTGCCTTCGTCCACAAGGCCATTGAAACGGCCTTTTTCAGAAGCCGGCTAAATAAGTGTTTTTTAGTCATTAATACACCAAAATGTTTGAAAACTTGGCTTTTATAATGCAAAATAATGCTTTTTTAACCACAGATTGCACGGATTTTTGGGCACAGAGGTCACAGAGGTTTTTGGCCGGCTTTGGCGTCTTCGGCCGAACCTTTCCACGAAGCAAGCTTCTGAGAAACGCTCAGCCTCACTCGCCGGGTCATTTGCAA
>SDBU01007999.1_pt1 | contig 12092 bp, 9 predicted proteins | sample 2277071 | NCBI WGS metagenome assembly SDBU01 (sample SAMN10397929, study PRJNA504765) | marine sediment metagenome | isolation source: marine sediment core GS08_GC12, 126 cmbsf | place: Arctic Ocean: Gakkel Ridge, Loki's castle | collected 2008
ATATAATTTCATGTTTCCATTATAGCAAAGTACGAACGGAAGAAACAGGAAAATGCTCTCATCCCCACCTTTACAGGTGGGGATTTCCCGCTAGATTAATGACGAGCCGATCATCTTCATTTTCCTTCATTTTTTCAAAATATTTCTCCCAGCCTTTTCTGGATTGTTTCTTAATGGGTTTAATAATTATATTTTCACCTTTTATTTCCAAAAAAACATCCTTCTCCATTTTGAATAAAATATAATTCTTCCCCTTTCTCATTTTTCTTTAAAGTTTACATTTCTTTTCTTCTCTTTTCTTTTCCTTTCTTCACTATATATTCTATACCCGATACTATTTTGGAAAATGGGGACTGGCTACTTTTTTGATTTAAAAAGTTGCCTGTCACACTTTTTCCAATCTTTATCTTTATCTTTATTGGAGAATTGGTAAATTGGTAAATTTTAAAAGCTGTCCCTTTTTTCCTCTTTCTGTCATTGCGATGGAGTGAAACGACTGAAGCAATCTCTATCAAAAACGAATAACGAAAAACCCTTTCTTGTCCTTACAATTTTTCCCCGCACCTATACGCTCAACGCTATACACCAATATACATTTCCCTTCACCTAAAACCCAAACCATAATAGGCCAAACCTATCCATTCGTGTATGGCGTAGAAATTATTACTTAATACCCCTGCGTTAGGTAAAAAATTTAAAATATTCAAAGGTTCTTTTCCCAAAATATAATTAACTGGAGCAGGGATTATTTTAATCTCTCCCCTCTCAAAACATTTTACTGAACGCCTCATATGTAGGGCACTTGTAACTAAAATAATCCTCTTATAACCTTCTTCTTCTAATTTCTTTAAAGAATATTCCGCGCTCTCCAAAGTAGTTTTAGACAAATCTTCAACTATTATTTTTTCTTTATCTACTCCCCAGGAAAGAAAAACATCTTGCATCACCTTGGCAATAGGCAATTCATTGCTCCTGTCTGTGCTGCTGCCTCCGCTTAGTAAAATATTGCAACCTAATTTTTGATAAATTTTATATCCCCCATAAAATCTAGCCAGAGTAGTTTCATCAATTTCTACTCCCTCATCACCTGCTACCGGAGAACCCAGGACCATACCTCCCGATAAGATCACTATTACTGTATCTTCTATCTCCTCTTTACTTAATTGTTCATAAGAATAGGGAGGGTAATCATCCTCCAGGGTTCTAACCAAGAGATATCCTCCGAGCCAAGTGCTTAAAAGATAAAAGGAAATAAAAAAGAAAAATATTAATAGGTGAGCCATCTTTTTCTTTTTGAAAACTAATAAAATATATATTAATAAAATTAAAAGCAAGAAAAAACCGGGAGAAATTATTATCTGCTCTATAACTTTACGAAAAAATAAAAAGTCCCACACTATTTTTATACCTCTATATCTTACACTATCCGCTCTACGCTATACTAACGAATAACCATTCACTAACATCTATTTTGACTGGCTAACTGGAAAACTAGTAAACAGGCTAACCAAATTATCTTGCACCTTGCAACCTCTTACCCCCTATAACGTCTCCTTCGAACTAAAACACATAATTGCAGTTTTTATAATTATCTTAATATGCAACCATAAATCCAAAACCTATATAATCATCATAATTTCTATTGCTTTCCACTTACCGTGCCCCTCTCCCTGTAATTAGAATCACATACAAAGTCTTAAATAAAATTATTATATCCATCCACACCGACCAATTCTCTATATACTCTATATCATAATTTATTGTTTCTTCTAAAGGGATATCTCCTCTCCCTCTAATAACTGCCAACCCTGTAATCCCCGGTTTAACCTTTAATCGTATTTTCTGTCTCTCATCATATAGCTTTACTATTTCTGGTATTTCCGGCCTTGGTCCTACTAAACTCATATCTCCTTTTAGTACATTAAATAATTGAGGTAACTCATCAAATCCTCTTCTTAATATTTTACCAATTTTAGTAATTCGAGGATCATTCTCCTCTTGAAAAATTAAATCTTTAACATTTTCTTCTTTAAATTTTTTATTGAAAATATTTTCATCATTAACTACCATAGTTCTAAATTTATAAGTATTATAATATTTTCCATTTTTCCCAACCCTCTTTTGAATAAATAAAACGGGGCCCTTAGAATCTATTTTTATTAATATAGTGGCTATAATAAATACAGGGCTAAATACAATTATACATATAAATGAACCAACAATATCAATAATTCTCTTTGAAATTTTTCCATATTTACCCTTTTTCATATATCCTCTAATCAACACTTTTTGATAAATTTATACTTCTATTTCTTCTGTTAGTTTTTTAGATATTTTATCTAAATTATTTTTTATAATATTCTACTATCTTCTTTACAGAATTAACTACATCATTTACATCCTTATCGCTCATCTTAGGAAATAAAGGTAAAGATATCACCCGTTCAAAAGCATATTCCGCATTCGAAAAATCACCCTTCTTAAATCCAAAAGTATCTCTATAATAAGGTTGAAGATGTGCTGGAATAAAATGTACACTAGTTCCAATATTTTCAGCTTTCAAAGCTTCAATAAATTGATTACGATTAATTTTAAGCTTTTCAGACACAATCTTTATTACATATAAATGCCAAGCATGTTTTATATTGTCTTTTACAAAAGGAATTATTATCTCTTTTATATCCTTAAAAGCCTTGTTGTAATCCTTTACTACTTTTTCCCTTTTCTTCTGAAAATTATTTAACTTCTCTAATTGATGCAATCCCAATGATGCCTGAATATCAGTCATATTATATTTGTATCCTGGGCACACAACTTCGTAATACCAGGATCCTTCAGCAGAATATCTTTTCCAAGCATCCTTACTAATCCCATGTAAACTCCATATCTTATATTTATTCATTAATTTCTCATCATTAGTAGTTATCATTCCTCCTTCACCTGTAGTCATATTTTTAGTAGGATAAAAACTAAAGGAAGTTGCATCTCCAATAATTCCAATTTTTCTTCCCTCATATTCTGCACTTATAGCATGAGCTGCATCTTCGATAACCAGAAGATTATTATCTTTCGCAATTTTCACAATTTTCTCCATTTCACAAGGTTGTCCTGCAAAATGAACTGGAATTATAGCTTTAGTTTTATCATTTATTTTTTCCCTGATTAAATCTGGATTAATATTAAATGTATCTGGCTTAATATCCACAAATACTGGTATAGCTCCCTGTTGAAGTATTACATTTACCGTAGATATAAAAGTATAAGGGGTAGTTATTACTTCATCACCTTTCCCGACCCCTAAGGCAGCTAATGAAATATGTAATGCAGCAGTACAAGAGTTAACTGCAACTGCATATTTACAACCAATATATTTTGCAAATTTTTCTTCAAATAAATGAGTTTTTGGTCCGGTAGTTAACCAATCAGATTTTAGAGTGTCTACTACCTCTTCAATATCTTCCCGCTCTATTAATGGTCTTGCAAAAGGCAAAAAATTATTACGTGTAACTTTACCTCCCTCTATTGCTGGTATTGTTTTCATCTAATAATTTCTCCTTTCTTATTATTACTAAATAATGTGTACATAAAAAAGATAATCTCTCAAACAAATAACATAAAAACCAACTTATCCGAGCCAATTTTCGGACAATTGGTGGAGCTAAAGTAACCAAGTTAAAGTTATACAAATAATTTGGAAATAGCTTTTTTATTTCTTTTTTCTTCTATTCCTTTTACATTAGGATTATTCGGGTTATTTTATCTAAAATCATATCATAAAACGATACCGCCATTTTCAAGCACTATTAACATTTCGTTGGTGATTTTCCTCTTAATTTCTATATTGATAATTGATACCGAATTTTATATTTTTTTTTATTTCTTCATTTTCACTCATAATGTTTTTCTAAAAAACAGATTTAAATATCCTCCAAATCCCCACAAAATAAGCAAACCCACCGAACATCCAGCGGATATTAATACAACAGCACCAATGTTCTAAACTTTGTTACATTACAGCTCAAATGCAAAGATTTTTACTATCTCACGCCAATATTACTGTGGCCATAGAATCTTTAATCCTAGCCTGATATTGTTCAAGAGCTGTCTGAGATTTCTGATTTCCCTAAGCCTGTGAATAAGTACATGCGGAGAAAGATAAAATTTACGCATAATGTCGGCCTGTATATTCCGAAGCTGTTCAGCAGAATATTCTCCCGGAACAAGCGGCATGACAAAATCCTTGGTGGGGTTATTCGCGAAATCCTGCCAATAGTCATGTTTAATAAAACCCTCTTCGAGAAGTTTTTGAAATAGTGCTGTCTTAGGGTATGGGCTACATACTGAAAAACTGGCATAAGTGGCCCCAATCCTTCTTAAATATTTCAGTTCATCATACATTTCTTGATCGGTCTCACCCGGCAGTGCGAGCATCATATATGCAAACGCTTCAATACCGATACCCTTGCAAAGTCTGAAGACATCCTCCGTCTGTTGTGGCGTAATACCTTTTTGTAGATAATCAAGGAACTTAGGATAGCCAGTTTCCACACCAAAATTTATTCTAGTGCAACCAGCATCCTTTAAGGTTTTCAGTATTTCTCTGTCAATCAAATCAACCCTTGCACTGATCTTGAAATCTATTTTAAGACTCTCCTTCTTCAGCCTGTAGCAGATATCAAGGAGACGTTCACGCCCCATAACAAAGTTATCATCGACCCAAAAAAATGACCTTACGCCTTGCTCATACCAGTGTAAAACTTCACTTATTATGCTGCCTGCCGAACGAATACGAAACTTTGTTCGCCGAATATCACAAAATATACAACTGAAAGGACACCCTCGAGAACTTTCCAATGCCAATGTAGTAGCATCCTTGCTCAACACATGTGAGTATTTGTGAAAATTAACCAAATGATAGTCAGGGTACGGCAATATGTCCAAATTATTTACAAGAGGACGGGAAGGATTTATCACCAAATCTGGCCCCCTTCGGAACCCCAACCCTAGCACCTTTTTAAACTCACCTATTGGCTTCTTCAATTCTCTTACCAACTCATCAAATGTGATCTCACCTTCTCCAAACACTACAAAATCGACCCCGGGCTGCGCAAGTGTTTCACGAGGGTATAATGTAGCATGAAACCCACCTATACAGGTACGCGCTTGTGGAAAGGAAGTCTTGGCAACTTCTGAAGCCCTCAAGGCATCGACTATTGTAAAGGTCACGGCTGTAATTCCAACTAAATCAGGTTCATATTCTCTGACAACCAGTTTATATTGCTTAAAATCAATATCTTCAGCAGTGCAATCGAGAACTTTAACTTCCACATCTGGTTGATGTGTCTTTAAATATGTTGCCACATAAAGTATTCCAAGCTTCGGGCGCGATTCACGCCCTTTCTCAACCTTCTGATGCGCGCTTGCCCCAATATAAGACTCTTCGGGTGGAACAACTAGTAATATCTTCAATTTCAAACGGCCTCCTTTTGATATGATCTTATCAGCCCCCAGAGTGAACCAAGACCATACCCGACATGTAGCATGGCAAAGAGGACAGGAACCACAAACATATATCCAATATTTTTTTCACGAAAAGCTATCATGAAAGAAAAGATCAGATTTGATAACAAATATACGCCCGCTATCGATAGAAATAACCAAAGGAAAAAAGAGGAAAGAAGCGATAATAATAGTGCAAGGGTCAAGCTAATCACGAACAGCAAAGGCACCAAGTGCCTCCAAGAAACAGGCATATATAGCAAAAACCTCCTTGGATACGTTACCCAAAAGCTGTTTATAAAATTATATCTGCAAAACGAACGTATATCAGAGCGTACAAAATAGTAAGCAACAATATCTGGGCACAACAAGATTCTGCCACCTGATTTCCTCAATCTTAAATTAAACTCCAAGTCCTGAGTCCTGATTAGATTTTCGTTGAAATATCCTATTTTTTCAAAAATTTCCCTTTTATAACAACCACCAAAAACAGTATCAACCCATTTCGGTTCTTTAAAGTTACCTACTTTATAATGAGCATTCCCTCCACCAAAAAAGTTAGATAAGGCAAGGGCGATAGATTTACCGACGATGGTATTGCTCCTGGGAATAATTTTCCACACACCACCGACATTATCCGCTTTACATTCACAAAGATACTTCACGCATTTGGAAATATAGTTGTTTGAATATGTAGCATGTGCATCCATTCTTATAATAATATCACCGTTTGCCGACTTAATCCCTATATTGAGGGCACACGGAGTAATCTTTTTGGGATTATCTAAAAGTTTGATAAATGGATATCGTATAAAATATTTTTTTAAAACTTCCCTTGTTTTATCATCACTGATTCCGTCAATCACAAGAATCTCTATCAAATTTTTTGGGTAATCATTGTCTATTAAGGAATCAAGACATTTACCAATATATTTTTCTTCATTGCGACAAGGAATTATAATTGACACTTTCAATTTATTATAATTGTCTTTATTAATATTTTTGTGAATAATAATCAATTCCCTCTTTTATTAATTAATGACAATACCATAACTATTTTTTAGAAGAAGCACTTCATCTATCGGTCTTAGCAGATTTTTATAAAAATCTAAAATTAAGGCTTTAAAACTATTTTAAATCAATTGATAAATATAATAAATTTAGCATTATTGATGAATTTTTATTATATCAGAAATGCAGATAGGAATAACCATATTTTCTTAACTGTAAATTTATTATAATAGATAAATAAAAATTAGGTTTTAAACTTTTCTGCTTCTTTTGTTAATTGTACTAACAATTTGTCTTCAGGTTTCCAACCTGTCGCAATATTTATTGCTTTACTATTTGTTAACAAATCCTTACAATTATAGGATAGACGGACTCTATTCATATTCAGCCCCTTCCCCGAAAGAACCTTAATAATCTTAAGCATTAAAATACCTATTAAACCTATTGAATACGGAACATATATTACATGGTATTTTTTCAATTCACTTTTCCTAAAACATTTTTCAATCATGTCATTTACGGTAATCTGGTCCTCATGAGAAAGATTAAAAACACAATTACGGGTAGAATCTTTTTCAAGAACAAGAAGAATTGCTTTTGCAACATCTTTAACATGTACAAGCTTTATGTGCTTTTTCTTTTGACCAAGAGAAATCACAAAATTACCTATTTTTGGACCTAGCAGAGATGTTAAATCACGATCATTTCCAAATATCAAACTAGGTCTCAAAATAGTCCAACTTGGCTTACCTCGAGAAATATTAGATAAGGCAATATCCTCGGCTAGGCGCTTAGCCCGTGAATAAATACCTCTTTGTTCGCTATGGGTTTCTAATTGGCTCTTTTCGTTAAGAATAGTTTTATTTTTAATATGAAAATATTCATAAACGCTAAATGAGCTAACGTAGATTACCCGTTTTATGTTTGCATAAAGTGCGGCTTCAGACACATTCTTTGTCCCCTCTACACAACTTTTAATCATAAAGTCTTCAGTTCCTTTAAGCGCTGCTGCAATATGAATAATAATATTCATATCTTGAGCAGCTTCTTTGAGAACTTCTAGTTCTCTTATATCGCCGTAAAATAACTCAATACCTAATTTTTCAAGCTTTTCCGTGTTACTTGTTTTCCTGACGAACGCACGTATATAATATCCTGCATTAACAAGCTGGCGAGTAACTTCAGTACCTAAATATCCAGTCGCTCCAGTAATTAAAATTTTATCACTCTTGCTAACATTTTTTTGGGTAGATTTTCCGGGAGAACAATTGAAATGGACTCTACCTGATTGTTTTAAAATATTTTCCTCTGCATAACTTACATATAAAGTTAGTTCCTTTGAAATAGGGCAAACATTATCGTTATTGATCCATTCATAGTAGGACTCAATAAGATTTTCAAGACCTTGATAGGATACCACCTTTTTTAAGAGAAATCTAAAAACATTTCGGATTGATCCAGCAAGAAGCTGACGTGATCTTACAAAATTAATCATCACTCGATTAACAGATCTGGGTAAACTATTCACCTTTTCTAACAAAGTAGTCTGGGATATAAAATCAATAGTAACAGTTCCCTCTTCAAAAAATAATTTAAAATAGTAATTTTCCTGTTTTGAAGCTAATGTAAGAGTAATTTTACCATTTGCTTTTTCGCCTTTTATTAAAACATCTATATGATCTATTAATCCTTGATGAAGGGTATTAAATTGCTGACTATAATTTGTAATTTTTTTTGGTTGACCAATCCAATCTAAGATTAGATATAACGGGTGGGTTATATAATTTTGCATAATTCCACCTGGTAATTCATAACTCCAGTGAAGTCCTATAGTCTCCTTCAGATCTACCATGTTAAGATCTACGGACATATAACATTCTGCATATATCAACCTCCCAAGATTGTTCTGTTGGATAGCTCTCTTGGCTTCTAAAACAATAGGATTAAAAAGATGAATATAATCTGGACATATTTTTACATTATTATCTTCTGCAAGAGCAAAAATCTTCTTTGTATCCTGAAAAGAAAGTGTTACAGGCTTTTCGATCAAAACATGAATACCTTTCTTAATTGCCTTAAGGGCTATTTCTAAATGATATTGCGGTGGAGTTAAAATATGCAAAACATCTACAACTCCAAAATCTAAAAGTTCATCTACCGAAGAAAAAATATTCGCAATTATATATTTATTACCTAATTTTTTTGCTTTATTGATATCTCTATCTACTAAACCAACAATTTCAACATCTACGCGTTTAACTAAAAACTTTAAATGGTGCTCAGCTATTCGTCCACAGCCAATTATTCCAACTTTCATCTACTATCTCCTTAAATTAATAATTTTTTTAATGTAGTAAATACTTATAATAAAATAATAAACGATTATATGATTGTACTTCAAAAAGTCCTAATTTACTAAAAATTTTCTTATAATACACCATAAAGGATTTTGTTATTTAAAAATACTTTATAGAGTGCACTGATAATAATTATCGACTTTTTGAGTATTAATTATTATATAAAATTAAGATAATATTATTATAATTAGATAATATTGTAAGATTTTATCTCTTTGTCTTTTTCAATATTTCTCCATTTTTTTTTAAAAAAGTACAATACTCTAATTGAAATGTCTTCTGCTGCAAATAATATGAGTGCTGACTTTCTGAAAATTATCCGATATATATTCTGTTTTACCATTATTGTAAAGATTTAAAACATGAAAATCTCTTTTCTTTAAAAATTGAAATAAACGTTGAACACTACTTCCAATTTTTAATAATTCCTTTTTATGAACTTCGATTAACAATATAATGTCTAAATTATTTTGTAAAGTTTCTGACATACCCTCTAAAGCTAACATTTCAGCACCTTCTATGTCAATTTTTATTAAATCAATAGGGGAAAAACAATTTTTCTTTAGATAGTCATCAAGTTTAATAGAATACGCATCAAAAGTATTCTCTCCAGAACTATATATAAAAGAATGTAAAGCATTATTCTTATTTAATCCCATTTTTACTAAACCATTAATGTTCGATATAGCCATCCTTTCCATAACAATATTCTTCAACTTATTTAGTTTCACATTTTTAGTTAAAGCAATATAATTTTCGTGATTTGGCTCAAAACTAATAACCTTCCCTGTTTCTCCAACTTTTTGCCCAAATAAAACCGTAAATATTCCTATATTAGCACCGATGTCAATTACATTTCTTAAATGAAGTTCATCTAAAAAGGACATTAATTGTGGTTCGTAACACTTGCAATAATTGAGTCTAAATTCTATGATGCTTCTTTCGGGAATAATGGAAAACTTCGCTTCTTTTAGTATAATTATCTTTTTACGATTTAAATTCAACATCTTAAATATATAGGTAACAACTATACTGAATATTTTAAATTTATCTACAAACACATAATATAAAATACCTATAAATTTACAACAAATTTTATTTTTAAAAGATATTTTATGATTTAAATTAATTTTGCATTACCTCCTGCCCCTGTATAAAAATAAAACTACTATATCCTAGCATCTTTTTTACCTTTCCAGTTGTATTCGATTCTTTTTAATTAAATTTTATTTTCATCCACAGATAAATTTGTGGTATTTTGCTCTTTGGATTTATAAATTTTATGATCCTCTTTGCAATATATTTTCTTAAAAAATTTCCACACTTCTTGAGATGTACTTCTATCAAGGTTGGAAAAAATATAATTTATTCTCTCTTTCTTTGGTTCAAATAAATTTCACATACATCCACGTTAAACATATTATAATCTTCTATTCAAGTTAACAAATTATAATACCGATATTTTACCTGAATTTACATTCCTTTACTAACTTCGAAAAAGGAATATATCTCTTATTTTTTACTATTATATAATCCATCCTCTCTAATGCAGATAAATTATTATTATAATCATTTATAACTACTACTTTCCTCATTAAATCAGCCTCGTATAACACAGAAGTACATGTGCCTAATGCATAATAAGTATCTAATAATGAATGAAAAATATCTTTACTTTCTGCATTTTCTAATATGAAATCATTAAATAAATATTGACTATCTCGATAAAATTTATTTTTATTTATATGTGATGGATGACACCTTATAATTATTTTATATCCTTTTTCTTTCAATTTATGCAAACCGGTCAATATATATTGCAATTCTTCCTTATCTAATTCCCCCTCGGATCCCCAATAAAACTTCAATATTTTTTTATTTTTAAAAATTTTTTTATTATTTTTTAACTTTTTATGCCGAGGAGGGATTCCAATTTTAAATTGCTTTTCAAAGGCATATAATTTCTTAAAAAGATTAATATAATGTTTATTCCAAACCCAACATTCAGAAAATCTGAAAAAGCTATCTCTAATATAAAATAATTTTTCTCCATTCATTACGTTAATATACAATATACTTTTTCTTTCGAGATAAGCAGTTAAAATTGATGAAGTAAAAGAAAATTCAGCTTCATCAATAATAGCTACAGGTGTATATTTTTGGCAAAAATAATTGTATAGAGTCATTTTAATCAATAATTTAAAAATAAAATAGAAAGAAAAAGTAAAATTCTTTAGAAGAAATTTTAAAAATATCCAGACATCTTTATCTAACGTTAATATAAATTTTTTTGAATTCATGCTAATCACTTTATAATTTATAATAATTGGCTTTGGGACTAAGTCCTTATCCCGGATAATAGGAAAACCTAAAAGAATAGTTTTTTTATGGTCTGAAGATTGGGTATTAAGATTTTTATTTAGCAATGAATTGTATATTAAAAATATAACGAATAATGGGATAGCTAATAAAGATATAAAATTTAAGACTAATTTTTTATAAAATGACAGTTTATACATTTGGCATTTATATTGGAGAAATGACCTATAAAAATATGATTTTATATCATCTTTATTAATAACATCTTGATATTTATTTGCTAAAAAATCTAGATATCTTCGGTCATTTTTTATATCAAATTTCTTAATGTCAAATTTGCTGGAAGTTATATGACTATAAATATATTTAAACATTATTTTTAATTTATTTTTTAATCTTCTCATTCTAATCACATCTTCTAAATTTTTTAATATTTTATTTATGCTATGTACTAATTTCGAGTAATGTTTACAGTTTAATCTAAAAAAACTTGTCATGCATGTTGTCTTTCCTATAGAATATTAGTAAGCAAAATATTCAAAATAGGAAGAAGAAAAGAACACATATAACCAAAGATGAACGCATCACTAGTTTTAAATATAGTGTACTGCGACATGCAAGAGAAAATAAGAATATTATTTATACTTGTTAACCTTTCAGTCTATCCAGGACCATCACAGTTGGTTAAAAGGATTTAAAGGATTTATCAGGCTAGGTGTTATGTGACAAATACTATTTCTATAAAACTATTAATATTGCTTTATTATACACATTTTTATTTTATAACCTTAAGATTATTATCTTGCGTTTTATCTTCTAAGTCTAAATAATTATATTTAAAAGTATTATAATCTTGAATAAGTTCTCCAAGCATTGTGCGATATTTTTTTGTTGCGTGTTGTTCTA
>SDBU01008000.1_pt1 | contig 12092 bp, 8 predicted proteins | sample 2277071 | NCBI WGS metagenome assembly SDBU01 (sample SAMN10397929, study PRJNA504765) | marine sediment metagenome | isolation source: marine sediment core GS08_GC12, 126 cmbsf | place: Arctic Ocean: Gakkel Ridge, Loki's castle | collected 2008
GTAAAGATGCAATTTAATTTTCTTAACCAGCTTTTTAAATCAGATGTTAAAGACAAGGTTCTTAATAAAATAGACCATTTAATAGACGATAATTTTATTTATGGTAAATATTCCGCACCATCACGAAGCAAGCAAAGTGTTTAACGATATCCGTAAGCTTGTTGAAGTTGAGTTCGCTATCTTGGGTAATACCTACAACATGGGAGCTCTTAAATTTCGACGTGAACGAAATTTTTCACTTCTCTCGGATTTTTTAGAAACAGTGAGAATTCTACAAAAACTTTCTAATTTACCGGAATTGGCTATGACGTAATTTTTCTCAGCCTGAGGCTGATCCGCCTATGGCGGAAAAGAACATAGAAACTCAAATATCATTACTATCAAAAGATAAAAACAAATGCTATCACAAAGCCATTTTGAGGCACATCCTTACATAAGGAACAAGCATATTTTATCAGATATATATGATATGTTGGGTCTTTAATTTAATCATCTTTTGGACAAATTTATATATTTATTTTCTAAACAAACTCTATAAGAATTCTGAACTATGTGTATAATGCTGATGAGTCTTTACAATTATGCTGTTCTAAATGTATGATTTTCTGGTTATATTGTCAAGAATAAAGTAGTGTATCCCCGAAATACCGTTTAATACAGGCAGCATAAGATTCATCACAGAAAAATGTTTGCTGACGACAATTGCCCCGCTGTATCACATGATGAGGGTAACCGGGAGTTATAACTCGAGGTAGTATAATTAAACATACACATATATACTATCTTTGTCAATAATTAGTATTGTGTCCCCGAATTACGTCGTAGTAAAAATGCTGGAAGCTTTGGATTATGATATATGAAATTAGAAAATTTATATTAGGGGAAGAAAATTATGAAATTTATCTATAGGAAGATTTGGGAAAGAGAATAGAAATTATCAGCAGCATTTACAACATAAATAAATAAAATTACGATATACTACATACTACATATGATATACAGTTTTCTGTACTCACTCAATTTGGATAGGAGCCTGGTTTTGCTGGTCTGACAAATTTACACCATAGCGCCCAGTAGCGGACCTTAGCACCAAATTTCGGTTCAGAATGGCTTCCTCAAGCGTCGTAGCCGATGTGATGAGGTCGTGATATCTTATCGCAAAGAGCTTTAACTGGGGCATCTCATTCTGCAACGAATTCGCCCAGATCGTCTCCAGATACAACAGGTCGCCGCCAACAGGTAGGAGTAAAGTACTCCCACGGATCACTTCAGAGGAGTGACGGATCCACATCGTTACCTGCTGATGGACAGGCCGGTCGTTGTCGATATAGGCATCGATTTGTTCGGGACCAGGTACGAATTTACCCTGTGGGATTCGCAGACTAATGAGTCTGCCGTAGTCCTCCGGATCCTGAAAGGCAATTATAAGCGAGCGCAGGTTTCTTGCACCTTCGGGAGTGAAGGGCAGAAGCATGACGTATTGCAGCTCGCCGGGATTGCCCGCATCGACGCCATCGGGCATATCGGCCGGGTCGAGGAGTATATTGTAACCTTCATAGGAAAAAGTCAGCTGATCCCCCGTCCCGAATCCGCTCAAGCCGCGTCCGATGGAACCGAGTGTCTCATCGGCGTCATCCCACAAATCTTCGACATTATAAAATTCGATGGGGTATTTCTGGTGATACCTCTTGTAAATATCGTCGAACTGGATGTGGAACCACTGCAGCGGATAGGTCAGTTGAGCCCTTACCTCCTCCGGCATGGCCGATATCGGCTCGAAGAGGTCGTCGTAAATCCTCGCCCATGTGTTCACTATCGGGTCGTCGGCAATCTTGTAGAAATGCACCTCTCCGCTGTAAGCATCGATGGTGATCTTAACCGCATCCTCCGCATAGTTGATGACCCTCTCGGGGAATTTCTCGACGGCGCGCTCATCCGCCTTATCACCGAGAACCTCTGGAAATGAATACGGGTACTGGTTGCTGGTCGTGAGACCATTGAGCATCCAGAGAACTTTCTTGTCGGCGATAAACGCATAGATATTGCTGTCAATGAAGAGGAAGGGTGCGATACTGCTCGCTCTCATAACCGGAGTGCGGCGGATATGGATGCGTGTTCTATCATGATCGATATAGCGTGAGAAGAGAAAAGCCGTGATATCCTTCGTATGCACTGCGAAGATCATGCGCCGGAAAACTGAGCTGACAGGAAGCCCGTCGATAAGATTCTCAGGGAAGGTAAACTCCTCCCGACCCTGTTTGGTCGCGTAATCGAACTCCTTGAGTTGGTTAATGTTTGTCAGTACGTAGTCGTCTTTGCTGCCCTCCCCGAAATAGATTCGAGGTTCATGCTCGAAGGCAGGATGTGTCACCATCGGAGGCACATCCTTGACCACATACTCGGGTGATCCCATCTCGTCTATCGAGTTGGTCGGGCTCATCACAAGCCCCATCCCATGGGTGAGAAGCAGTGCCGCTGAACCCCAGTATTTCAGCCATTCCTGGCGACCCACAAGCGCCAGGGAAGGAAGTTCGCGGACAGAACTGACGAACATGCGCTTCTGCCCATCGACCGTGTATCTAACCCCATCGACTGATAGAAAATCGTAGTACGGGCGTAACTGCTGCTGTTGTTGATAGATCTGAAGCATCGGTCCGAATACCATTTTCGAATCGGAAAGCTCGACGCGTTCAAAGTGATGAAGGTCGGGTGGTTCCTCGATGTAGCTTACCCATGACGGTATGTATGGTGCGTTCTGGAGCGTCTTGCTGGCAAGCAGTGTCTCGGGCGCAAGAGGCTCATCAGGTAGATTCCACTCATGGACCTCGACGTTATCAAGACGGTATGCCTTATTCGTAGCTTTTATGTGCCGGTCTATATATTCGATCTGTATGTAGGGCTCGTTCGGTTTTACCAGGAAACTGTCCCTGATAATCACGCAGAGGGAAAAGCAGAGCTGGAAAACTAAAAGTCCCGCCCCGAACAACAGCGGTGCACGCAGCATTTTTTTTGATTGTCCAGCAGGTGGCAGTTCCTCCGGGTCAGTATTGATCGTGATCCACCCGTATTGCCTGTTGAAGCGGTGAAGCAGCACAGCCAGCACAATGACGATCCCGGCAACTACAAACGATGATACATAGATTCTGTTGAGGTTGGAGAAAAACCCTGTAAGATCAAGGTAATCAGCACCAGTTCGAACCCCGGAATCCTCGTTATTCTTCAGCAGCAGTCCGTAACTTGGCAGATATGTATGTATTACGACAGCGGCACCGAAGCAGTAGAGAAGGATCCGAAAATACACAGGTGAGAAGAACAGGCATATCTTCGCCCGGATTCCTAATCGGGGCTTCTGCAATATCCCCTGCGAGCTGAGCTGATTGAATCTTGCAATCAGAAATGAGACGGTGCTAATCAGAATCAGGATTTCGAAGGCGGTGAGAGAAATCCTCCAAGCAGGAAGCAGGTAGACATAGAATCCTATGTCTTTCCCGAATACAGGGTCTGTTTCACCGAAGGGCACGCCATTGAATGCAAGCAGATACTGTAGATAGTTATGAGCGAGCACCCATCCTGCAGTCATACCGATCCATATCCCGAAATGAATCGATGATTTCCTCAGCATTGGATTCTCGGCATACAGCCGCATCGGGAGGTAGATGACGGCAGCGACAGCAATGGCATAGATCGCGAATAGGTCAAACTGCATCAAGAAATTGGTCCAGAAGATAGACTGATAACCGAGAGAGAGGTTGAACCAGTATTGCACGAAGTAGTCAGGAATGGCATCGACGATCAGGATCGCAAACGAAACCCACACCCAGAAACGGAAAGACCGAAACAGCACGTCCGGCTGCGGTATGTACGGCAGAGGACCGTGCACTTTGCTGGTATCTGTATGCTTATTCATGGTCAGCTCCGTTTATTAAGGATCCGTTCGCGTTCATCTGGAGCCTATGGGTCTGGAGGACTTCGACCTGACTCCTGGCGGCTGACTGATCGAAAAAGTTGCTCCACGTGTCCAGGATACTCGGAAATCTGGTCAGCATCAGCGAAAGTAGGAATAAGACCAGCGTCAAGCTGTTGATCAGTAGTGAATCGAGAAGGGTGACCGTCGTCGCACTGAGATAACCCTCTCCAAAGACCCTGAACATGAATACCGATACAATTTCGTAGATACCGAAGCTCGCGAAGGTATAGGGAATGATCCTGCCGATATTGGCAACGGCGATCACAATTGCAAAATGTACAAGCGTTATGTCCTTCATCAGGACGTAATCATCCATAGGAGAGGAAAACGCCTGCTTGATAAACCAGTAACCGAGAATCTCGATTACAAGTGTAAGAGCAGACAGGAGCGTGAGATTTACCAGCAAACGAGGTTTGTGGCGCATCTCCTTAATGGCCTGAACCAGCACCCTGCCGTTGAATGCATCCCAGATGCGTGCCGGAATGTTGTAGCTCCTGGTTTTCTGGGTGGTCGGCCCGAGTGGTCTGGTAAGAGTCACAACCGCTGCAAAAAGCAGAGCGCTCCATATGAAGGGCCCAACGGCGCCCTCCCAACCCAGATAGATGAATCCCACGAGAAGGACAGCCGTGATCCCGATGACTTCAAATACCCGGTTATAGTAAACGACATTTGTCGCTGCTTCTTTCGACGCCTCGTTCTGGACAAGAGTCTGCGCAGTCGCCAGGTCGCCCGGTCCGAACGGAAAGAAAAGGTTAATGCCCCGGCCGAAGAAATAGGAAGAAACTTGACCGTTCACAGAAGATGGAATGCCGAAGTGGTTTGCCAGAAGGCGCTGTCTCAGACCGCGCAGCAGCAGTGCTCCAATGACAAATAGAATCGCAAGCGAGAAAGGAGCCCATCCGAACTTCCTGTTTGATACCGAGAGCAGATCCAGATCGACCTTTAACCATCCTTCACCCACATCCGCCACCTTTAAGATGCTGAGATCTGCCAGTTCGTCAAGTATGCGGAAATTTGCGAATAACTCGAGGATGCCACTCTGAAAAGCAACAGCGTCCCAGGGTGAAGGACCCTCTGCCTCCGGTAACAGGATCAGGATAATGAAGAGTATCAGGATAAATGCCAGGGCATACCCCCACACCACGGATACCGCTAAAGATCTGCTTCTATCCGATACCTGCATTTTGTGCATCTCATTTTCGACGGTGGAGTTGTGCTTGGTCATGTTACCTCCTCTATGGTGTTAACGGTGGTGGTTGATGATGGATCCGAGGCGGATCTTTGACCTTTTGCATCGCTTGCGGCGGCAGTTCGCGGAACCACGGCAGTTCATTGGCTCTCTGTTCTTCGGCTTCCGTAGTGTCGAGTAATCGGAGTGCCTTATCGAGGGTTATCGCCATCGTGGTTCTTCCCCGGTAGACAACTGAAAAGAGTTTGATCTGAGGCAGTGGATTCTGCAGAGAAGCGATCCAGAGAGGTTCTATGTATATTAGATCACCAGCAACAGGCAGCAGGAGAGTATGGCCGCGAATCACCTCCGAACCGTGCCTGACCCAAAGGGTAATCTGCTGATTGACCTGGGCGTCATTGTCGATATTCGTGTCGGCCTGTTCCGGACCCGGTATAAATACACCCTGTGGTATGCGGAGGTTGATAAGCTCCCCATAGTGACCGGGATCCTGCAGGGCTATTACCAGCGAACGCAGGTTTCGGGCACCCTCGGGTGTGTAAGGCATTATCAATGCGAATTGAAGCTCGCCCGGCTCTCCTATGTCCGAACCTTCGGGAAGATCGGCAGGATCTAACAGCAGGTTGTAGCCTTCATACGAAAAAGTCATCTGATCGCCGGTACCGAACTCAGTCAGCCCGGCACCGAGGGATCCGACGACTTCGTCGGCATCGTCCCAAAGATCCTCGACGTTATAAAACTCTATGGGGTGTTGTTGATGATATCGTTTGTAGATATCATCGAACTGGATGTGGAACCACTGCAGCGGGTAGGTCAGTTGAGCCCTGACGGCTTCCGGCATGGAATCACCCGGCTGGAATAGGCATGGATATACCCTGTCCCAGGTGTTCACTATCGGATCATCGGCAATCTTGTAGAAATGCACCTCTCCGCTGTAAGCGTCGATAGTGATTTTAACCGCATCCTCCGCATAGTTGATGAGCCTCTCGGGGAATTTCTCTACAGCACGCTCATCAGCCTTGTCACCCAACACTTCGCGGAAAGAGTACGGATAGCTATCAGTGGTCGTGAGGGCGTTCACCATCCATAAGACCTTATTATCCGCGATAAAGGCGTAAGGATTACTGTCGAGGAAGAGGAATGGCGCAATGCGCCTGATTCTCTGCATCGGCGTGCGGTATAAGTGAAGCCGGGTCCGGTCATAATCGATGAAAAGGGAAAAGAGAAAAGCGGTTATGTCCATCGTGTCGAATGAAAAAATCAGCCGTTTAAAGAAGGAATTGACCGGGATGCCGCTCTCTACTTCCAGAGGGTAGACATTCTCCTCTCTGAACTGGTTCGTTGCGTGGTCAAACTCTTTCAGGTAGCGAATATTGGTCAGGATATAGTCGTCCTTAGCGCCCTCACCGAAATAGATACGCGGTTCAGTCTCGAAAATCGGGTTTGTTGCCTCGGACGGGACACTGTGCAGGACATACTGTGGCCCACCCTCATCGTTCAACTGGTTGACCGGGCTCATAACTAACCCAAATCCGTGGGTGTACATGAGGGCGGCGCTTCCCCAGTGCCTCATCCACTCCTTGGGACCCTCAAAGCCAAGTGTTGGCAGTTCCCGTACGGCGCTGGCATACATTCGCTTCTCTCCGTCGATGGTATAGCGCACGCCATCAACAGAGATGAATTTGTAGTAAGGGCGTAACTGCTGTTCCTGCTCGTACAGCTGCAGAACAGGACCATAGACCAAGCTGTTTCCGGCTGCCTGGACCCTTTCGAAATGCTGAATGTCAGGCGGCTCCTCCAGATGGCTGACCCATGTCGGCAGGACCGGCGCGTTTTGCACCGTTTTACTATCCAGCAATCTGGATGTCGAGACAGGCTCTTCGGGCGGTCTCCATTCTACAGTCCTGATGTCTTCGAGCCTGTAACCTTTCAAGGTAGACTCAATATGCCGCTCGATATACGGAATCTGAATGGTCGGTTCATTGGGGGAGACGAAAAGGTGATTCTTTATAGACACGCCTATGAAAAAAGCCAGATCCAGCGCTAACAATCCGATGACGATTCTGACCGGATTCCGCAGCAAGAACACCTGCTTCGGTGTGCTGCTGTCATCAGAATCATCGGACTGGATTCTGGATTCTGGATGATGATACGGTATCCTGGCAGACTTCATTAACCGGTATAAGGCGATTCCCACGGTTGCCATAATGCCCAGCTCAATCAGCACCGATACATTGATCATATTCAGGGTGGAGAATAGACCTTCAACATCCAGATATTCTGCGCCCGACCGGACTCCCGATTCTTCGTTGTTCCTGAACAGCAGACCGTAACGGCTGAAATAGGTCTTCGCTATCAGAGTAAGCCCCAGTATCAGCAGATACACGTTCAGGGCATTGGTGATCATCAGTCCCAATCTTTTCAGGAGAGAAATTTCAGTGCTCGGGAAGACCCCCTCTGAACGGAGCTGATTGTAACGGGCGATAAGCGCAGCCGCGGCGCCGGTGACCACTATGACGATCAGAAGTGTCAGTATGATTCGTATCGGCGGCAGGATAAATACGTAGAAGCCAATGTCATTTCCAAAGACAGAATCCACCTCACCGAATGAGCCTGCGTTGAAAGCCAGCAAAAACTTCTGATATGAAAATGAGAGAAGCCATCCTGCAAAGATGCCGATCCATAGACCGATGTGTATCCCAGCCCTACGGGTCGCGGGACCGACAGCATAGAAGCGAATAGGGAGATAGACAACCAGAGTGAAAACAACGATACATACGGCAAACAGCAGGAAATGGATTGAGAAATTGGTCCAGAAGACACCTTGCTGTCCCAGATGAAGGAGGAACCAGTAGTCGACAATAATCTGGGGAATCGCTCTCAGGATGATCAGGATGAATGCGATATCCACCCAAAAGGAGTAAGAGCGCCACATTTGGGCGAGCCGGGGTATCGTGGGGAAAAATGCGGGGCTCAGAAGAAACTCACCACGGATATTGTCATTCATTGCGCATTACTCCTTTTAACCGGGATAGCCCAGAATACTAAATACAAATGCATATATATATAATATAATATCATAGATGTTCATCTTAAAGTTGATGATTGTTTCTTATTAACTATTATTATAGTTATTTATGTATTAATGCTTATTAACAGTAAGCGGCAAACTTCCGATGAATCAACGTATAGAGGCTCTAATCATCCATTAGTGCATGGAGATTGCAGCCGCAGAGTATAGAGAACCAGCGCTCAATAGCCCTGGCTCTCTATAATGTAATACCCAAAATCGGTGGCTGTCACTTCTTTTTGGGCTCGGTGTAGCTCAGCTCAAAAGTGATTCCACGGCTTGATACTGTTAGTTCGTATGTTGCCCATTCTTTGACCTTTAACTCATCATCATCAAGTTTGATGGATCCATCCTCCAGGATCTCGGTCCCCATACGTTTCAGCAGCGCGCCGACTTTTTTCATCGGTACGTCGAAAAACTCTTTCGAGTATTTTGGCCCTGTCTGTTTTTCCCGTCTGGGAGCCTCTCCGAACTGAAAGCTAACCCGGACTCTTTGAGATTTACCGTCTGTGGCAATCAAGTGCGTAAGACCATACCTTATGTACTCCCCGACCGCAAGGTCCTTATCACCAACGCGTACTTTGCCGGATTTCAAATCGTTACTCAGTGAGTTAAACAGGTTTGCGATTGCTTTTTGATCGGCGTCTTTGTTCTCCTTTTTGGCAAGCTCTTTAATATCGCCGCGCTTCTCTTTCTCAACTGCGTCCTCATCGTCTTGTGAAAGGGGAAATTCCTTCTCCCCAAACACGATATCGAAGTAGAAGGTGTATGGCAATCCACCTTTACGGGTACGTTCCATTAGCCGCTGCACGACTGATGCAGTGCCATCTAAAGCTACTTTGTGGTCTTCAATGACGAAGATGCCTGTGTTTGCGAGGGTTTTCCCAACCCTGGCAGCAAGTTCTACGAGTTCTGCCGGCGTCCCACGCTGTCCGAGGCGTGCATAGGAAACGTATGTTTTCCCTCGAGTGGGAGTTCCTGTCGCCCCGGCATTGATTTCAATCTGCATCGACGTACGACCTTTTCTTGGATTAACGGAAAGCTCGAGCCCGCCTTGACCGGCGATGGAAAAGGATTTCCCACCGAGGTTGACGCTGTTGTTTATCTGAATCTCCTTACCTAACCGCTCGAGAAGCTTTCCTACCTCTGCCATAGAGATGAAGTCAGTTTCACGATGATATGACCCCACCTGAACCTGCGTTTCTTGCCCTCCACTCACTCCAATCGTAGTTGTGGTTACAAAGCCCAAAATTAGACAGAGCGGAATGAAAAGCAAAGCGAGAGTACAGATTTTTTTCATGATAACCTCCTTTTACTCCCCCCTTCAGGGAGAGCAAGTTATTGATTACTCTGGAGTGACAATTTACACTCCAACTATTGATTTTTTTTCTCCCTGGAGATTGTTATCCCCCTGGAGAACGAGACACTTATACTGGGATGACCGTCCAATAAATTAATAAGCTCGTCAAGCACCTGTTCACCAGGCTGGTCAAACTTATCCACCTGGTTAAATCCTACCAACCGTGGACTGGGAGAAGGCTGTTGGAACATCGACATCTTAACGAGTTGATTCAACTGACTGATTTCGGCACGCATTAGAGCAAGCTCGTTTTTTTGGACGCTGGAATTTCCACCCAAACGATACCCGATAAGCAAACCCGATAAGAATAATACCATTATTGCGGCAGCCCTCAAAACCGGATAACTTTTCCAATAGACGAGCAGTTTGCCCCCGATGTTTTTGCCGGGTTGATTGACCGACACATCTGCTTTGATTGCATCTACTTTCTCGATAAACCGTGACCGTAATTCCCCGCCAGGTTGTATATCCGGCAGTTTGCCGATGTTATCCCAGAGAATGCGGAGCTCTTCCAATTCCCTCCGGCAGTTTTCACATTGTTTCAGATGCTTTTCGAATAAAACTTTTTTATCCTTTTCAAGCTCCCCGGCAAAATAATCAGGAACGTATTGCCCGATTTGTTTACATTTCATACTTTCACCTCACCTGAAATTTCAAAAAAGATTTTTCTTAATTTTCTTATTGCTCGAAAAACCCGCGTTTTTACCGTTCCGGTCGAACAATTCACAATCTCGGCAATCTCCCGGTACTTCATTTTCCGGTAAGCACTCATAATAAGTAGTCCTCGGTCCTCATCATCGAGTTGCAGCAGCGCCCGTTTCAGCAGTGCATAATTTTCTTTATTTTCTAAAACATCATCTAATTTATCTGTATCAGTAATAGTATCCGGATCACAATCGGTCTGCTTTTGTAAAACCGGCTCCTTCTTATAGTCACAATAACCGTTATATGCTATTTTGAACATCCACGAGGTAAAGGCTCCTTTTACTTTATATGTATTCCGGGAGCGAATAAGCCGAAGAAACACATCATGGACAAGGTCTTCGCTCGCCTGTTTGTTAAATGTCAATTTATGAAAGAAATTAAACAGACTCAAATGATATCGTTCGTACAGTATGTTTATTCGGTCGATATCTCCATTGCAGATGGCAATCATTACTTCTTCATCTGTCATCTGTCAAAACCATCCTTACCTTTAACAATTATTCTTGAAAATGTATTAATTCAAATGTAAAGCAAGAATATTAATAATTCAAGAAAAATTGATTATAGGTATCTCTATTTGTTAATACTGTAAAATGAGAAAAAGGTTACACTTTTTTATTTAAAAAATTTATCTTCATAAAACCTTTCTCAAATAATGAACTCTTAAATAAATTCATTTGACTTTGTCAGTATCGTATTGTTATACCGCTTCAACTAATCCCCCCCGAAAAATGAAATAAGCCGCTCCCGTTAGACAAAGTGCCGCCCATATATAATCATACCTTATGCGTGCGCCCATTACTATTATAGAGAAGGGTATGAACATAATAAGCGACATGCCGATTTGGAGTATTTGGAGTTGCGAGAGCAGCAAACCGGTACTCCCGATCCGATTCGCGGGAATGTGAACAGTGTACTCAAAGAATGCGATACACCAACTTAGGAGTACAGCTATATACCAGGGCTTATCGTACCACTGCTTCAAGTGAAAATACCAAGCGGTCAGCATAAAGCAATTCGATACCATGAGTAACAGAACTGTTTTAGTCAGAACGGACATGAAGTCTCCCAGTAAATTGTGGATATAATAATGTATTAATTCAGAGGTATCCCTATTTATTAATACTGTAAAATGAGAAAAAGGTTACACTTTTTTTAAAATTCCATAAAAAAACTTAGGGAGAGCATTAAAAAAGAATAATCATTAATGGAGAACCACAGAGAGCCAAAGTTGAAATTGTTTTATTTCTTTGTGGTATTTACGTAAACATATAAAATCCGATTCGACAAATTTAATTTAATATTTTACATAAAATCTTCCCACTAGGTAATCTACTTTTAAAAATCTTCTCTTTCTTAAATAGAAACAAATCATTAAGCAAGTTTTGACCAGAGTATCGCTCGAGGAGTTATTTTCTAAATTCAAATATTACTTTAAAAGTTCTGTCTATTGAATAGTTCGGGGACTCGCATTGGACTCGAACTTATCATTAATTTAGAAATGAATTTCAATTTATTAAACAAATGTCAGGGGTCATAATATTCCCCAGTGTAGGGTCAAAAGGATTCCCCACCCGATTTAGTTATTTAGCGTTATAATATAAAACGGTAATTAAATATAGCAACTGTTAAGTTTTTACCGGGATATTAGTTTTAACTTGACAAAAATATTTTTTTTTTGTTAATTAAACTAACTTTTTTGTGAAAATTTAATATCTGAAAAAAATGATAGAAAGATTTAAGAAAATAAATTTCAGTTCCAATTCATTTGTAGTAGTATATATTTTACTAATTTTATTTT
>SDBU01008001.1_pt1 | contig 12091 bp, 9 predicted proteins | sample 2277071 | NCBI WGS metagenome assembly SDBU01 (sample SAMN10397929, study PRJNA504765) | marine sediment metagenome | isolation source: marine sediment core GS08_GC12, 126 cmbsf | place: Arctic Ocean: Gakkel Ridge, Loki's castle | collected 2008
ATCGGGTCAACTTGCTCAGATTTCCTTTTCTCTTCATAAGTGTGATAGAGCTTATCTAATTTGGCATCAATGCTCCGCTCTAGTTGGGCCCGGTTTAAGCTTTGGTAGACCGTTGGGTGGCTGACCTTTATGGTTACTTCTTTATGATTTAACCATTTTCTTTTTCAGGCAAATTTCAAATCATTCTATTCAGAAAGTTGACAATAATACCCTCATACTATATATTGTTTTTACATATTAGATGATTTAATTTGTGGTATTGACAACGTGTAGTATAATATATGCCATATGTGAGATTTGATAGGTTACTTCTAGTTAACTAATTCTACCGTGATTGAATAATAAAAAATGGATGAAGGAGGCAAACGAGAATGGGAAACACGGTCATGGTATACGGTATTGGTGTAGTCGGCGGAGAAGCCTTAGAGATGTTAGGCCGTACCGAGGGTATCGACAGGATAGTTGCGTGTGACATAAATGAAGAATGGGGCGAATTCAGGACAAATATAGCAGCCACTGGATGTATTTTCCAAGGCTTCTTAAAAAAGTGGGAATTTCGTCAGAGTGATGTCACAGACATAGATGCGACTGCTAGGCTGTTGGAGGAAGTTAAGCCGGATGCGATACTCACTGGTCTGACTACTCGGGGACCACGTGTTCTCAAGGCAGCTCCTATTCCGCAGGACATCCGGGACAAACTCTGGACAGTAGGTTTTGGGTGGGAGCTGCCATGGCAGTTGATCTTGACAGCCAAATTTACTCAAGCTGTTAGAAAATCAGGAATTCAAACTCATGTCATGAACTCCTCTTTCCCCGAGGCAGTGGGAGCGATACTGTGGAGGCATCTTGGCTACGGGCCTACCGTTGGACTAGGTAATGTTGACCGAATTGCGGCAGCTATCGCTAGGCATGTGTGCAACATTGAAAAGGTGCCTTTAGAGGACGTTACCGTTTATTTTGTGAGCTCGCATGCCCTCGGGATAAAGGGTGCAAAGGCAGGTGTACCGTTCTTCATGAAGATTCAATTAGGAGACCAAGATATAACAAGCAAGTACGACACTGTTTGGCTTGCTGATTGGCAGGGCGGATGTAGACCTCATATTGCCAGGCGTTCCGTAGTTTACTCAATTACTGCAGCCTCAGGGATAAAGAACATAATGCATATGCTAAGAGATACTAACAAGCTAACCTTCGCACCAGCGCCCAATGGACTATTTGGTGGCTATCCAGTGCGTCTAAGTGCTAAGGGTGTCGAGGTCTGCCTACCCAAGGAGCTGACGTTGGATCAAGCATTGAAAATCAATGTGGACGCAGAAAAATTTGACGGTATTGAGATGATCAAAGATGATGGAACCGTCGTTTACACTGACGAGAGTTACGGCATAATGAAAGGACTAGGCTACGACTGTAAAGAGCTTACACCCGATGAGTGGGAAAGAAGAGCTGAAGAGATAACACAAGTCTATCAAAAGATTATGGCATTGGCATGAGACAAATTGAACATCTTGAATCTCCATGCATTAAGCTACAACAATTTGGTGCTTGTATATAAGTCATTGAATTCTTCAAAGTATTTGTAGCGTGCTCTTATTTGCTCATTGCTTGAGTCTGCTTAGTGGCTCAAGAATTGTACTAGCGAACGAAACTGAGAGGAGGGTTAATGTATCAAAAGGTTGACCCAGTAACTCTTCAGGTTATCTATCAGCGCCTGAGCTCAATAGCTGAAGAGATGGAAAATGCTTTACTCAAGAGTTCTTACTCCAGTATTGTGAAAGAGGCAAGAGATGCGTCAAGCGCAGTTTTTAATGCTAAAGGCCAAACTGTCGCTCAGTCTTGCGCAATACCCTTTCACCTTGGTACCCTCAGGTTCTCGGTACCCCAAATCCTGAGGGAGTTTCCCATCCAGGAGGCGCAGGATGGTGATGTTTATCTGGCAAATGATCCCTACTCCGGTGGAACCCATTTGCCTGATGTTACGCTAGTCACACCAATAATATACCAAGGGGAAGTGGTAGCCTTAGGTGTCAGCATGGTTCATCATCAGGATATGGGCGCAATGGCACCAGGCGTACCTACTAGTGCCACCTCTCTTTATCAAGAAGGGCTTAACCTACCACCAGTTAAATTCTTTGAAGCCGGCAAGCCTGTTAAGGCAATCCACGATATTATCCGAAAGAACGTGAGGGTCCCTGACTTGGTGCTCGGTGACATTGGCGCCCAAGTAGCAGCAGGTAACGTAGGCAAGGCCAGGGTTTTGGAACTTTTTGATGAACATGGCAAAGATCTGGTCCTGGCTGCCATGGACCAACTGATGGACTATGCCGAAGTCATGATACGTCAGGAGCTAGAGAAAATTCCTGATGGCACTCATACTTTTGTTGATTACATGGACAATGATGGCATAGACCTGGATAAGCGTATTAAGATCCAGGTGAGCATAACAATTAAGGGGTCTGATTTCATCGCCGATTTCACAGGGACTGATCCACAGGTAAGAGGTCCGGTTAATTGCGTTCCCTCTTCTACAATTGCTTGTGTAGCCTACGTTATGAAGGGCATCACCGGCGGCGGTTCTATTCCCAACAATGAAGGTAGTTTCCGACCGCTGAAGTTTATCCTTCCCGAGGGTAGTCTGGTCAATCCAAAATTCCCGGCAGCATGTGGGGTTAGAGTAACTGCTGGGAAAGTGATTGTACAAGCCTTGATGGGGGCAATAGCTCAATTTGTGCCTGAGCGCGTCTCTGCTGCCGCGGCATATGGCTTTGTGCTTTACTGTGGGGGGACTGACCCCCTAAATGATAAAGAATACCTTGTCACTCTGTTTGAGAGGGAGGGGGGACCAGCTAGGATGACAAAGGACGGGGTTGATGCTATTGCTACAGATATCGTAAACACAGCAGCTCCGCCCATCGAGTCTCACGAGATGAGTTCTCCCTATAGGGTTCTAGAATGCAAACTCCGTGAAGATTCAGGAGGTGCCGGCAAATATCGTGGTGGACTTGGTGTAGAGAAGTCCTATAGACTTTTACGAGGAAATAACGCCTCGGTAACCTTCAGGGGAGAGCGAATGACTGTATCACCATGGGGTATTTGCGGTGGTAAACCTGGTGTCCGGGGAAAAGGCGTCATTATTCGCAAGACAGGGGAAAGAGAGGAAATTCGTTCCAAGAAGGACTTTCATTTAAATGAGGGAGATGAATATTATCTTGCCGTACCAGGAGGTGGTGGCTATGGGGACCCTCTGGAGCGAAATCCTGAGTCTGTCCTCCGGGATGTGCTCGATGGCAGAGTTTCACTTAAAGCAGCTGTTGATGACTATGGCGTTATCATTGATGAAGAAACAATGACGATTAACGAAGAGAAGACTGTTCAATTAAGAGAGAACAAAACCAGGGCGAGGGGGCCTGTCACCTGGACATTTGATAGGGGTGAGGACGGACGGGAATAGGCCATAAGACTCTCTTAGTAAAAGTTAGGGAGAAGAACAACTATGACTATAGTACTTGGTATAGATATCGGAGGAACTTTTACAGATGCAGTGGTTATGGAGATCGAATCTGGCAAGCTTACTTCTACAAAAGTAGCGTCTACGCCAGAAGATTTTTCTCGGGGTTTTTTCAATGCTGTGGATAAAACTTTGGACATGGCCAGTGCGTCACCTAAAGATGTTATGCGCTTGATTCATGGAACCACTGTTGCCACTAATTCTATTGTGCAATGGAAAGGGACCAAAATTGGGATATTGACCACAAAGGGTTTCAGAGACATACTTATTATCGGCCGCTGCACAAGGTCAGATATGTATGATTTCCAATACGGCCCCCAGACGCCTACATTCATTTGCGACCGTGAGCGTATTATGGAAGTAGGAGAACGCACGGATGCTCAAGGTCACATCGTTACTCCACTTAAAGAAGAAGACGTCATCAAAGCGGCAGATTATCTTGTAAATAAACATGGGGTTGAAGCGATTGCGATCTGTTATTTGTTTTCCTTCCTCAATCCAGCTCATGAAGAACGTACCGGAAAAATAATCAACGAGCGCTATCCAAATGTGAGAGTATCCGTATCTTCCAAAGTCAATCCCAGGTTCCGAGAATATGAACGCCTAGTTATTACCGCTTTTGATAGCTATGTCGGTCCTGAAACTGAGAGATATATTCGCAAATTAGGTGAAGGGATGAAAAGCCGTCATATTGATGTTGCCTTACAGGTAATGCAATCCAGGGGAGGCATTACTAGCGGCGTCATGTGTATGGAAAAACCAGTAGTAACCCTTCTTTCGGGGCCCGCAAGTGGTGTCGTTGGTGGCAATTTTATTGGCAGTCTTTGCAACCGAAAAAACTTGATCACACTTGACATGGGTGGCACCAGCTGCGATGTTGCCCTTATACGGGATGGGAAACCATACCTGTCCATTGAAGGTAGCATTGGAACTTATCCCCTAAGACAGGCAATGATAGAAATAAATACCATAGGTGCCGGGGGAGGTAGTATAGCCCGGACAGATCCTGCTGGTGGACTCCACGTAGGGCCGGATAGCGCCGGAGCTGACCCGGGTCCAGTTAGCTACGGATGGGGTGGTAATGAACCCACGGTCACTGATGCCAGTGTTATTCTCGGCTATTTGAACCCGGAATATTTTGCCGCAGGGGAGATCACATTGAAGCCGGAGCTTGCTCGAGAAGCTGTTCAAAAACGTATCGCCACTCCGTTGAATATGACTGTACCTCAAGCAGCCGCCGGAATTCATACAATTGTGAACAATAATATGGCTGACCAACTCAGGTTAGTCTCAGTCTACAAAGGATATCATCCTAGGGACTTCAGTCTTGTTGCCTTTGGAGGAGCAGGTCCAATAGCTGCTGGCAGACTTATGCAGTTACTCCGTTTGAAGGAAGTCATTGTTCCAAAGAGCCCTGGTGTTCTATCAGCCTTTGGTCTACTTGTAGCTGAAATATCGCATGAGGAAATTGCGACCGTACCATTAGAAGCTGATGAGGCTGATCCTAAAGACATTGAAAAGATATTCAGACATCTTGAGGAAGTCTGCGAGCAAAAAAGAAAGGGAGTTGGTATAACACAAACCCAGTTGCGTGTTTTCCGCTCCACAGAGATGAGATATATGGGGCAGGCCTTTGAAATTGAGGTACCCTTCCCCGAGGGAAAAAGGAGAATAACAAAGAATATAATCCGAGATGTTGTTAGCCGATTTCACGATGTTCACCAAAACATCTATCAGCACAGTCATCCGGGTGACCCAGTTGAGTTTATTGCTTATCGAGTCGTCTTTTCCCAAGAGCCTCAGCCAATGCCAACATTCCATAAACTCAATTCTGGCCCTGAAGCAACACCCAAGGGCTGGCGCCAAGCCTACTTTGATGAATACCAAAGTTATGTTGATACCCCACTGTATGAGCGCGAGTCACTTGCTTTGGGACAGAAAATCCAAGGGCCCGCCATAGTGGAACAGCAAGATACCACCACGGTAATCTATCTTAATCAACAAGCTGAGGTGGATGATTGGGGCAATTTGATAATAGTTGCAGTTCAATAGAGAAATGAGTTATTAGAGTTATGAATAGTAGTAGGTAGTAGTCTACGGCGTAGGGCCACTCTAGTAATAGTGACCGTAAATATATCCTGAGTAGACTTGACAAATATAAAACGATATTTTACTATGTGAAAATTACCTGGTACCTTGTGTTGATTGAGATCTTATTAAACGCTTAGTTCTGAGGAGGTGGAAAATGAGATGACAAATTTTGACTTGACTTATGGTATTAGACTCATTTTTTGAAACAAAGGAGGAATTGACGTGAACCACAGAAAGGTATCGTTATTACTAGCAAGTATTCTGCTGATGGTAGTACTAGCAGCACTTCCCTTTATGGCAGCTTGTGCTACACCAACGCCAACCCCATCGCCCTCACCATCGCCCTCGCCAACTGCTACACCACCACCTTCACAAGAGGTAACAACATGGACGTATAATTCTGACTATAGCATTGATTACTCCCTCGGTGCCCCGCTCCAACATTTTGCCAACCTAGTGGAACAGAAAACTAACGGTCGACTTAAAATTGAGATATTCTACGGCCGGTCTTTGGGTTATGAAGGCCCAGAAATATTGACTGTTTTGAAGCAGGGATTGATTGACGTTGCCGATTTCTCTGGGGGAGTCAATGCCGCCGAGATAGGGCAGGAATGGTGGGCATGGCAGGATCTCACGTATCCTCTAATCCAGAATTGGTACCAGGAATTATACATTATTGATAATTTGGGACCTATTTACAGGCAGGATATGGCAGATTTTGGTGTTGTTTTTGTTGGATGGACACCCGGCATGCCCAACGGCGATATGCAAGGGATATTCACAAACTGGAAACTGGAGGAGTCGCTGAAAGAACTTGATGGTATGCAGCTAAGAGTATACCAAGTCAAAATGCGGGAGATATTTGACCATTTGGGATTCTCATCTATCTTCCTTCCCGGCTCTGAAGTTTATCAGGGCTTGAAGAGCGGCCTGATAGATGGTGCTCGCCACAGCCTTACCGCAGCGGTATCAAATCACTATTATGAAGTTGTGGATAACTTCTACGTTGCTGAGCCATACGCTGATGGCATCAGGGGTGTCGCTATCAGCCAGAAGTCCTTCGATGCTTTACCTGAGGATATGCAGACAGCAGTTTGGGAAGCCGGCCTAGAGTACCAAACATTCGTTAACTGGGAAGTATTCCGAAACACAGACTCATATACACAGGAAGGGACCCCAAGTCGATATCCTAACTTCAAGGGTTTGTCAGGTATTACGTCTGCAGCACCAGCCTATGAATTCTTATTGACGACGGGGCTTAATATGGTACGCGTACCCGAGTTGCAAAACGTGCTGGCAGAGGCAGCAATGGAAGAGCTAAAAGCATTTGCTGAGGTTGCAGGACCGAAAGCCATGCATGCATATCAGATAATGTTGGAAGCCAGGGAACTGTTTGACTTCCAAGGGAATCCTTTCTACAACGCCATGCCAGAGCTTGACGTTACGCGATAGGAGATTACAGCTTACGCCCCCACAAAAAGGGGGCGTAAGCTGTAATCAAGTTTATATATCGGGCATTCAGTGTCCCGTGTGGGCGTTTGTAGCGGTTTGTAAATGGGTGTAATCGGTAGGTAGCTTCGCTCCTTAGCCAGATAGTGTTTAAGTTGAACCTCGAAAGGGTATCAATATCAAAGGGGAGAAGGTGTCGTGAAAATCGTTGGTAAGATTCTTAAGGTTCTCACCTATCTGCCTACAGTTGGCCGTAATCTTGGCATATTGAGCCTCCTTCTTACGATAATGGCATTGCTCGCAGAGAATTTGGTCAGATTTACGGGTGGTGGCTCAATTCTTGCACCAGACGAAATAGGTGGATTGGGAATGGTCTTATTTGTATTCTTACCCCTGGCATGGGTCTACCAGAAACGCGGCCATCTTAGAATGGGTTGGTTTGCAGACAAATTCCCTAGAAAGCTATACCTGGAATTCTTCCTCAGCATTCTTTCCTTTGCATTCGTCACCTGGCTTATTATTCTTTGGTGGGATTGGTCTTTTCTCATCTTTCAAACAAAAAAGTTTACTGTCATAATGGAAATTCCTAATTGGCCATTTTACATGGCGGTAGTCTTTGCATGGGTATTATTTCTTATCGCGATAGTGGAGCGTGCTGTACACCAAGTAAAGCAGATTTTTGGAAAAGCTACTGATGCGACAGTTGAAGCTGACAGAATAAGATACGAATAATTTACAGATGGAGATAAAGTAGGACAAAGACATGAATGAGCTTACTTTACTACTTATTTTTTTCTTAGGGATTTTCCTTGTAATGTTATTTACCGGATGGTTAATTGCGTTTTGCTTAGCAGCAGCAAGTGTGCTGGCATACCTTTTCATTGGTGAGGGAATCCAGGGTAATTTACCTGTACTAGAGTATGCCGCAGCTAATAGATATACGTTACTGGCTCTGCCCATTTTTATTCTCATGGGTGAAATACTAATTGAGGGTGGAGTAGCCGCAAAACTATATGATGCTGTTGTGCCTTTTATGGAACGCTTTCCCGGGGGTCTTATCCATACTAATGTATTAGCCAACGTGATACTGGGAGCAATGTGTGGCTCAACTGTTGCTGCCACCAGTGCCATCTCTTCGGTAGCTATCCCGGAATTAGCCAAACGCGGCTATGATAAAAAACTTTGCTATGGCTCACTAGCTGCGGCAGGGAATTTGGCTGGTCTTATCCCGCCATCTATTGGCCTAATTTTATATGCTGCCATCACTGAAGTCTCTTTGGGGCAACTCTTTATAGCTGGGATCATACCCGGTTTAGGTCTTGCTGCCACTATTATGCTGGTTACAGCTATATTGGTACGGGTCAACCCTAAATCGGCGCCTTCAGTTGCTAAGGAAGCGATAACGCCACTGGGAAGGAGCTTCATACTGGCAGTTAAGAATTTGTGGCCAGTTGCTATTTTGGTAGCTCTAGTCCTGGGGACTATTTATTTTGGAATCGCAACACCTACTGAATCTGCGTCCTATGGAGTTGTAGGAGCTTTGATCTTAAGTTCAAGGCGTCTTAACTGGCGAAGGCTTAAGATTGCTCTATTCAGTGCAACCCGTATTGGTGCAGCATTACTTTTCCTTATTGGAATGGCAATAGTCTACGGCTATGCTCTGAATATTTTAGGGCTGACCGGTTATATTGTAACTTTATTGGGATACTTACCAGGAGAACCGTGGCTTAAGGTGTTCTTAGTTTGGTGTATGCTACTTCCGTTGGGGATGTTTCTTGAAAGTGGTTCTGTTATGATAATTACCACCCCTATTCTTTTACCTTTTGTAGTTGCTCTTGGTTACGATCCTGTTTGGTATGGAGTATGGATAGTTCTTGCCATCGAACTTGGTAATATTACCCCACCGGTGGGGCTTACTATATATGCCGTTCAAGCCGTAAGTGGTGATCAATTAGATATTATCGCCAAAGGTACCTTCCCTTACTGGGCTTCATTCCTAATCACCCAGCTAACACTAACATTCTTCCCTGTCCTAGCTCTCTGGTTGCCAAGCACCGGTTTTGGATAATCCATCAAGTAGATCTTTCCCAGTAAAGCTATATTGACTGGGTTTCCGTTACAGAGTGTGGTCACTAGGTTAAACTCTTTACCTTTCTTCGCCTGTAGTCAGTGTTATTTCACACTGGAGAGACGGATCTGCTGTAGAATGCCATCCTCTTGATTTTTTGCGTCTGAAAACCGAACAATCGCTTCTCCTGCCCATGAATTGGGTGGTTCCCGGTATCTCTCTGTAAATACGCACTTCTCTGCTTAATCAGCTCCGGGGTGCCCAACTGAAGAAAGGGAATTGGAATATTAATAGTTCAGCCACCAAGTGTCAATATTTTGAGAAGTCTGAAATCAGATTTCATAAGTCAACCTTGGTATTCTAGTTTCTTAACCATCTTGGTTGTTGTCTTTTAGAATGGGATTAGAGTTGCTGTGGGTGTAGAAACTCCTCCTTGATTCGGGATAGCATGCCGGGCTGACTGATTACATCGGCCGCAGTCATAGCTAGAGATTTGGCACCATCGATTAGTGCTTCCATACCTACCGTAGACGCTGCAGCAACCGCGAATTCGGTTGTATGTGAGGCTAGTGGTTCCGAAGACACGGCCATGAAGGGGTGTATACCAGGTATAACAGCACTGACATTGCCCATATCTGTGCTGCCTCCGGTGTCCGAAATATCTTCAACCTGCCGGCCCAGAATTCGCATGTTGTCAGCCCAAAGTTGCATAAGTACACTGTTGTTACGCATGGCAGCGCATTTTAATCCCCATTGGTAGTCCAGGCGGGTTCCGGTCGTCAAGGCGGCCCCCCTAAAGCAGTTCAAAACCTTTTCGCACAATTCTTCAAGAGAGGCATCGTCAGCAGCACGTATCATGAAAGTCGCAGCAGCATGTTCAGGCACCACGTTGGGAAATTTGCCGCCATCAGTGATGATACCGGCAATACGCGTTCTATCCCTGGTGTGGGATCGCAAAGCATTGATGTTATTGATAGCCAGGATCAGAGCTTCCAGAGCGCTAATACCATCCCAGGGAGCTGCAGCAGCATGGGATGATTTACCCCAGAATTCAACTTCAAGAGAAATGGCAGCTAGAAACCGAAGCCCTACCGGGTTATACTTGCCTCTAGGGTGTACCATGAGAGCTACATCAATCCCATCGAAGGCACCCTTATCCACCATGAGTATCTTACCACCCAGGCGTTCCTCAGCTGGCGTCCCGATGACCAGAATTGTGCTATCAAACTGGTCGGCCACGATCTTGGTTGCGATACCAGCCCCAACAGATGAAGTTCCAATGATATTATGCCCACAGCCGTGACCAACGTCGGGCAATGCATCATACTCGGCTATGAAGGCGATAACCGGCGTTCCTTCCCCGTAACGTGCCTTGAACGCCGTAGGCAAATCGCAGATACCTCTCTCTACTTTGAAGTCATATTTTTCTAAATAATCGGCCAGCCACCCCGAGGATTTCTCCTCTTGCCATCCAAGCTCAGGATTACCATGAATCTTCAAACTTAGGTCTATGAGCTTGCTACGATCTGCCTCCACCACTTTCTGAATCTCATTTTTGAGCTTTTCCAATTCCATATTCACAATCTCCCCCAGTCTTTACCTTAGGATTATCCGATGCTCTTGCGTGATGGCTTACTATTTGCCGCTAGTGCGTTCCGTTATTTGCTTGAAGAGAACGTCTTTCCACGAATGTATAAGGAGGTTGGGTAGAGCGTTGCTATGAGAACGACCCTGTTCAGCTTCTTTCTGGCGAATTTCTCGTCTCAATGCCATGGTCTTGTCAATGTCATCGGTTTCTATTTCGTATATTGCAAGGTATTTTCCTCGCCCATCACGATATTCCTTGGTAATATAACGTCTCGCTGCCACGAACCCCGGGGTTTTCAAAACATCGGGTAAGTGAACGTTATCATACCAGTCGTTAAACTCTTCTTCTCGGGAAGGGTCCGCACAGGTTACCTCGACCATGTTAATCCATCTGTCCATTTTGAATGTCCTCCTTTTTCTTTACTGCTAAATAGTAGTATTCTTACTACACTGCCGTGTCCATTTGAGGCCTTTCTGTTCTCGATCTGCCTGACTCGACCAGATAGCCCTTATCCTGCACAAAATCCGGTTGTTTTGAACTTCTATTGTCTTAGGATGTTATGAATGTCCTCGTTCAGCTAGATCCGGCTCCAGGCTTCACTTTCACGATACCCTGATCGGCATCAACTTCCACCAGGTCTCCGGTCTTGATTACATCAAAAGGATCTGGCTCTAGCTTATCTACCATGGGAATATCTCCAATAATTGCTCCTATGGCAATAATAGGATCGGCTCGTCTATTTATTATTGCCCTGGGGGCCTTCTTAAAGTGTACCAGGGTATACAATTGATATGAGCCAGACGTTGATCCCTTCCCAACAGGAAAGATCAATATTCTATCGGCGACACTCACTCCCTCGAGTTCGTGTCCTTCTTCAAGAACCACGCCAGTCTCTGGGTTCACCCCTCCCATGAATGAAATGGCAGATCGGGATACGAGTGCTTCTCCTTGAGCCTTGCCCTTGGCAACTTTATGTGCTTTAAAAACTATTTCGGACATCTCATCACTCCTTATGCTTTACTAGTCACGGCATCAATAATCCTATCCATACTCCCTAAAAAGCAAGAAACATCTTGTGTCATTCGGACATAATAAGCCATCTTGGCTGATTCAGTAGCTACTGTTCTAAAACCACGTTTCCTAAAAAACCCCCGAGGCATTGGATTCGGACAAGTATTACTAGCCAACCTGGCACCGGTCGATTCTATGATTTGTGCCAGGCCTATGTCCATAGCATACTGTTTTATGGCGTGCGAAACTAATATCCAGATCTCTTTGTTGTTTTTAACCTTTCTTTCTGAAAGAAGCTGAGCGCAGTTCTTGATTTGGGAAATTGAGTAGTGAGGGCACCCTAGAATCACGAGATCAGCTTCTTCAGGTCCTGCTTTCG
>SDBU01008002.1_pt1 | contig 12090 bp, 9 predicted proteins | sample 2277071 | NCBI WGS metagenome assembly SDBU01 (sample SAMN10397929, study PRJNA504765) | marine sediment metagenome | isolation source: marine sediment core GS08_GC12, 126 cmbsf | place: Arctic Ocean: Gakkel Ridge, Loki's castle | collected 2008
ATATAAAAGATGGCATTCTATACGCTGGAAAGAGCCGTCTCATTAAAGGTGTAACTCTTGGTCTTTCATTAGCTATGCTTGGTTTGGGTGCAGTAAATGTTCTTTTTGTTCCATTCATGAGACATATATTTAATGCACCTGCGCAGGCTTTGGGCGGAGTTCAAGCTTCGCAGGGTGTAGGGATGCTGGTCGGAGGGTTGCTGATTGGAACCCTCGGCAAGCGCTTGAAACCCCGTGCTGTGGCTTTTGTAGCAATGATGTTGCTAGGAGCAACAGTGGCAATTTTTGGAGTAACACCAAGTTACAGCTATGTGTTTTTCGTTATGCCCTTTGCAGGCCTCGCTCTACCTCCTTTGAATGCCAGCTTACAAACGATGTTTCAAAGAGGGGTGCCCCTGTACATCCTGGGAAGGGCTGGCTCCGTGCTAGATATGACCGTCACACTGGCAAATCTGATTTCCATGGGAGCAGCAGCCTGGTTGGCTGATCAGATAGGGCTTCGACAAACATTCATGTTTGCTGGAGTCATGTTGCTTTTAGGTGGACTGGCGATGGTGTGGATGTTGCGAGGGATAAAATTGGAGAAGGTGGATCAACCCGCATTAGTTTCGGATGCAATAGTTTAGCGAAGCGATGGAATTATCTTGAGAGCATTCTGGGAAGGAACCAATGAGTGAATCTGAAAATTTACAAATGGATAGTGAAGCGTCAGGATCTGATGGAGATAATAATGAAGATCGGATGGGAATATTGAGCCAGATCGAATCCGGTCAGATCGATGTTGAAGAGGGTCTGCGGCGGTTGCAAGAAGCCGAGAGTGATGATGAGCAAGAGGATTTGCTGGGCCAATTGGAAGCTGGCGAGATTGATGTTAGTGAAGCCATCCGCCTTATCGAAAGGGGGAGCAGTGCGGAAGGTGCATCTGCGCCGGCATCTGAGGTTCATGAGACACCATCGATCTCTCCGTCTTTGGAGAAATGGCGCTCCTGGTGGCTCTTGATACCCGCAATCGGCCTTATTGTCACTGCTTTCGGGGGCTGGATGAGTACGTATGGGGGTTGGTGGTGGCTGTGTGCAGCCCCAGCGCTCTTTGGAGGAATATTAATCCTTCTCTTTGGGCTTGCCACACACAATTCGCCATGGTTGCACATACGCGTTGATACCGGTCAGGTGGCTTGGCCTCAGCGTGTAGCAATTAGTTTTCCCATTCCTATCCATTTGGCGTCTTGGGGGCTTCGAAAGTGGGGTCATTACGCCGGAAGTCTTGATGAAACAGCAATTGATGAATTGCTTTTATCATTGGAGGAAAACTTTTCGGCGGACAATCCCATCCACATAGAGGTTCATGAGGATGAGGAAAGTGGAGAAAAGATCCAGGTGTTTCTGGGATAGAACTGGGTTCACCGGTGTCTGGAGGCCAGGATGGCAGATAAGAAAGAACGTGTAAAGATTTTGAAAATGATTGAAGAGGGTAAAATCACCGCGGAAGAGGGATCGCGACTCCTGGCCGTGCTTTCAAAGAGCAAGCAAGTACGCACCGATGTTCAGGTGAGTGAAGCCAAGTGGCTGAGAATTCGAGTTTCCGACCTGGATACAGGGAGGACTACAGTGAATGTAAATCTTCCTGTAGGTCTGGTTGATGTTGGATTGCGCATGGGGGCTCGATTTGTGCCGGACATGGAAGGCATTGAACTTGAGGAATTGTCGGAAGCTCTACGTCAGGGGTTGACGGGTAAGATCATAGACATTGTTGATGAGGAGGAGGGACAGAGAGTAGAGATATATTTTGAGTAATTTCTTTTCAATAAACCGATAGGTTGTTAGAATTCCCCATCAGCATGGGGAATTGGAGGGGAAATGAACAAAATACTGTTACGCTGGTTCATCAATGCCGTTGGACTTTATCTGGCGATAGGGACAGGTTGGATCAATGGTATTGAGGCGGAAGACACCGGCATTATCGCCATTTTAGCGTTAGCCTTTGTCTTCGGTGTCATCAATGTGTTCTTGCGACCATTATTGAAGTTATTGACTTGCCCGGTCATCCTGCTTACATTAGGGCTCTTCACCTTGGTGATCAACGCTGGGATGTTTTGGTTGACCGGAGTGATAGGTGAGGCTTTAGGGTACGGTTACACAGTTGACGGGTTCATTCCAGCCTTACTGGGGGGTTTGGTTGTTGGCGTAGCAAACCTGGTGTTAAACATGGTATTCAAGGAAGAGCTAAAGAATAATTGAAAATTGTCCTTTGAAATATTAAAGCGCCCCCAAGAGGGGGCGCTTTAATTAATGGATGTGTGCTAGAGGTGTTTAGGTGCCTTGCTCCCCGGCATTCACATTGATCATGTAGTGGCCAAGGCCGATTAGCCATCCACAAGGATCACTTGATGCGATAGCCCTGCTGTTCGTTATTGAAAATCCACCCCACGATTGAGCCGCTTCTAATCTCTTCTGTCAGATAAGCCTCGCGAATCACAGCGGCTGATCCACTTCCTCTTAGCTTGATCCGGGAGTCTTCAAGCTGCTGAAACCGATCTTTCCACAACTTGATGTTCTTGGGTCTCAAATCGACCCAGCCTTTTAAAGCCCACGTGTCAATATTGTCTGATTCCAACTTAACTTGGGATTGGCCCGGGAATTCAGGGATGCGAATCAAAGGCCCGCGAATGAGTGTCTTGCCATCTGCAGACAAGATCGGCACGCCAATCGATGTGATGGTATGACGTAAATTTTCATCTTCTTCCACCAGGGATTCAAGCGCCTTTGAAATTTCTTCAACACTCTCCTGTAATACGCTCTGAAGGGTACTGTACAGGATTCGAAGGAGCTCAGCTTCCCACAGGAGTTTTGAAAGCTCCGGTGGGCCGAGTTGCCCCAAAGCTACGCTATAAGTGTTGGTCTCGACTTCTAATTTCTCGACATCCTCCAGCGCGCGTTGTCGAAGGTAGCCAGCACGATAGGTGGGATTCATTATCGATCCATCGATCGCCGCAATCACATCATGACCCGTGTTGCTCCCCTTGATTTCCAGTACTGCTTCTAAAGCGATATCCTCAGGCGTCATAAACTCCATTTGCCTGAGAGCAGTGATAGCTTCGAACTCGCCTCGCGTGAAGAGGCCATTTTCTCCAGTGTCGATGACCGGTAACTCCAAACTTCCCCTCTGGTCGAAATTGCTCTCATCATCTCTCAAAATGATAGTGCCATCGATACGATCGGATCTGCTGCAATAGACATATACTGGCTTTCCCTTCTCATGGATCTTGTGGCTTGAGATCTCGGAATATCCTATCATCGCCCCCGGCTTTATTTCCTTGACGATGGGTCCATTTGGTGTGCGCGCCATGAGAAAAAGAAGGCCAGTATGTGCAAAGGCGATAGCAGTCTTGATCATAAGTTTGGCTGAGGGTTTATCTTCACTGTGGGTGTAGGGAATATTTAAACCCATCCCTCCGGTGCCGGTAGTGCCAATTTTCAAATAGAGGCGAGTTTCGACTTCGCGCATTGCTTGATTTAACAAAAGCACATGACGTGTAAGTTGAGGTGCAGCTTGTGAAAGAAGGAGGGTTTCAAAGGCAAGATTACTTTGCTCCCATGAAGGGGCATCGCCCGGTGTTTTGGCGGCGCCAATGTCGTCGAGAGTTTGTTTGGCGAGGATCGATGTGGCGTAAATGTCTTGGTAGCTAATTGCAGTAGCGGTGTTTATCGAATCTACAATAACGTTCGGTCTTTCATTCAGAATCAATTCAACAAGCTTTGATCGACCATAAGACTCAATCAGTGGGCCAAACAAATCCTCATACAATGCATCCCGGCGATCATCATCATCTAACAACTCCAGGCGGGGTTTGTCACAAAAATCAGTGCGCACAAATACATCTCCCCAACTCCCGCTAAATTCAATATCACTAGTAGCAAACATCTCCTGAAGTTCACCCACCGCGTTCATAACTTCATCACGATGTAGAGAGGCAAGAATGATTTTTTTGGGGAAAAGATCATTGGCTATTCTTCGGGCAATTTGCAGCCCGACCAAACCGGCTCCACCGAGGATAAGAAAAGTTTCCTTTACCATAATAAGCTCCTTTTTTTATGGAAAAAGCTAGATTACGCAATAGCTAGCTGTGGCGATGAATGGCAAGCATGGGTTTTGCGGTTGGCAGCCCCCATGTTGGCTTCTTCACTAGCTCCGATGAGCACCGCTCAATTACCCAGGTTATTATCTTGATCCATCTATGCCCTTTATGGCAAGTATTTGGAAGATATTAATAGCATGTATTTCATCCCAATATTGGGAAATTGGTGGCGAACTTACCCGGCTGCCAATAGGTTGGGCTGGGAGTTCGTTTCCATAACCCCCGGGGGTTATACAGGAAGACGCCCTAAAGTCCTGAATTTCACACTGTCGCCCGCGATTAACGCCTATGCTATACTGCCAGAGCCATTATCCATGCCCGTTTGGGGATACTGTCTTTGAGTGTAATCTAAATTGTCGATGTTTTCCGACAATTTACACCAGTTCATGAGACGGGCCCCGTTAGGGATAATGGAGATGGAAACAGGGAGCAATTTAAGGCCTAACAGATAGCGCATTGCAGCTTAACTAATCTGAGGTAAGGGCCTAAATACGTATGAAGTAAATCCAATGAGCCTTGAATACCAAGAATCGGACCGCACACGTGCCTCGTTAGAACTGCTATATAACGTAAGTCGCGAACTCGCCTCACAACTCGACCTCGACGCGTTGCTCGCAAAAATTTTACGATTAACGATTGAAACCATTGGAGCAGAATCCGGAAGTATTTTGGTGCTCGACGATCACGGAAAAGTGGCAGACGGGGCACTAAATACTGATGGTGAGCATCATGATCATTCTGGTCCGAGACTGGCTGATACCTTTGAAAAAGGCTTAGCTGGTTGGGTGGTAAGAAATCGCGAACCTGCGCTGGTGATGAACACACTGGAAGATGAGCGTTGGTTGAAGCGTGAACATGAAGTTTCGGAAGAAAAACGAAAATCGGCAATCTCGGTTCCTATCCTTGAGCGAGAACGTGTTATTGGGGTTCTCACGCTTTCACATACAGATGAAAACCAGTTCACAGAAGATGATTTGGATCTGCTCCAAGCGATTGCAGATCAAGCAGGACTGGCGATCGTTAACGCACAACATTTCAGGGCTGAGCAGGGACGTCGCCAATTTGCTTCCACACTTCAAGAGATTGCCAAGAGTATCAATTCTTCTCTAGACACCACCCAGGTTTTCCCACTCATACTGGAGCAACTCAGCCGAGTGATCGAATACGATAATGCGCGTATCTTCGTCTACGAGGACAATCAACTCAGGCTTGTTGCTGCGAATGGATTTGACGAGGAAGAGGTCACGGAAGGAATAATCATCCCCGATGATGAAGAAACTCTAATGGGGCAGGTCCTTTACCGGAAGCGCCCCTTGGTGATCGACGATGTGCAGGAAATATCGGGATGGGTAATGTCAGAAAACCTTAAACGTGCCGATGAGGTGCGCGCGTGGATCGGTGCACCCATGCTTTCGCGAGATGAAGCAGTAGGCTTACTGACAGTGAGTTGTAGCAATCCATTTGCCTACGGATTTCTTGAGGTTCAGGTGGTCGATGCATTTGCAAACCAGGCCGCCACGGCTGTCGCCAATGCACAACTCTATAGTGAAAGCCAACGTCAAATGAGTGCAATGGTTGCTCTTGCAGAAACCGCGAGAGTAGTCAGTGCGAGTTTGGAGCTAGATGACGTATTTAGCAGGATCCTTTCCCAGACTTTGAAAACCCTTGATGTTGAGGCAGCCTCACTGGCCGTGATCGATGAAAGTACTGGCGAACTTGAGTTTAAATCAGCGAAGGGTGAAATGGCTGATGAGTTACTTGGGATTCGATTGGAGAGGGGAGAGGGGATCGCAGGATGGGTAGTTGAAAATGACGAACCGATCATCGTACCTGATGTCCAAAATGACCCCCGTTTTTTGCCCGATGTAGATCGCAAGTTAGGGTTTGAAACCCATGCGATCGCTTGTGTCCCAATTAGAGTCCACGACGAAGTAATTGGTGTTCTCGAAGCGCTTAATCCAAAACGAGATAAATTTGAACCGGCACTGCTAGAGATCTTGATGGGCATCGCCGGAATGGCAGGAACAGCAATTCAACACGCACGCTTATTTTCAGAGACACAGGCTGCTCGCAAACGATACACCGGCCTTTTTGAAGATAGCATTGATCCAATCCTGATTACCGATCTCGAGGGATGTCTGACTGATGCGAACGTCAGCGCATATGCGTTTCTCGGGTATGAAGCGCCAGCATTGAAGGGTTTAAGCATTGTCGATATCTACCATCCTTCTTCCAACAACAATGTACCTGAAATAACTGAATTAGAACCTGGCGACGCACTTGCATACGATGCCAGTCTTACCCACGAGAACGGTACTCAACTACCAGTGCAGATACATGTGAAGAGGATGGATGTTGAAGATCAGCCGGTCCTCCAATGGATTGTACGAGACATTTCTGAGCGTATAGCCCTGGATCAATTGAGGGCGGATCTAACCTCAATGATTTTCCACGATTTGCGATCACCATTAGGCAACATTATTTCCAGTCTAGAAGTAATGAAGGACTCCATCGAGGAAGAAGACGAGCTGTTTGGCCCTGTAATATCGGTTGCTCAGAGATCAAGCCGGCGCTTGAGCCGTTTGATTGATTCCTTGCTGGATATTGGCCTATTGGAAGAGGGGAAAGCGGTCTTATTTAAAACATCTGTTGCGCTACTGCCTTTGGTGAAAGAGGCGGTCGAGGAAGTGCACCCAATTACAGAGGCCAAGGAGCACACGCTGACAATCGATGATGAGCAGGAGATCCCCAAGCTTGAGATTGATGTAGATATGATACGGCGGGTGGTTATCAATCTGGTCGAGAACGCAGTGAAATACACTCCTACCGGAGGGACAATATCAATTAACCTCGAAAAAATTGGGGATAAGGTCCGGTTTGGCGTGAATGACACCGGCGCAGGAATTGATCAAGAAGATCAGTCGAGAATTTTTGATAAATTTGCTCGTATAGAACGAACAGGTCGTTCAAAAGGTTTAGGCTTGGGCCTTGCATTTTGCAGATTGGCAGTAGAAGCTCATGGGGGCGAGATCTGGGCAGAGAGTAAACCCGGAAAAGGTTCAACATTCTTCTTCACCCTCCCGGTATAATAAGAACCTGCTATAACCTGAAGTGATACTGGCGAGAAACTACCCTTGATTACTTCTCGTCAATAAGTCTTACAGGGTTTAAATTTTCAGAAGATATCATGTGGGAAAAACGATGAAAAAAATCATGACCGATGTCTACGTGGAGAATAAGTTCTCAGGTGTTCAGCTTGGATTAATAGTTACAGATGATGGGCTCCTACTAATCGACAGCCCCATTCGTTTGGAAGAGGGGCGCACTTGGCTATCCCGGGTTGCGGAATTTGGCGTGCCAACTTACACAGCATTGTTAGATCATCATCCAGATAGGGTTGTCGGCGCGCGGGATCTTGGCACCCCCATTATTGGACACCGCTACACTCGACAGCATCTGGCATCGAAATCCGATTCCTTCAAGGGCAGTGCACATCCCATCGGGGCAGAAACAGATCGATTGAAACGGATCACGGGAGTGAGTCGATCTATTCCAGATTTAACATTTCTTCAAAAATTGAAGATCCGAATGGGCAACTCTGAGGTCGAATTTTGGCATCAACCCGGGCCAACTCGCGGAGCAATGTGGGTTGTCTTTCATAAGCGTAAGGTTGTGTTTATTGGTGATACTGTTTGGGAGAATGAGCCCCCATACGTTGGGCAGGCCAATCTAGCCGATTGGCTAACGAGTTTGGATATGCTCAGGTCCTTGGATTTTAATTCTTATCGTTTCATATCCTCCCGAGATGGTCTGATAAAGCGAGAAGACATCAATTCAATGGCTCGACTTGTACGAAAGTTTCAAGTTCGTGTTGAGCGATTCAATGAAACTGATGACCCTGAACCTGAAATTGCCAAGGCCACTGATGAAATTATCAGCAGCTATAAGTTAAGTGAAAATAACGAAGAAATCGCACGTTTTCGCATCCAGACGGGTTTTGAAGACCTCTATCAACAACTGCATGAGGTTGAAGACTAAGAAAGCCACCTACTCTTTCATTGCATAATTCCTGAAGGACAAACGTCCATGAGCTATGAGCCAATTCTGGAAGTGACTCGCGGCAGCGTGGTTGAGTCTGTTCATTATGGGGCATATGCAATTGCAGACAGGGCTGGGAACAAGTTTCAAGCATGGGGTGATATAAATGCTGTCACCTATCTCCGGTCGAGTGCCAAGCCATTTCAAGCGATAGCGCTTATTGAAGCGGGAGGCGTGGAACACTTTGGCTTTAAGGATAAACAAATCGCATTGATGTGCGCTTCTCATTCCGGATCGGATGCGCATGTTGAGGTGGCCCTGTCGATTCAAGACTTGATCGCTGTGACAGAGGATAAACTCGTATGCGGCATTCACCCGCCGTTGGATAAGTCTGCGGTACGCAGGCTCATACGAGATGGACGAGAACCAACCCCCAACCACCACAATTGCTCGGGAAAGCATTCAGGTATGTTGGCTCTTTCTGTCTTGATGGGAGAAGCTGTTGAAGGATACTCTGAGCCCGATCATCCCGTCCAGAAGTTAATTAATGACACCATTTCTGAAATGTTCGGCCTAAAACCCGGAGTCGTTCATATTGGTATTGACGGGTGTTCTGTCCCCACCTTCGCCGTTCCAATCCATTCAGCAGCAACTGCTTTCGCCCGATTGGCAGATCCGTCAGAGTTCTCAAAAAAAAGACAGCAGGCTTGCGAACGAATATGGAGGGCGATGACGAAATATCCGGAAATGGTTGCGGGTGAGGGTCGTTTAGACACAGAACTAATGCGGGCATTCAATGGATCTGTATTGTCGAAAGGGGGAGCGGAGGGATATCAAGGTATCGCGTTAGCCCCTGGTGCGATTGGACCTAACTCTCCCGCTTTAGGGATCGCATTAAAAATCTCAGACGGGGATTGTAGCTCGCGCGCACGGGGTTATCTTACGCTTTCGATCCTTAGGGATTTGGGGCTCATTGGCGGTGAAATGCCGACGCCGTTGGTCAATTTTGGATCAGACCTCATCAAGAACTGGCGCGGTCTTGTGGTCGGAGAAATGAGATCGATATATCAGTGGAAAGAATTCGAATAGAGGGGCAGTGGAAGAATTTCAAGGTCTAAGGGCGTCCGTCCAGGAAATGTTGGATGTAAACCTCACTTCACAACAACTTGAGGCCTTTCGCCGGTACCAATCAGACTTAATCAGCTGGAACGAGCAATTTAATCTGACCGCTATCACTGAACCGGTAGGAATTGAGGTTCGACATTTTTTGGATTCACTCACCTGCCTGTTGACTCTGAGTTCAGGTACAAGCATGCGTGTTGTCGATATTGGCACAGGTGCGGGATTTCCGGGGTTACCATTAAAAATAGTCTGTCCTCAAATTAGTTTGACGCTAATTGAAGCGACCAAGAAGAAAGCAGATTTCTGCCAACACATTGTTGATTCCCTTGAATTGGAAGGCGTAGAAGTGCTCCATGGTAGAGCTGAGGAAGTAGGACATGATGGAGATTATCGAAGCGCATTCGATTGGGCTATCGCGCGCGCAGTTGCGCCGCTTCCAGTGTTGGTTGAGTATCTATTGCCATTTTTAAAAATCGGGGGGCATGCTCTTGCACAGAAGGGCGAAACGGCGCATGCGGAAACCCAAATTGCAGAGGGTGCACTCGGAATATTAGGCGGTCAAGTAGATCGATTAATTCCGATTGAATTGCCTGGTGTTGTCGAGACGCGTTACTTAGTTGTCATTGATAAAGTTTCGGAGACTCCGAGTGCTTACGCTCGCCGAGCTGGTATGCCCACCAAGAGGCCGTTGGGAGGGGGTCATGGGAGGGGTTAAGAGAATGACTTTATCGTCCCAGCCTCAATTTCCCAGATATTGGCCTCGTCCTGGAAATCTCTATCAAACATACTCAGGGCTGCGGAGGTCAGGATCGCTTGGTTCACATTTCCGACGCACTGTAACAAATCATCTCGGCGGTGGGGGTCTAACTCTGCAAGAACTTCATCTAACAATAAAACCGGCCATTCCCCCGTGCGCTGATGGAGCCAATCGACTTCACCCAGTTTCATTGCGAGCATGGCGGTTCGATTTTGACCACGCGAGCCATACGCGCGAAGATCAAGGCCATCCACGATGAACCGAAAATCATCGCGGTGTGGTCCGAGAATAGTCATCCCCCGTGCAAGTTCCTCCCTGCGAGATTTGGATAGGGTCTCGAGCAGACCGGAGCGAATCTCTTCGCGTGAAATTGAACTCCAGTTAAGGTCGGAGCTTAGGGGCAAACCCAGTTGGTCTTGGGGTAGGTCGAGGGGGTGATAGGAGGGTGTGTACTCCAAAGAAATACTTTCACGATCGCGCGTGAGCTTGCGATGAATTTTGGAGGCATTATTTTCGAGTTGCTCCAGTGCGATCATTCGAGCTCGCATCAAGGTGGAACCGAATTCTGCGATCTGCTCATCCCAAAATTGCAGCTCCGCTCCACCATTTCCTCGGTCTTGCAGTCTCTTCAGAAGAGCATTTCTTTGAGAGAGCACTTTCGAATACTCAATTAATGTGGCTGCGTAGGTTGGGTCCGATTGGGAAAGAGCGTTGTTGAGATATTTTCGCCTTTCGCCAGGAGGACCTTCTACAACACGCATGTCCTGTGGCAGAAATAAAACCGTGTTGAAACCGCCGGCAAGATCTCTGGCCCTTCGTTTTAGGCCATTGATGAGTATTTCTTTCTTAAGACGCTGGTCTCGAGTTGGAGTTGTTGACTCCAGGACAATGCGAATTTCGATCCGATGAAGGCGGCCCGCTTTGGAGATTTCAGCTACCAGGCGGGAGAAGGGGGGTGCCTCCTTTAAGGCTAGAAAATTGATGAGTTGGCGATCACTGGCTGCATGAGGAGAGCTCGCGCTGGTTAAATAGTACAGCGCCTCCAAAAGGCTTGTTTTCCCCTGAGCATTCTGACCAACCAAAATCGATGGTCCTTCTGGAAAGTCAATTTCCAATCGGACGAAATTTCGAAAATTGGTTAGTGATAGGTGAGATATCTTCATCGGCGTGGATTTTAGCATAGGTTGTCGTACAGTTGTGTAAAAGGGAGAATGCGAGAAATTGCCAGTTAGTGGAAGTGTGTTATGGGCCAAAAAAGTCTGACATGTTTTAATCTCTGAAAACAAATTCCAATTTGCGAAAAATTCTTCGAACACATAGTCCCATTCATATCGTTGAAACTCTCTTAAATCGAATTCAAACCATCTCAAATGCTGTCAATCGATAGCCGTAAGCAACATACAAAACCCTTACGGTGGACTTACGTACGCCTTGCAACCCAGGGGTCTAGCACATTTCTCAGGTATGATTATGGCAACAAGATTATTCAAGGAGCGAAGTCTCGGTTCTAGTGAGAACCATACCAACCGAATACTCGTCGAAATGGCAAAACCGTCGAAAGACGGTGACGCAAAGCTAAAGGGCCTACGGTTTGAAAAGACCATGGTAGCCAGTTACCGAAACGGGAAGCATACGTTCAATAGTTGCCCGTTCAATTGGCTAAAAGCTAATAGGAACGGGCAAAAGTTTTAATCATATTTACTGAGAGTGGCGATAGTAGAAGGCCAGAGCAAAGGAAAGCAATTATGAAAAAATTATTCAAAGCACTAAAACGAAGTGAGAAAGGTCAGGCAATGGGGGAGTACAGCGTCATGATGACCGGGATCTTTATGATCACCATCGTGATCATGACGACGACAGGCGAATCGCTGCGAAATCCTTTCTGTAGCATTGCGGACACGCTGAACTGGCCAGCATGCGCAGAGTTAAAGCCGGATTGGGACGTTGAGGAAGATCCTGAACCTGAGGAAGAGGAAGAAGCGTGCCACGTACTGCAGGAATCTGGGGGTGGATCCGAGTGTGACGAAAGCCCAGATT
>SDBU01008003.1_pt1 | contig 12090 bp, 10 predicted proteins | sample 2277071 | NCBI WGS metagenome assembly SDBU01 (sample SAMN10397929, study PRJNA504765) | marine sediment metagenome | isolation source: marine sediment core GS08_GC12, 126 cmbsf | place: Arctic Ocean: Gakkel Ridge, Loki's castle | collected 2008
TTTGTGTGGCTTTGAAATGAAAGGGTAGTTACAGGATACTGATTTATGATATACAGGAACTGTACTTTCTTGTTTTTTATAATATCAAGTCAATCCTGTTATCCTGTCCAAAATATTTTTCATTTCCCGGGAGATGAGAGTAACTGTTCCCAATTAAAATAGACAGAATACATTAATTTTAGGCACTCCACGTCCGCCATGCGAGACCGCGAGGCGGGCGGGTTAGGCATTATTCAGATTAGATAAAAGACTATGATGACATTTGATGAAATCAAGCAGAACGCAGTCGCAGAATGGGAGTCCTTAGAACAGGACGGAATTCCGGTGATACGGATTGGTGCGGCAACCAGTGACAGGGCTGCAGGCGCCCTGGAGGTCATTGCGGAATTCGAGCAAGAGCTTGCCAGGTTAAAGGTTGAGGCCAAGATCGTGCCGACGGGTTCGGTGGGGTATTGCAATTACGAACCCCTCGTGATCATCAGCAAACCTGATTATCCCCGTATCTGTTATAACAACGTTACGCCGGATGTGGTTCCGCGTCTGGTTGAAGGATATCTTAAGGAGGATGACCCCTGCATGGAACTGGCGCTGGGGACCCTCGAGGGAGGCGATGATGATACCCCACCCCATATCCCCGAATTGCCCCGGTCTGAACATGAGTTCAGGCTGTTGCTTAGAAATTGCGGTTTCATCGATCCGGAGAACATCAACCATTACATTGCCCTGGGCGGTTACAGCGCCCTGACCAAGGCCCTGGAAATGAATCCGGCGGAAATTGTCGATAAGATCAAGCAATCAGGATTGCGGGGCAGGGGTGGGGCCGGGTTTCCCTTCGGCAGAAAACTGGAGGCTTGTCTGAAGTCTGTCGATACGCCCAAGTATGTCATCTGCAACGCAGATGAAGGCGACCCCGGCGCTTTCATGGACAGGATTGTCCTTGAGAGTGACCCCCATGCCGTTTTGGAGGGTATGATCATCTGTGCGTTTGTTCTAAAATCTTCTCAAGGGTACATTTATACCCGCATGGAGTATCCCCTTGCGGTGCAACGGCTCAAAACCGCAATTGAACAAGCCAAGCAATTTGGGTTGTTGGGCGACAATATTCTGGGAACAGGCTTCAACTTTGACATCGAAGTGTTTCAAGCTGCCGGAGCCTTTATTTGCGGGGAATCCAGCGCCCTGATGTACTCCATCGAAGGCAAAAGAGGCTTTCCACGGGTTAGACCCCCCCAGTCCATCGTATCGGGGTTTCGACAAAAACCCACCCAGCTCAACAACGTCAAATCCTTCGCCTATATCCCCATGATCATTGAACGGGGAAGTGAATTCTTTGCGAACATCGGAACCGACGGCAGCAAGGGCACCGCCGTTTTTGCTCTGGCAGGCAAGGTAGAAAATGTCGGATTGGTGGAGGTGCCCATGGGCACGACCCTGCGGACGATTGTGGATGATATCGGCGGAGGTGTAGCAGACGGCAAAATATTTAAAGGGGTGCAGATCGGGGGGCCTTCGGGGGGATGTTTGCCGGAATCATTTCTGGATACCCCCATCGACTTTGATTCCCTTCTGGAAGCGGGCGCAATGATGGGATCCGGCGGTATGATTATCATGGACGAAGATAACTGCATGGTTGACGCCGCCCGTTTTTTTCTTGACTTCACCGTGCAGGAATCGTGTGGCAAGTGTGTCCCGTGTCGCCTGGGAACGACCCAGATGCTGAGCATCCTTGAGGACATCGTCGGCGGCAAGGGCAAATCTGAGGATATCGAACAGTTAGGCAGTTTGGGTGAAGATATCATCGCCGGGTCATTGTGCGGCCTGGGCAAGTCGGCCCCCAACCCGGTGCTGACGACCATCCGATATTTTAAAGCGGAGTATGAAGCCCATATTCAGGACAAACGCTGCCCGGCACTGGTGTGTCGGGACCTGATTACCTATTACATCATTCCGGAAAAATGTTACCGAGGGTGCGAGCACTGTATCGTCGTTTGTCCTACCGAAGCCATTATCGAGCACCCCAAGCGCTATAAGGTAGTTGATCAAGAAAAATGCGTCAAATGTGGGAATTGTTTAGAGGTCTGTCCCCCCGAGTATGACGCGGTGGTCAAAATTTCACCCATCAGTGAGGTGCCCCCCGCTGAGATACCATCCGGTGAGGCGCCGGCCGACAAGGATGAGTAAACATGCAGCAAGTTGAATTGACGATCGACGAAAAACCAGTCAAAGCCAACGCCGGGGCCAAGATTTTAGAGGCCGCATTGGCGGCCGAGATTTACATCCCCAACCTTTGTTACATCCCCGAGGCCGAGCTCCCCTATGGGGGGTGCCGCCTGTGTTATGTTCATGTCGAAGGCAGGGGCTTGGTGACCGCCTGTACACTGCCGGTACAAAACGGCATGAAGGTGCATACCCAGACTCCGGAAGTCATACGGGTCCGGCGGACTGCCTATAAATTGCTCATCGCCTACCATAACCTTGATTGCCGGGCCTGCTGGAAGAACAAAAAATGTGATCTGCAAAAACTTGCAGCCAAAGTCAAAGTCAAGCTGAAGCGGCCTGAAGACTTCAGGGGATTGCCCACGGAGTTTCTGCCCCTGGATACAACCAATCCCTACATCACCTATGATCCCATTCAGTGCATTATTTGCGGTAAATGTGTCTGGGTGTGCAGTCAGTTGCATGGAAAGCCGCTTTTAGACTTTGCCTATCGGGGAAATAAAACCAGACTGACCCTATCTCCAGACGCCTCATTGGTAGAGGAAAAGTGTCCTTCCTGTGGCCAATGTGCGGCTGTCTGCCCGACTGCTGCGTTGCGGCCCCAGGGCCCTTTAGCATGCGATGATCGTTCAGCTGAAGTCGGTTAAAATTACGCTGATTTTTAGCCCTCTATAGTTGAATTCGTGACTTTTTACGAGATCATCAAACGTAAACCGTTTCTTAATTGAGGGTAGCTGATATGACGATCACAATCGTAATCATCTATTTGGCTGTGTGTATGATGTTCGGGTTTTACGGCCGGGCTCGGACCAAGACCTCGGAAGATTATTCGCTGGCGGGAAGAAAGATGCCGGGGTGGATGGCGTCATTGAGTATTGCCGCCACCTTAGTCGGCTCCGGGGTCACTGTAGGAGTTGGAGAACTGGGTTACTCCGTCGGAATTTCAGGGGTTTTGTATCCAACGATGCTTGGGCTCTGTTTGCTTCTCAGCATGTGGATCGCTGCGGCTCGTTTCCGAAAAACCGAGAAATATACCATTCCTGAAATGCTAGAGGACTACTATGGTCCTAGCGCCAGACTTATAGTGGCAATCATAACTATGATTATCTTTATCCCACCAACGGCGGCTCAATTTTTGGTGGCGGGAATGATTTTATCAGCCCTGACAGGCATCTCACAGGGTGTGACCATTACCATTGCAGCATTTGTCATCATTGCTTATGTTGTGATGGGTGGCATGTGGGCGATTGGTTTTACCGATGCCTTTCAGATGATCTTCATTTATCTGGGCCTGATCTTGATGGCGATCGTTTCGGTTATTAAGTTCGGCGGTTATGGAGCCTTGCTGGCTCAGCTTCCGCCGGGTCACAGTTCCTGGTCTGCCATAGGACCCATTCGTTTCACCGCGTATTTAGGGGTGTTATTAATGTTTGGATTTATAAGCCAGCCGTGGCTCCAAAAGTCTGCATCTGTTGAAACCCCAGAAACAGCTAAATGGTCAGGAATAATCGCCGGCCTCCTTATCTTTCCCATCGGCTTTTTAGCCGTCTTCGCCGGTTTGATTGCCCGGATCACTCTTCCGGGAATCAATCCCGCAATGGCAGTCCCCAAACTAATGCTCACAGTGTTTCCCCCTGTGATTGGGGGCATATTCCTGGCAGCGGTGATCGCTGCCTGTATGTCATGCTCCGACTCTTGGATTCATTCTTCAGCGACCGTGTTTGTAAGGGATATCTATCAACGCCACATCAACCCTGAGGCATCTGACCAGAGGGTATTAGGTTGTTCAATGATTGCCTCTCTGTTGTATGGAGTTCTTGCTTTGGTGCTTGCATTGATGGCCCAGCAGGAAATTATAATGCTGGTCCTGCTTTTCATTGCCCCCGGGGCGCTTTTCATTGGACCCCTGTTGGTAGCGTGGTTCTCTCCGCGTAAGCTGAAAAAGGGAATCGGTTCTGCAATTATCCTGGTGGTGGCCATTTTGGGCATACTTCTAAGTCTCAAGAGACCTTTCTTGTGGGGTGTACACCCAGCCCTTTCCACTACGATTATCGCATACGCGCTTACCGGCTTGGGTTTGTTGCTACCATGGTCCTCGTATCCATTTCAACCTCGAAGACAAATTGACGATTCTTAGTACCGATCCGGGTGTTAGATGTTGGTTAGTCTAGCGAGCCTTTTAGGTAAGCTCGCTTGCCTCAATCATGCATTTCCGAAAAGTGAATTTTGGGAATCCAAATCATAACCTCAGTTTTCCCATTTTTATAAGAAAAGTCACCAGAGAACAAGGCGGGTTTTGAAAAAGTTATTACAGCCAGAAAGATCTCGCTCATAAACAATTTTTCCTTTTCCTGCTTGTATATGTCAGAAATCAAACCGAACCCACAGATAAATATTATCATTTTTGTCAAACTGCCCCAAAAAGGTCGTGTTGTTCCGACCTCCGAAAACATTGGCTCCCAGCGCGCAAGACAGATTGTCGAATATTTTATAAGAAATCTTTGGCCGGAATAGGTAATCTTTATCAACCGGGCTATAAAAGGTAAACAATGATAGCAACAGAGTTTGGTGCTTCATGAGTTGCTCCAACCGTAGTGAAACGATATCCCGATATTCTTCCTGCGCCGGGAAGCCCGTTAGAAGAGAGCTCCGGTAGGCGGAATAGTCCTCCATGATCTCGCCATAATACTGGAGACCTACGGTGAAATCCTCCCAGACCTGCCGCTGGTAGCCGACCAAAAAGCGGACCTGGGAGTTCGGGATGATGGGATCGTTACCACCTTCATCTTCCCTCGAATGATAGTAGCCGGTCTCAAAACTCAGAATACCATCTAAGGCGCTTCCCTGGGCACTCAGTCCGTAAACGGAAAGGTCGGGATAGAATGCCGTTACCTTAGTCGGTGCAACAAAGTTGTCGGGAAGCATACTCGGTGTTCTCCAAAAACCTCTGTATGCATAGGCCGAGACGTCAAAGTCTTTGATCCTCCGGTAGAGCCGCAAGGCCAGTTCGGTATTTTCAAAGGAGCTTTCAGGTTCCTGCTCGAAACGTGATGGAACATCAGCGAATGGATCAAAAAGGAAAAAACGGTCTGAAGTCGGGAGATTATCCGGTTTAAAACGCGGAATTACTAAAAACTCTGCATTGACCGCCTCAGAAGAATATCGTGTGCGAAAACCGTCCACTCCGATCTTGAGATACTCAAGGGGCCGTCCCGCGAAGAATGAGATCCAGTCTTTCGGGAAAGCGTCGTTGATAAAGAGCAGATCCCCTACGCCCCAGGTGACAATCTGTCGACCCAAGCGGAAGTCGAAGTTTCCTGTCGTATAATCCAGATAAGCTTCACGCAGATCCACATCAAACTTCTCGGACACATGATCGAAAAGAAAATCCCCTTTGACTCGGGCCGCAGCCTCGATGGATTCCGTCCATCCGAAAATGTCCAAACGCAGTCTTTCTTCCGCCAGAAGAAAATCACGGCTCTCTTTCCCGCCCGGTTTTTGACCGGTTGTCCGTAATGAATAGATCCCCATAAGGAATCCGTGCATCTCGATGTTTTTTTCATCGTTCCCATTTTGGGCCGAGACCAAACATGGAAATTGTATTAAAACCAACAATATCAGCAACCACGAGTACTCTTTGGCCAACCTCATTGCCATAGATTTACCCAACTTAACGGATCCATGAACGCGGCGGTCGCCGCATATGACGTTCGCTGAAATCTTTGTCTTTCAGCCCCAGGTTGTATGAAACTGAACTGTAAACAACTTCCGTACGGTGTCCGGTCTTTAGGTTTTTCATCGTTCGGCGCGTTACCGTTGGAAATACATTTTCATCAGTCCCTTCACCGACTTTGATATCTTCAATCTTGTCGGCTGTGAATACCCGAAAAAGCTCGTTCTGAACGTCATAATATTCCTCCTTCAATGGAAGCAAAGTCTTTTTGTCGATCCAGGAAAGCCGCTTTATATACTCTGCAGACTCTTTAGGGATGCTTTCAATCACATAACAGTCCCGGTCTGCGAGTTTTTCCGAACGCAGTAGGCTGTGGGTGTCCGCGGCCACATCGCGGCCTGATATATCCTCATAGGTGAAATCCGATCCCACAAAACTGGAATGTTTGTCATCGGCCGCGATTCGCTTTATCAGGTCCACGGCGGGGACGAATATCCAGCGGTCATCTTCCTTGGCGGGGTATTTCCAGACCATGAAGGTCATCCTGCGCACATCCCCGGGCTTGTGGAAATAGATGAAATATTTCTGGTTTCCTCCTTCTGTTGCGTTACGCCGCAGCATGCTCATAACCCGCGTTCGCTTGCCGCCGCTTTTAGCAATGAGTTCCATAGTAACATTGGCTTTCATATCGTCGCCCTGGTAGTAGAAGGCATGCTGAGACTTTTCGATGACCTGAGCTGCGCTCAGCGGCATTTTCTGCTCTGCTGTTTCTTGGGAAAAGGCCTGGCCGACAATCAGGATCACCAATGCTATTACACCCAAGATGGCCTTCTTCATTGCCAGCATCATGATTTACCTCCGTTCAAGATGCGCGGTCCGACGATACGCAGTGCCGCAGGGAGTATAAACAGGGTTGAAATGGTACTGAAGGTCATAAGGAGAGCAAAGAAAAGTCCCACCGTTACATACGGCGTCAGGGATGACGCGACAAGGGGTAGAAATCCCAAAGAGATCACAATAGCGTTACGGGCGATGGCACGGCCGGGTTCACCGAACATGTAGCGATTCGTTTCATCGATATTGCCGCTTTTTGCATAATGCACCTGGAATCTCTGGATGAAATGAATGGCGAAGTCGATCCCCAATCCCAGGGAAAGAGAAGAACAGATTGCGATCGGCATATCGTAGTCCTTGCCCATCCATCCGATGAGTCCGTAAGAGAGAAGAATGGATACGGACAAAGGAACCATCGAGAGCAATCCCAGCGTGAGTGATCGAAACCCGATCATCATTAAGAAAAAGACCACCAGGAAGCTGCCCAGAATCGCCTTAAGCATCCCGAATACCATCAGATCCTGCCACACCTTGTTGATGTATGTGAGACCGGACCAGTGCAGGGTAATACCATCGGGCAGAGGGTTTATCTTAATGAAATTTTCAAGATCAGACTCAACCGCGCTCATTTGCTGGTTGTCACCGCCTTTCATCTGAATCCAGATATTGGCCTGGCGTGCTTCTCTATCCACAAAGTTATCCAGATCGTTCGGATCTCCGGATGACTGGAATAAAAAGAGAAACTGCCCTACGGCTTCGCTGGAGTCCGGAACTTTATCAAAGGCCTTGTCGTTGTCATGCAGTACCAGATTGATCCGTTTAACGATATCCGCGACCGAGGAAGTCTTGCCTACCAGCGAATTTCTTTCCAGGCTCGTCTGTATTCGATCGAGATAAGCAACAACTTCCGGCCTTTTGATTGACCCTGGTTCCTTCCCCTCAGCCACTAAGTAGGCCATGTAGGTCCCACCGAACAGACGGTTCATGACGCTATCGGCCACCCGCATCGAGTGCCCCTTTTTGAACCATTTTACCGGGTTGTCGTTGATCCGGATTTGCGTGACACCGGCGATTCCGACAGCTACAAGTACGAGAGCAAAGATCAGAACCGTACGGGCACGGGAAAAGGCGAACCGGCCAATGGGTTTCAAAACCCGGTCGAGGATAGAGGATCTGCCCCCCTCCTCGGAAAGGATCTTTTTCAACTTCTCCTCGCTCATAAGGCTGATTATCGCCGGCACCATGGTCATCGAAAAAAGCCAGGCCGCCATGGTGCCAAACGCTACAAAAAGTCCGAACACACGCACCGGCGGGATGTCTGCCAGGGCCAGGGATGCGAAGCCAACGGCCGACGTCAGTGAGGTAAAGAGCATCGGCCGGTAGAGCGGCTGCATTCCTTCCAGCAGAGCACGACGCTTGTCACCGAGTACCCGGTATCTGTCAAAGAATTCGCTCAGCACATGCACATCGTCCAGGATCGCAATGGGCATGAGGAAGACCGGAATCATGGAACTCATGATGTGAACCTTGTTCCCCGTACCTATGAGTAACCCCATGGCCCAGATTACGGCGAACATGGCGTCCATACCTATCGGGAGGAGGAACGCTAGTTTGCGGAAGAGCAAGAATACCAGGATCAAGATGACCATAAAGGCCAGGGGTGCAACCACTGCCATCTGGATGAACATCTCGTGGCCGAAGGTGTCTTCCACAACCGGCAGCCCGGCCAGGTGGTAGGTCTGCTCAGGAAGGAGTTCGCGTTGGAGAATGGCCTCGATTAGCTTGGCGATGCGGTAGCTCATGTCCTTTTTCTGAATAGGGATATACAGGGCCACGGCCGTACCATCAACCGAGGCGATTTTCTCATTAAGAAACGGGTTCTCTGCAATATCAACTCGGATCTGATCAGCGGCCTTGGAGCTGAGGGGGATTTCACGCATTACCGGATGGATATCGAGGAACCCTCCTGACGACTTGACGTTGTCGGTGGTGGTGAGGCTCACTACATCCTCGATAATAACCCCTTTAATTTTGAGGATTTGCGATGTAACTCTTGCCACCCGCTCTAACGATTCCGGACGAAAGATGCCCTCCTTATCCACGATACCAACCACGATCAGATCGTGGATACCGAAGTCCTTCTTGACGCGGTTATAGAAGACGCGGTCGGGTTGATCAGGTTTCAGCATGTTTTCCGGGTCCGTATCAATACTGATCCGGGGGAACTGAAGGCCGAAAAGCACCGTCACTATTAAGACTATCCCGATTACCGTCTTGGGGCGGTCCAGGGAGAATTTTGTCATCCGCTCAAGCATGTAAAACCTCCTTTTATCATCTTCCGGGCTCGTTAGGAAAAAATCTGAGTTTCAACTGGTCTCTCTCTTTTGATAGTGTCGAGTTGCGAGTGGTTGTGTCAGCCGAATAACAACTGACAACAGACGGCGGACTTTATTTTTTTTCTAACCGCTTTGTCTTTCTCTTGGAGTTGTGACATGACGATCAAATTTTCATAAGCTGAAATTTTTTCTTTAAATACCATCGGTTCAGCCAATTTTGCCAGCTATCATGGTATTCATCAATATGTTTGTTGTATGCAGTGCCGAAGATTAAATCAAGAATGTGCAGAGATGGACCATAGGATGAAAATCTCTCTCGGCAGTGAGCACAGTAGGCAACTATCTGGCTTTTTGCCTGGGCTTTCCGGGCTTTGGTGTGCCTGTCAGATAGGGCTGTGTTGCCCAGTGGCGAGCACCCACCTGCTCCACAGCATTGCGTCACTTCATTTTTAAATTTCATCTCGCTGATCTTGAAATTCATCTGAGAGGCCAAATGTCTCACTGCATTTCGAATTTCGGGCCTGTATCTGGCCGGGCAAGAGTCGTGGATTGTAATCTCCTGCTCTTTTCCTGAAATGGACTCAGGCAGACCCATTTCTGCCATAATTTCGTAAATCGTTCGTAACTTGACATCACTGTTCTCTCGGTACATTTTATGGCAGTTAATACATGCAACCACCACCTCTTCTATTCCAAGTCGAGAAAACTCTTTAAGGGTTCCTTCGAATATTTTTTGAAACCGGCCTTTATCTCCAAGGTCCCGGCTTGGTTTACCGCAACAATTGAGAATAATCCCAATTTCCGGCATCTTCTGTTGTAGATATTGATAAGCTTTCAGCACTAACCTAGGCGAATAAGCGGGCAGTGAACACCCCGGGAAAAAGACGCTCTTTGGGGCTGACTTATTCTCCTTGCTTATCTTACCCAGGGTAAAGAATGGCGATGTACTGATGATTTGATGATTCCTTAAGCTCTTTAATCGCGGAATAATGTGGTTATAAACAAAATCGTTAGGAAGGGCATCCCGCTGCTGGGTTTGGAAAATCTTTTCCCTGGTCTCAAGGCACATGTCTCCCGGATACAGATCCAGGGGGCAGATACGTTGACATAATCCACATAGAGAGCATGAGTAGGGTATATCAATGTTTTCAAGCGGGTTTCGCTTGAAGCGCTTAGCCAGTTCCTTAGGAGTATCACAGTAATGGCTTAAAAAAGTGCAGGTGCGCACACAGGCACCGCAATCGTCACATATCTCTATAAGTTTTTCCGTCGCACTCATTTATAAAACCTTAAAATAGGAGTAATTATGACAATGGTCAGTGCCAGCCCGAAACAGAACTGGCAGAGTCTTTTACGCGTGTTACGGAGTGCCCAGAACCGATTCAACAACTCATCGGGTGGCTGTTCTGTGGGAGAGAATGTAGCAAATGTCTTCTGTATTTCAGGATCCAGAATCCAGACACCATGAATGTTAATGGACAGCCCTATCAAGGCCAGAATAGTTTTAGCTGAGAAGACGACCAATGAAAGATTGCTGACTTCCCTCCATGCTCCATGAAACCCATAATGAATGAGAGGAAAGGCAAAACCCGTTATAATCAAAATAATGATAAAAGCGAAACATAGTTTCGGCTGGAGACTCAGAACACTTTCTACCACCTTGTCAAAAGGGTAAATGAGGGGGTATCCTAATTTTCCTCGCAGTTTGACCCATCGCAGTTGGTAAAATGGTCCCGCTACACACAAAATTGCGGCCAGTATATGGATTGCCAGATTTATTGTGTATAACAGGTTTTCCATTTTTATCCTCTTTAACTCCTTTTAAGAAGTTTGTGCAAAAAACCGCTATTTAACCGATAGTTCTATCCCCAGATGTCTGCAGATGACCATCTCCAGCTTACCTTCCGGAATATCGGCTCCTTCGACCACGATTTCCTCTCCAACCATAATCGCCGGAGCCGCCGGCAAATTAAGTTCAAAATACTCATCGGTCATAAATTCCGCTTTGGGTTTAGAGAGTGTTTCAATTTCAATGTCGTACTTTTCGCCCAGCCTGGGCATCATATCTATGAAATGCTTGCACGGCTTTCCTCTGGGTTCGTTAAGAAAAAATCTGACTTTCAGCATACTTACCTCCAATATGGTTTATTAATAGTTGTCGATTGTCTCCTAAATCGCCACTAGTCACTAACAATAAATTTGGGATCACGGAACACGTTGTTATAGCCGAGCTTTCCAGCCATTCGGGCCGCCAAGTCCCTGAGGACTCATGTCAAACCGGCTCCATTATCCTGTTTCCAATTGGTTCGACCATATTCCGGCGTTAAGGTCGTGAGGCTATGGTGCTATTTGGTCCTTTCTTCCACTGTGATAGGAAACCCCATGGCCCGCAAGTCCTGGATTCCCTCCTCAAGCCGTACTGCGTGGAAACCCTTATCACGAAGCATCTCAACGGCCTGAACGGAAAGAACGCAGTAAGGACCCCGGCAGTAGGCGACGATTTCCTGATCGGGAGGCAGATCGGACAAACGCAGCTCTAGTTCTTTGAGGGGGATGGACAGGGCGCCGGGAATGTGCCCGGCATTGTATTCCTCAATCGGCCGAACGTCTAAGACGGTCACCGCTCCTTCCCGAACGAGCCCAAGGAGCGCTTCGCGATCCACAGGCTCCATACCCTCTCTGCCCTCCAGGAACCGGCGTTTGATCTGCTCAACCTCCGCCAATCTGCTTTCAGCGAGTATGCGCATGGTGCGGAAGAATTCGCAGACTGTCTGATCGGCCAGGCGGTAGATTACAAACAACCCCTCCTTCTCAGCCTCCAATAGACAAGCTGCCCGGAGAACTTGCAGATGTTGGGAGGCATTGGCTACAGTAAGGCTTGATTCTTTAGCGAGGACCTCGACCGTTCGCTCCCCCTGACAAAGGAGGTCCAAGAGTTCCAATCGCTTAGGACTGGAGACCGCTTTTCCGATGCGCGCAAACTGCTCATAGATGGCATCCTTAAAAATTCGATTTGGGTTTTTCATTTCA
>SDBU01008004.1_pt1 | contig 12090 bp, 9 predicted proteins | sample 2277071 | NCBI WGS metagenome assembly SDBU01 (sample SAMN10397929, study PRJNA504765) | marine sediment metagenome | isolation source: marine sediment core GS08_GC12, 126 cmbsf | place: Arctic Ocean: Gakkel Ridge, Loki's castle | collected 2008
ACTGGGATAGACGGTAAAGATGCCAGGTTCGCTCTTGAGCATTGTCAGGTACTTACTCCTGATGACATACCCAGACTTGCCAAGCTGGGAATTGTTGCTTCCATGCAGCCACTGCATGCTACTGAGGATATGCACTTTGCTGAATCCAGGCTGGGGCCTGAACGTATAAAGTATGCATATATTTGGAGTGATTTATTGGATCTTGGTGTTGTGGTTGCAACGGGGACAGATTATTCTGTATCTCCATACAACCCCTTTTACACCTTGCACGCTGCGGTAACCAGACAGGACCGGGAAAATAATCCTCCGGGTGGCTGGATCCCAGAACAGGCCATGACAAGAGAAGAGGCTTTACGGGCTGCAACCATGGGTAGTGCCTACGCTATGTTTGCGGAAGATATCTTGGGATCTATCGAGGTAGGGAAGCTTGCTGATTTTGTGGTCATTCCTGTTGATTACATGACCATCCCGGCTGAGGATATCTGGAAGATCAAACCAGAAATGACAGTTATCGGGGGTGAGATAGTTTACACAAGGCCAGTGCAAGGGAAAAAATGACCTGTCCCCTGTCAATGTACCTCCCGCAAAGTTAGATTTTTGACCTCTTGAAGGATGCTGATCCTGGTATTCCTTAGGTTGAGGATGAGAAGAAGAGGGTGGTTAAACTGGGAAGCCAGTGATTTTCTGTATTGTTTGATAAGTTCAACTGCTAGACATATCCTTCCCTTCTTATTTTATCCTGCCTATTCCCCCCATGAACTTGTTATGATATAACACATTCTATAATACGCTAGACTAAACAGAAATTTCTATCTTTAAGGAGGTTTACATGAAACTACGAAATTCAGTTTTCCTCGGGTGTTTAGTGGCCTTGCTGGTGGCCGGACACACGTTCCTATTCTCGGCAGATGAGCGTGCTAACCGATTGATTGCAAAGCTGGAAACTGGCAAACCAGTCATCGGCATCCGGGCGACTGGGATGGCCGCTCCGCAGATCGCTAAGGTTCTAGGCACAAGCGACCTTGATTTCATTTTTGCAGGCGTTGAACACGGGGTCCCCGATTTCAACACGCTTCGTCACTTCGTCCTCGGGGTGAATGACTTCAGCCAGCGGTATCGAAGAGAAGCGAGGCCAGCGCCATCCGTGCTAGTCAAACTAGGACATCGTGCCGGATGGGATGCGCGTTACGAGGTCGCTCAGGCCCTTAAGGTAGCTCACACCGTGGGAGTATGTGTCCCGTTCGTGGAGTCTCGGGCGGATCTGGAGAAGGTCATTTCTGCGGTGCGACATGTGGAGACAACTGCTCTCGCAGGGATGAACGTGCCTAAAGAAATCCGCGAGCCCTGGCCACTTGATCCCAAAGGTGAGCTATTTGTGGTGGCGATGATTGAGTCTCAGGAAGGAATGCGTCACGCTCAGGAAATCTTAGAAACTCCAGGCCTCGGGGCACTTTGGGCAGTTCACGTTACTAACGAAGACCAGGCAAGACTCTTGAAAATGTGTAAAGAGATGGGGATTATAGCGGCGACCGGAGCCGGCCCAGAGAATGTCAAGGCGAAAGTCGATGCCGGCTACCAGATGATCCTCTTGGGCAATGAGATCCAGATGCTTGAAAGAACGCTCACGGATACCCTTCAGAAAATGCGATCCGCGCTGAAGTAGAGGATTCCAGGAAGAGGCTGGCTGGATTGAAGGGCTGAGTGAGTGGCTATTAATCCACAAGTTGCAGGTTCGAGTCCTGCCCTCAGCACTCCTATTCTTCCCGAGAAACCCAATGTTTTCTGGCACGTTTTGAGCCTAGTGGATTTTCACTCCTAACACCATAGTTTCAGCTGCAATCAGTTAAATATGGCTCTTGTTTGGCCCACGGAATTAGTCTGCTCTTTCTCCTTTGACATCAAATTTTTCCAGTGCTATAAGTCAAAGAGTTACAGCTTAGGGACAAGATGAATCCAGCATGGTGCGATGTTTACTAATACAACTTTCAATTGGTATTATTCTTCTTACTGTAGGTCTTGTATGGCTCGGATATGCAATATGGAGGGACTCTGATCCTGGTATTCCTTAGGTTAGGGATGCGAAGAAGAGGCTTGCTCGTTTGAAGAGTCAGTAATTTTGTATTGTTCTGATTTAAATTCTCACATACATTTCACTCGACCCATATCACCCCAGCCACCTTTTTAACTATGATTACCTGCTCTTAGATACAGACCGTATTTTAAAGCATTTGTAGCTACGTGGGGAGCTTATAATTGACAGGGTGTTTAAATGGGAATAAAATTTCTACATAATAAAACTTTAAAACGAAAGGGAAGGCTAAAATGAAAATAAAAGCCCTGGTTTCCCGAGGTTGAAAAAGGCAGCAGAGCGAATTAGCGGCTTACAGGAGAAAAAATGGAAAATGTTCACAAGAAGGGCATCATTCACTACGGCATTAAGCCTACAAAAAAAACATTCCTTTTCCTCTGGCTAATTATCTTGAGTTCAATTCTTACAAGTGCTCAGGAAAAGAAGTTACGGGAGCCGGATGTAGAATATGAGCCCAGTCCTCAAAACGTTGTTGAGCGTATGCTTAAGCTCGCGAATGTTCACAAGGGGGATGTCGTATACGATCTCGGCTGTGGCGATGGGCGTATTGTGATCACTGCTGCAAAACAGTTTGGAGCAACCGGCGTCGGAATCGACATCAATCCAATAAGAATAAAAGAGTCGCTGCAGAATGCACGTAAGGCTGGAGTCATTGACCGCGTAACCTTCAGCATCGAGGATCTATTCACAGCGGATATTCAGGAAGCTACGGTAGTTGCACTCTTCCTCAGCCACTCAGTAAACTTGAAGCTTCGCCCAAAGCTCCTGCGGGAACTAAAGCCAGGCACGCGAGTCGTTTCCTATTACTGGGGCATGGATGACTGGAAGCCTGATAAGCAAATTGAGGTGGACAACGATTCAATCTACCTGTGGACGATCCCTGCAAAAAAGGTGTTTTATTTCAACTAAATTTGGACAGCTCATAGCATTTCTTAAGCTATGTTTTTCGTATAATTAAATCAAGTTGGCGAAGCGATTATTATTTGTTTTTCTTCTTCCTTATTCGATCCTTTACTATTTTGTCAAACTTATCCCTCAGTCGGGTCTGAACACTGGTCATGGGAATGACCTTTCCGTTTATAATAACCGTATGGATTTTGGAACTCAGCTGGATCAGACTTTTACTGCAGATTATCATATTGGCTGTTTTCCCTTTTTCCAGGGAACCAACTTGGTCATCAATACCCAAGATTTTCGCAGGATTTATTGTCAGGGCTTTGATTGCCTCCTCTTCGGATAGACCATAAGCCACCGACAGGCTGGCCGGAACAGGTTGGCGTCGGGCGTTCCGGCTGCTTGGGCCTCGGCCTGACTCGTTAAAAGCAAATAGAACTTTCTTGGCCGCAAGGACAGAGGCAGTATGATAGTTCAGATCAAAAGGCTCCCACCGCTGGGGAATTGTCATGGTTCCCGCCCAGATCACAGGGATTTTTCTTGCAGCCAGTTGATCCACGAACTTGAGAATACCGGCGCTTGCATGAATAATCCCTTTCAAATTGTATTCTTTTATTAGCTGAAGGGCGTTGCGAATTGTGACTTCGCCAGAAGTTATGAATAATACTGGAACTTCTTTGTTGATTACGGGAATAAGAGCTTCCATTTCCAGATCGAGCTTGAAAGGCTCTTCTCTTTTTTCATTTTTCTTCTTTCCGGCCTTCTCAATAGATTTCTTCTTTTTCTCCGCATAGAGCCTGGCCTGGTTCAGCTTGTCTCTGATCACGGAATTAACTCCCATCAGCGTACTTGGATACTTGTTTGGTGTCTTGGCTCCCATATTAAAGATCTGGGCTGCATACCTTTTAATAACCAGATCTTCAGCAAGGTCCCCCTCAAGATTCATTATTACGGCTTTTCCATTAATGACACTGCGTGATCCACTTGCAGTCAAAACTGTTGTCACACCATCAATCCTGGTTACATCAATACATTCATCCTCTGGATTTATGGCATCGAAAGGGTCCATGTGTGGAGTTGAAACACCGATCTCGTCAGTATCGTTTCCCGCACCAGGATAGCCGGTAACCCCAACAGCAGTCAATGGCGCTACCATTCCTGGATAAACATACATTCCTTTTACATCGATGATTTTTGCATCTGATGGAGCCTTGATGTCGGTTCCAATCTCAACAATTTTTCCTTTTTGGATTAGAAGACTCCCGTTTGGGATTGGTTTGCCAACAACAGGAACAATAGTCCCGTTTTTAATCAGAATGGTCTCTTGTGCTTGAGCAAAAATGGTCAGCAGAAAAAATAGTAAAATCCCACTCAAATAATATGCTTTTTTTCTCATTGGTCCCTCCCCCTTACAGTCACGCTGTCCTTCGCATAATCAAAGTATATTTTCCCCTCGATAATGGTCATGATCACTTTGGTAGTGGAGTCCAGGGGATGTTTATCAAACACGGCGATATCCCCGTCTTTGCCGACTTCAATACTGCCCACGCGATCCTCCATCTCCAGAGATTTGGCTGGATTAAGGGTGATCATCTTAAGAACATCTTCTTCCCGAAGGTCGTTATATTTCAGCACTTTCGCCGCATTTAAATAAAGATACCGCCCTTCATCTGCACTATCAGAATTAATCACAATATTAACGCCTGAATCATGCATGATTTTAAATCCATAAGGGCAGCCGTCATAAGCTTCTTCTTTAAAACCCCACCAATCCGTCCACCCCCCATAGGAAACTCCTGCTTCGGCCATAATATCAGCAACTTTATATCCGTCTATACAGTGGCTTATCTGCATGAGGTCGATATCGAATTCTTTGCAGAAATTAATGAACCAGACAATCTCGTCCGCCCGATAAGCGTGGCAGTCGATGCTTAACTTCTTTTCCAGAGTCATCATTAAGGTATCCATCTTTAGGTCCCTTTTAGGTGGATTGATATCTTTCTTGCGGGCAGCCTTATCTTTTTTATATTTGTCCCATTTGGCTTTGTATTCCTGGGCTTCGATAAAGGCCTTGCGCGCTACATAGGCACTTCCCATCCGGGTTGATGGGGTCCGTCCTTTCTCCTTTCCATAAACTTTTTTTGGATTCTCGCCCAGCGCCATCTTGAGCTGATGACGGACGCCTTTTACTATCATTTCTTCTATTGGACTATTGTACTTAAGCTTGATAGTGACATTAACTCCACCGATAACATTGGCACTTCCATGCATTGTCTTTACAGTAGTAACTCCCCCTGCGAGCGTCTTACGGATGGCATCAGATCCGGGTTCCAAACCTTCCCACATCCAGATTTGAGAAGTCACAGGATCTGTCCTTTCATTGGTATCAGACAAAGCAATATGCGTATGGCTGTCAATGAGTCCGGGCATCACATATTTACCGGTTACATCGATGACCTTGATGCCCGCAGGAATCTTGATGTTTTTACCGAATGCAGTGATCTTCCCTTTCTGTATGACGACCGTGCCATTTTCGATCTTTTCCTTTGTTATAGTCAGGATAGTCCCTCCCTTGAGGACCAGATCCTGCGCGAAACCGCTCACGGTAAAGATAATAAAGACCACGAGCAGAGATAAAAATTTTTTACTCATATCTTCCTCCTTTTCTATTTAAATATAGGTAACATGATGATGTTATGCACCTCCGTGGGTGTCTATATTGTTATATATTACCCATGAGATTACAAACTCTAAATTTAGGAGGTGCGCAACTGAATTATATGGGTATTGACCAGCATAAGCAATCTTCCCACATCACTTTGATGGACGATGTAGGAGAAGTAATCAAATCAGGCAAGGTGGCGAACTATCGCACTGAACTTGAAAAATATCTGGCTAGGATAAAAGATGTTGAGCCAACTGAAAGCCAAAGATCCTAAAGCCCCGGCTTCCCTGGATTGAATCGATCTCAACGAAAGTCCTAGGTCTTTAGTCCTAGAAAAAATCCAACCAAAGTCCGATTTACAACCAGTCTCCGCTTAGATTCTAATGAGAACGGGGAGGAATAACCAGTGAAGAAAGTTCTTCCACATTTCATATTTAGAATCTTTAAAGGAGTGTCCCCCTCTGAAGAAGGGACTGGGATTATGTCTATCATCATCCGGAAGCCTTATGGTCATCTCGAAGAAGAACTAATTAAAACTTTTAAAGGTCAAAAGGATGTTCAGATCATAGTGGATAAACGCTATGGCGAAAGAAGGAAGACTCAGCAGGATATTGAGAAAGAACGTCGCCACGACAATAGGCGTCAACCAAAGGATGAAATAGTTGATGTGGTACTTTCGGTCTAGGTCTTTTGGCCTAGGTCGTTGGACTGAGATGGCACTCCAAAATGTAAGACTTTCTCCTACCAAAAAATACAACCAAAGCCTGATTGCTATATAAAGAGGCATTTTTTAGAATATGGCTGTGCAGTGGGCTAATGCGGGGCTAAATGAGTTACTCTCATTCTGACAAAGAAAATCCGTTCTATTCCCAAGAGGAGTCTGTGTCCGCAGCTTCGTTCTCACGTTTCTTATCGTTATATGGCTCTGAAGAATGGCAAATGAAAGGAGGTGACGCCAAGGGAAAAGGTAATAAATCAAAATTAAAGGAAAATAATTAAAATTAAAAAGGAGGATTTAAAATGAGAAAATTATTTGGAATTTCTTTAGTAGTGCTTGTTCTCGTATTATGCATCAATATTGATTATGCTAACGGATCTACGAAAAACATAATCATAGTTCCAAAAGACCAACCAACAATTCAAGCTGCTGTCAATTCTGCTGTAGATGGAGACATGATCATTGTACAAGCCGGTTTTTATAATGAAAGTGTTCAAGTTGTGGGATTTACTTCCCTCACGATAAAGGCTGAGGGGCAGGGCGGTCTGCAAAAATCTGTGGTCGTTAATCCAACTCCTACTGGTTCCACAAATGGATTTTATGTTATTTCAGATGGCGTGACAATTGAGGGATTTGAGATTTGTAATACAAACTTTGGCATTTGGTTTGAAGGTAGTAACAACAAGTTCAGTAAAAACTACATACATGACATTGCATCCACGAATGTTTGGGATGATGGAGGAGTTGGGATATCGCTTTGGGACATGAATGGCGGATCGAACTCCAATGAGATAACACATAATATTATAGAAAACATTGAGAGGACAGGAATTCTATTCGCCATAGCATGGTCGGGAGGTGGCACAGGTATCAACACTGGGAATACTCTTAGTCACAATAAGATAAAAGATACACCTTCGGGTGCAATAGAAGTATTAGGTGCGCAAGAAACTTCGATCAACCATAATAAGATAGCAGACTGTGGCGATTGGGGAATTGCCCTCCTTAGCGCGGCGACTGATATGGAGACTAGTGGGAATTCCATGGCTCATAACGAAATCAATGGACAAGGTTATTGGGCTGGAATAGTTTTATATGGCTTTTATGGGGGCGCTGTAGAAGAAAATGTTATCCATCATAATGAAGTAATAGGCGTGACAACTCCGTATTTGAATTATGGCGGTGAAAGCAACTTGGATTTCAAAAACTCATGGAATTAGAGGGTTTTTCTATTCTTTTTTTTGAAGTCGACGCATTGGAAGGCAGGGTCAGCAATGGCCCTGCCTTTTTTATTTTCCATATGTTGATTGAAAAACATTATCGTTTAAAAACGGTATAGAAAGATTTAGCCGGGGGAAAAGGAGGCTATTTTCAAACAGCAAGAAAGAATCTCTCTCTCCAACAATTGCAACAGCAATTTATATAGATGAGGCAACCCAATGCCTCGAAATTGGGAAAAGGAGGAATAAAAATGAAAAAATGTGCATTAGGCATTATGGTGTTTCTTGTCTGCGTTATCCTGACAATAGGATTGTATGCCGGAGAAGATTTGATCTACGTGGTAGAGAGAGGGGACTATATAAATACCGGAGAGTTAAGTAAGGTCGAAGGTACGACTGTCACTACCCTTGTAGGGGGCCTTCGTGATCCACTCGATGTCAAGCTCCTTCCGAATGGTAACCTTATAGTATCCGAGCTTAAAAATTCTTCGCTAAACGAGTATACCAAGGAAGGAATTTTGGTTGACACTTACCCTACCCCATCCCCTCCGGTCGATATCTTCATCGACATTGACGGAGCGATTTATGTTGCCACTAATTCTGGTGGGATATTTAAAGCAGATAGTGAATGGAACTTCAGCCTGTTTGTGTATGTCCCCGGAAATCTTGCCGATATGGTGAGACTGGGTGAATATTTTTATGTAGTTAGCTGGCCTGGAGCATTGTATCGTGTAGATCCGAAGGATCAGACCCATGTTTTTCTGTTTAGTGATTTAGGTGGAGGATATGTCGGCCTTACCGTTTTGGGAAATGATCTTCTCATTACAGAGTATAGTCGAAATAAAATCATTCAAGTATCAAATTTAATGTCCACTCCTACTGTCACCGATTTTGCTGTGGACCTAACTCGAGCTAGTCATTTTGCAACTGATGGTAAGGGCAATTTCATTCTTTCTCATCAGAAAACGCCTGGAGGATTTTCGAAGATTACGTCGAGTGGCGAGGCATCGACCTATTTGGCCAACACTGATGATCTGACTAATCCCCGTGGATTTGTTTTCTCCTCCGGAGTCATAGAAGTCACAATCGACATCAAGCCGGGCAGCGATCCCAACAGCATTAACCTTAGCTCCGCGGGTGTCATTCCTGTGGCGATCTTAAGCACATTGGATTTCAACGCTCCTGAGGAGGTCGATCCGGAAACAGTAATGCTTGCAGGTGCTGCGATTAAGGTGGCTGGTAAGAGCGGTAAATATCTCTCTCATGCAGAGGACGTAAATGACGATGGCTTGCCGGATTTGGTCTGCCAGATCTTAATAACGGAAGAATGGGAAATAGTACCAGGTGACACGAGCGCTGAGCTTACAGCTGAGACATATGACGGCCAGTCTATCCATGGTGTGGATGATATTCGCATCGTACCAGATAAATAACTCTGATCCTGTTGATTTTAATGATTTTAAAAAAGGGCTTGGTTATTCCAGGCCCTTTTTTTCTTATCTGCGACACTATCTATAGTAAATCGGGATCAAGTAAGGATAGATGCATAGCAACCTGAAAGGCCAATTGTCGGCAATAACCAGCCGTGTGCAATGTGGATTAAGTGTCTGTAAGGATTAAGGGACGGCCATGATATTATGCATCTCTTCGTTGGTCCAGCCTTAATTGGTCATTCAGTTCTATGCCTTAAAAAGGAGGTGATGTCTTTGATTTTTTGATTGTCACAGATCAGTAATATAATTCCAACAAAATTTTAATTGGAGGAAAAATGAGAATTAAAATCCTTAAATGTGTAATGGTTTTTCTTTTTTCGAGCATGCTATGCATATTCTGTATAATGCCATTAGAGGCTCAATATCCAGTAGATGAACATACAGTTGGATTATGGCATTTAGATAATGCATTTGGGACAGCCTTGAGTTTTGATGGTCAAAATGACTATGTCGAAGTCCCTTATTCAACTAGCTTAGATATTACAGGAGAAATCACAATTGAGGCATGGGTTTATGCAAAAGGTACAGGAAGAATGCTGAAAATTTCTTGTAAAAGATATGAGTCAGTGCCGTTTTATTTCATCGGTGTTGATAATGGAATGTTATATGCAGGAGTTGGAGACGATTCTACTTATGTGTTAACAAATAAAACTACAGAATTGCCTTTGAATGAATGGCACTTTGTTGCAATGTCGTATAGTGACACCGAAAATAAAATTTGGCTTTATCTTGATGGAGAACTCAAAGAGGAAGTGCCATGCAATATATCCCTTGTACCACTTCTTTCGGATTTATTAATTGGTGCTCAATATCAATATGGCGGCTATTCTCAGTTTTTCGATGGCATTATAGACGAAGTTCGTATTAGTAATGTTGTAAGATCAAGTTTCGATCTAACATCTCCCTTTAATGTTGATGCTAATACTGCAGCGCTTTGGCATTTTGATGAAAATTTTGGTCAGATAGCTTATGATGATACAAGTTATTATAATGATGGTCAGTTGGGTTCAACAGCTGGAGTTGATATTAATGACCCAACTTGGGTAGGATCAACGCTGGCAATCGATAGTAGTCCCAATGCTAACCATGGAACACTCTATGGGCCGACCTGGGAGGATGGCTATCTTGGAAATGCTTTAAGTTTTAACGGCGATTCTGACTACGTTAACATCCCCGATGATCCTACTCTTGATATTATAGGCGACATTACTCTGGAAGCGTGGTTTAACATTAGCGATTTTAGTACATCTGAGGGTTACCACATGTACATTCTATCAAAAGATACTGATGGGCCTTCAACAAATAGGAGCTATGGAATTGCAGTTGATTTGACATGGATCCATCCTGGTAAACCATTTTTTATTGTATTTGATGGAGGAGGATATCAAATAGCTTGGGGAACAACTGTTCTTGCGGCAGATACCTGGTATCATCTTATGGGTGTTTATTATGCATCGACTGGAGATATAAAGCTATATCTCAATGGAGTACTTGAATCCTCTGAAGCTAATCCATCCGATCCAATCAATGTTGGTGCTGCAGATTTAAGAATTGGAGCAAGAGAATATTCAGGCCACCAGTCTTTTTTCAATGGTGTCATTGATGAAGCCAGGATCAGCGATGTACCTATTGTACCAGTTGAAATTGACATTAAACCTAATAGCTATCCCAACTCAATAAATCTTGGATCAAAAGGCAACGTGCCTGTCGCTATATTCAGCACAGATTATTTTGATGCAACTACTATTGATCCTACAAAAATCACATTAGCTGGAGCAACTGTTAAACTTAAAGGAAAAGGCACACCAATGGTATCTCATGAAGATATTAATGGAGATGATCTCTTAGATTTAATTGTTCATATAGACACTCAGGCTTTCACAATGTCACACGGAGATGCTGTCGCAATTCTAACGGGGTGGACAAATGGAGTTTTTGTCAGAGGCATGGATACCGTAAGAATTGTTCCTGAGAATTAAGGAGATTTTATCGACTGTAATTTAGAGCTAAATTGACAATTTATGAGGGGCTGTCAAAATCAAGCTATGATCCATGGTTGGTACATTAGACTTTGACTACTACTGAATACACCAGCAATCTTGTCGCAGCTGTGGAGCCCCTCTGGGTCGAGGAGGAAGAGTCTATTTTTTGTATATTTCAGGCATATCGAGAGGCGAGTGGAAGCCAAAGACCCTAAAGCCATGGCTTTCCTGAGTTGAAAAAGACAGCAGAGCGAAATTGAGCATATTTAGGAGCATATTACGATATTTCCCTTTTAAGCCAACCCCTGTTGACTTTTATTCCGAATGGTTTGGTATTAGGTAGAGATAGGGAGATCACCAGGTAGACAAGCAAGCAAAGCTATCTCCATCATGGTGTTTCCTCAAACAAGTGAAGGCCAGTATGATCCCGGGCATAAGTCAGGTTGAATAAAGACCCGGAACTGTGTCGTCGAATGTACATTATGTAAACTACTATATCTTCCTTAATATAAGCAACTTACATCAGATTAAAATTAGAATTTCATCCCATTTTGGCCTGAAAAAGGGGGGTCATTTCCCATTTATCAATTTAGGAGTCAGGTCATTTAAATTGACTCTTCTTTCAGTAAATAGTAATTGTTAAAGCACAAGGAGGAATTGAATTGTTAGAAACGCAAAAGGCTAGCTTTATCGACTATGAAATTTGGATAATGAGCTTCGGAGGAGGCTTCCAGAGGGCTAATGTATATGACAGGAATGTTGACAAAAGGGGAAAACCAGAATTTCGAGCGGCTATCCGGGAGAAAGTTAGTTCAATAGTTACTGATAAGTATCGAAAATCAGCTGTTTTAGCAAATGAACATGTAAACGTTTTGGTCGAGATTAAAGAGTGGATTGATAGTCGTTTTTCATCAATTCTGAGAAACGGCGAAATAAAATTCGGAGTGGTCCAAAAGCTTGTTAATCTCTATTTAAAATACCAGTGGTGTATGGGCTTAATTGATAGGCCACCACATTGCCCATTTGACC